>JGI24022J15233_10000896_pt1 | contig 22167 bp, 13 predicted proteins | sample Ectturendosymbi2_FD_15233 | JGI IMG/M metagenome (IMG submission 15233)
CTTTTGTCTGAATTAGCAGCTCTTCGTTCTCTCGTTCCTTTTCGCTCTGACGCTTTTTGGCTTCGCGAGCGTCCTGACGTAAGGTATGACGAGTATACTGCTTAGATTGGTGGCGGAATCAAAATATCGACCATGAAACAATTTGAAACATATTTATACGAAACTACAATCATTAAATCTAGATCGTTACTGATCAAAATCAAAGCAGCATGCACAAATTTGCAAGAATTGTCAAACAACCTCACGCAACTTGAACTTGGTCAATATTTCGCGAACGTTCTCCACTTCACAAACGTACAGAAAATCAGTTCAAAAAGGGGATGAAACGCAGAGGAGACATGAAATTCATGGCTCAGGGATATCTTGATGTTATCAACACTCAACGTACGTTGCAATTTCTTTAAGTCACACAACTTCCAAATAAACACTCTGGCGTTTGTTGCTAGGCTCCATTTATTATTTCGATTTTATTCGTGACGTAGCAATTACCGATTTGATGTCCTCGATTCCGCTGTCGTCGTCGTCATACGCAGGCACAGTTGGAGCGTCATCCGACCAATCGAAGCCAGGGTCCAGGTTGTTGCTGGCATCGGATGCGCTTGTTCTGATCTGGGTAATAACATGCGGTGAATAAAATCAGCTCAAACACACGACAACGTGAAAGCAGTGAACAAATGCGCTGTGCCCAGCGGCTACTCGCCTTAATCGATGTATAAGGCCAATTTTTGAGGCCGTAGTGCCAACCCGTTAACAACGCTCAGGTGCAGCTGTCGTAAACAAGCAATAACGGATGTACTTCTAAGAAACTGAACTTCGACGGGGTAATATGCGCGTGAGAAAACGCACAATTGGCCAAAGCTTTGGAAATCAATCTACCAACTAATTTCCGCGCGCTTGACACTGATTGGCTAATCTGCGACGCAACAATGGAATTTGCTTGATGAAGACACCGGGTCTTGTTTCGACCACATAATTTATAACCATGCCATGACGTATATCCTACCAAGTGATCCGCTAGGCTGCAAAAAATGTAGCATGGAAATTACCCTAAAACCGGTTCTGACTGCGGTCGATCACATAGCAGAGCTGATTGAACGATCCCGTAGAGCCATACATATGTCTGCGGAAAGCTCTGCGTGTCAGCAAAAAGAGATTGCCAAGTTTTCATTGAAGAAGGTGACTACAGCTAATTTGCCTAAATGCTCGAAATCGAGCTCCACCAACCTCAAACGTTTCACTAAGACTGGAAAGCTTTACACCAGTACAAAATGTATGATGCACAGAATCCAACGTTTTCGCTTCCATAAAAATACAAAAGAGAACAAGACACTTGGTCATGGGACAGAAAGTTTAGAGTAATCGTGCATCCACGTAAATCGATTTCCATCAGTCGAACAAAACGTCTGGGTTGATTTAAACGACTACTCCGAGCAAGCGAGCGAAATGGTGTAACGAGGCTGAGAAAAAAACTTTTTCTCACGTCATATGATTTCAATTTAGAATATGAAGCGTAAGACCTTTGAGGCTAAAAGCAGCACTGGCTGGAAATTGTCGCAGGAGCAGCATTAATACGGAGATTACATATTTCCTCGAATTGGAATCTTATATTTCAGGGGCAACTTGAGAAGTATTCTCATTACGAAAAACTGGTTTTCCTGATACGATGGACCATCGACCAAAATAATGTCGGTCAAAATCCAACAAAAATAATACCCATACATTTGTTTTTTGTTACGCATATTGCGAAATCACAGTTAATGGCTCACGACCTGTAAGTGCCAAAAAACGGAGAACGTTGGTTGGAAATAGTTGCTCAATCAAATGAAAACACTCTAACCTTGAAAATAATCATCCTACCGGACAGTAATGTGTATTTCCTAATAACAAGCATGTCTTATAAACTGACGATAGTACTAAAACCTTCGCAAATCAAACTAAGTTGAAATATTGCAAAGCTAGCTGTATTTTTTTCACAACGAATTAAAATCTCTACTCCCCATTTCCTGCTAATGACGGCAACTGCGCCGAACTAATAATTAAGTTGCAGTTTGAAAAAGCAATAAACTGCCTGGAATGCAGAAACTGCAGATCCACGAACCCAGCCATACCACAGCAAACGTCAATTTTACATATGCTGTTCTAGGCACGTGGACTTCTACAAATGCACGCAAGGCAACAACACTGTGCCGGTTGAAGTTTGAACCAACTTAAAATACATTTGAAAGAAAAGCTATTTTCAAACCTTTCACATTTTTCAAGTGTTGCTATTTCAAACTTTAAACAGGCGCGGTCCCTGGTTTTCCTCATTACAACATTGAACACAAAAATTCGATCGAATTGAAACATGCAGGCAAGTATTTTGGCCATCTATGACGTCCGCAACAAACTGTCGTTGTTCATCAAATGCAATCCGCCATCAGAGAGTGATTTTTAAATAGTACCAAATAAGTACACTGCTCCTGCTTTCTTACCATTTAATCTGAAGGCAATTAGGCAGATAGAGGAGGCCACCATAAGTTTTTCGGGCCGGCAGGGTTGACGTTGTCCGAAATATAGTGCTGTGGTTAACAACGGTGCTTTATGTCGAGGGGAAAACAAGGTCAACTAAAGTGTCTATCACGATGGCCTCGGGGAAAGACGAGCGCAGTGAACAGACGGTCTGTGGCTGAAGAAGTCTGTCCTAACGAATGGTGAGCAATGTTCCTCTAAGTAATTTTGTGCATGCACGGAAAAGAACAAAGCGTAGGCGACGCATGCTGATTCTCGAACAGAACGGGTTTCGAAGTCACCACCGGAAGGACGATCAGATCCAACCACAGCGCAGCTACTGACAAACACTGCGGCAGTGCTTCCTTGAAACCGGCCCCAGAACTCACGAGGGACATTGGCGGGAAGGCTTGTCAGCAGATATTTTCCGAGCTCATTGTTTGGCAAGAAACTGTAGCAGGCAGTTCCATGATTGCATGTACCAATGATTCTGCTGTAGGCGCGTCTGTCTGTACTGTGAAAAATGTCTGGATTGCCAGCCAAGCACATCACGTCATGTAGTCTGGGTGCTGGGACGGCTGCACGCGTCATCGTAACCGCACGTGAGTACGCCGGCAGCTTCGCGGAACGCAGCTCGCGCCGAGTGATTGTTAAGAGACGAAGACGGCACAAGACGTTTAGGGGGCGCCAGAATCGGGGCATTTGGCATTTCGAAATCGTAGAGCGCCGACAACTGACTAAAACTGCAATCACCTGACAGAGCGACGACCGGGCGTAGGAGCAGAGTCGCAGAAATGTTATATCGCATAACAGGAAATGACACTTTTAAACTGTCTTCGTAGCGTCAAAGTTTGGCGCATTGTCTTCGACTGCGATAACATCCGGGACCTCCGTTCAGCGGGAAACTGTGCGGGCATACGGTGCCCGACTGATTAGACTGCCTGTCATATCTGCATTTAAGAATTAACCAACAGTCTTGGATTTAGATTACGGAACAATCAAACCAAAAATAGGAACTTGCCCGGCATATCGGCAATTATAAGTTTGCACGCAATAGTTCCTAACACCCGCTAATGAGCTATATTTGAAACGAACTATATTTATACGGCTGGTCGTTCGCATCCACAAGGTGCAGCGAACTCGCTGCTTGAGCAGCGAGCGCACCAACTGCATTCAGGGTAAAAGAACCGTGCGTTGTTAGACGGTCCTGCTCAGCGCACTTACAAAGTTGAAAGCGCGTTAAGTCGGAAAAAGAAACACACGAGGGCGCAAAACTGACCTTTGCATGTGATGGTGTCACAGAAGTCTTGGTGATCATCGCTTCGACGCTGGCTTTTGATGACGTTTTGATATTCGTCATCTTTTTGCGCTTTCTGCAAAAAATGCGTGAAGTTCAGAGTCAGCTAGCAACGTTAGGACGGGGTTGTCGGCCGATGAAAAGCCTTAGTTGTTGCTGTTTGCAAGTTCTGACCACGAGTGGAAAGAAATTGTCAGAAAAAAACGACCGTAACGCGAGAAAAAACAGCAGTTATTACGTTTTGCAATTCAATCCAACGTTAACACCACGACAGTAAAAACAAAAATCCAAATTGTTAAATAATGATACAGCCAAACACACACTTATAGCAACACCGAAAGACATCATCGGGGAAGGACGACAGCAACGCGTGCATGCACACGAAAAATAAAACTGTTTATTGCAGGGATGGCCAAACTACCTGGCTGCTGCCTGTCTCTTTTTGGCTTCTCTGCCGCAGAAGCACTTAGCTGCAAGCAGCGCTAGAAAGTGTTAATAAAATGGTGTGAATTTGTTGTTATTGTACTGCAATACATTTCAACAACCTATTTTTGCATAGATTACGTGAATTGCACTGTATCCGGCCCTCCAATGGTCAGGCAGTCGCAAATTCCGCCATCGGGTCAAAAAGTTTCACCACCCCTTTACTGAAACGCTTACTTCTTTTCTAGTTCATTGTCAGACTTGTCTTGAGTTGATTTTCTCTTCCTTGCGCTCCTCAGCGATAATTTCAACGATTCAGGGATGACGTCTTCTTTACCAGTGTCTTCTTCCAACAAAGAGAGTTCGATCCTGCCATCTTGTGGCGAGAAGCTAATTGAACAATAGGACCGGATTAATGACACGTGACCTCTGCTGCTACGCAACAACGAGTGGCGCCGCACTGGTAAAACGCACAGAGTCGGGTTACTCTTATTTATCCACATTTACTGTCGTCGTTTGTTCATAGCATCTTGCTGTTGAAACACAGATACCACGGGTTCAGTAGCGACCTTGCTGTATCCGATTTAAGTCGCAAATCATAAAAAGTCGCGTAGATAAACGCGGCGGCGATGCGGGTGGCGACGCACCGGGTCACGTTCTGCCACAGGACTCACCTTTTCACGCAAGAAACCAGCAGCTTTCCGGGATAAAAGATCTCAGATATTTTCTTTTGATTACGAAGAAAGAATTTCGTTGCCCGCTCAAATGTCACCCGGCCGTGAAAACGCCGCGATAAAGTAACAAAGATTCCCGTCTGCAAAATAGTAAGAAGTATTCGAAGAATGAAACGCAGACCAAGGCGCTTTCGGTCACGCCCGAACACAGCGTGGCAATTCTGTGTTTTAATGGCGACGTTTACGGAGAAAATTGCCGGTGGATTAAGCATGACGGAAACGCTGCCTTTAACTGCCCTGCGTTACCACATTTTGACAGAATGACATAACGATTACGTAACTAGAAAAGTCTAAGTTCCTAATTTGAAAAAATTGGTAAATGCACTGCGGAATAAGTGAGTTGGTGCACTTGTTTGAGTTTTCGACAACAAACAATTACACTCAGATATTTTTGATAAACTAACACCAGAGTTTTTTTAAGCTGTTTTATTCGGGTCCTTAGAATCAGAGAAAGTTATCATTGGGTCCCCAGAATCAGAGAAAATCGGGTCCCTACAGGTCCATACCGGGTACCTAACATTTTTCCTTAAAAAAAACCCTGCTAATACCATCACCATTCTACTGAATTACAGGAATCAACACCGGTATCAGACCTTGACAACTGTTGTTTAAAAAAATCATGTTTGGTTTTCAGTCCAACATGCGCACTACTTGCTTATGAACTGTCCAAACTGAAAATACGCAGAAATTAACAGAAAAGTCAACCGTTACAAACGCATCGTAGACATTTCGTACCGAAGAGGTCGATTTGACGAAACCGCGCAGGAGGCGATTTTCTTTCAGCATTGATGCGTCGCGAACATCAGGATCCACTGGTTCCGAAGCCTCTTCGCTGATCGCGGATTTTCTCATTGATAATATCAAGCGCTCGTGGTCTGAGCTGTCGAGGACGCAACATCTGAACATAATCACAAAATTGCTCGCGTCACCAAAGCCGGTCAAGTTTGACGCAACACCCACACACGAGCCAGAAAGCGACACTTGGCATCAACATCGATTCCGCGGGAACTTACCTGACGAACTCTCCGACAAAAAAGCTCTTTGTTGGTTCCTCGACGAACTCGTCGCCGATGTCAGTGATAAAAACCTTCCCTTGAGTTTCGAGTTCAGTGTGGAGCAGAAGGCCGTCCGAAACCACTTTCCTTATCTCGCCGTTGGTCACACAGCCTCGCTGGATTCGCGTTACGTCTGCGCAGGTTTTAGCGTCGACCAGAGCGCCTTGAAAACAATTTCNNNAGCGTCGACCAGAGCGCCTTGAAAACAATTTCAAAAGTTCGCCTGCGTGAGCACAGAGGCAGTGGACGCTTTGCCCGNGCATGCGTGTCCGCGTCACGCCGTTGCACAATCAACAGGTCGACAACATTAACATCAATTGCTTTTCTCAGCTGCAAATGAAATAACTAAGGCCGCGTAGAAAAGCGGTGATAACGAAAAACACAAAAAAGGCAAGTTGCTAAAGTAACAGGGCGCTCACCTTTTCTGCTCAGCACCACATTCTTCCCGTCGTTGCGCACTACCACGCATTGCAAAGCTCTACCAGGGCGAAACTTCCCTTCGCATTTTTTCACAACGGTCGGATCGTCGGAAACAAGAAGGCGCGGCAAGATGCCATGAAATGACGGGTCGACCTCCATTCGCAAGGACTTGAATTTCTTATCATACTGCACAACACGGAAGTTGGTCAATTGCGGCACACTTGAACAACAAGATAATTGCAGTGGTCTAATGAGATGAATCTGAAGCCAAATGCCAGTGATTCTTATTTGTGAAAAGCTTCTAAGCTCGAATTTTACTTCTTATTTCCCGCTTTTCGAATTTTACTTCTTATTGCCCGCTTCACCGTAAATGCTACTTTGCTCAACAGCGTTTTTCAGCAAGTGATACAAGAATGTATCTCGCGCAACGACAAGATGAAAGTTGCTGCAGCAATCACCGAAGCCAGCCATACAGTATGGCATTGTGATGAACAGTAGCTAATACGAACTGCCAACATATGACAGTACCATCGGATCGGTTGGCATGAATTTTCAGCCGTATTGTACATTACGAAACGCGCCGAATCGATTTCTGCGCACGAATCTTTNCCATTCTCGTATTTATGCGAATAAATTCCGTTTTGGTACGAATTGAACTTGTTTTTTGCAATTCTAATTCAGAGTTTAGTTTAAGTTCTAGTTTTCGCGAATTCGGTAATTCTAACCTAATTTCGGAAAACTGAGTAGCTCTAATTTTGATTCTAATCTGATCTGGAAAAGCTGAAAATTACGAGTTGTCCAACCAGAGAGCAAGACACAAAATAGACGGTTTGTAAAAGCGCATGAAACAGCGGGTTATGATGAGACACAGTTATGACTCAATCAACTCAAACAGGCTCAGAAAAAGACAAGATGTTGCCTGCTCGGTGGAGATATCGCTGTCTTAACACCGACAATCAATCGCGTGAAATTTCGCTTTAACGCAACAGGTGTCCAAGATGTTTAATGCATTTCCATTATTCCTGCAATAAGACGCGCTTTCGAACAATACTAATAAACGAGCGAACAAGCTGAGGCAGCAAGTATGTCAACAACTACAAACGAAACGCAAGGGGCGGAATGCAGATGTAACAAAGCATCTACATGCAACAATGGACTATATCAAAAAATAAAGAAAATATAAAATGCAAAAAGCATCTAAACATGTAAAACACTATGAATAAATTTCAGCATTCTTATTACTTTTCTCACAAACGCTGTGACTTCACTTGCAACCGGGTATCTGTCCTTAATCGCGGTTTCGCAGACGTCAGAGGCAGAGGAGCGGAAAAGACTCAGCTCTGGTACGCCTCTAGTGCCTTTGCGATGGGTAATTTCAAGAAACTTCTCAGTTTTAACATCTCGGCAGCCGATCACGTAGCAAGACACGTCGCTGCCGACCTTGAGTCTGAAAGACACGAGTATCAAACACACATCAGCCAGCCAAACAAACCGAACAATCGCCAACGCTAGTAGTGCCTTAGCTCATTTGTTCCCGCCAAGATGAGGCTCAACACATCTCGTGAATGGTCGCGATATTTCGTCTTAGATCTGTGGACAACTTTGCGCCCAACCCGTAAATGGTACGAAAAAACGGGCTGTTTCGTTTTTTACGAATACATACCGCGCTTTCATAATTTACTGTTTTTAAAGCCCCAAATTTTAAGAAAAAGCTGTTAAAAGACGGAAAGACTTCTCGATCTATCCTCAAAAAATTTAAGCATTGTAATATGAGATGAGACTTAACAACGTTTGAGGATTTCCCTGTGGTTGAGAAGTCCTCGAAAACTCGGGATCTACATTTCCAAAAGAATATCACGGCTACGCTTTTTTAACTTCGACGCAGTTATTAGGATTTAAAGCAGAGTTTCCTGAACTTTCCCTGTTTGGCGCCCCCTGCCTCAAGGTGGGGTTCCTAGCGCCCCTCCCCCCTCATGTACGGTTTATCANGCGACCACACAGTTTTTGCATGCTTTGAATTGAAAATACGATTAAGCATTAAGATATATTTCGCAAATAAAATTTAATTTAGTAAATTATTTTATTTTCAATTTTCACTGGCACATACCAATTTCATTACATATCTTCATTTGCTTCAACTCATTTTCACACTCCTCTAAATTTCGTGGTGCCCTGTGCAGTTAGTCAGACCGCGTCGCCAAGAGGTTATCGGTTCGAAATTAAGCAGAAAACAGCGTGTCCTAAGTATGTGTTTAGTGTGCTTGATGGTAAGCCCGCTACTGATCTCCACATCATTTTGGCAACGGGGAGGGTCAGTTTCGGCTCAAACCTTTGTGTCCTTACATTAATGGACTACCACTCTGTCACATTGTTAGTACATTTTTTAATTCTGAACATTGCAAAATTTACATGNATGTGCAGTGCAAAAAANCTGAGAGGAGCTTTTGCCATGTTTCCTAGTTGTCTACTGACTCTGCTCTGGCAGTTCTTGTCTTGAAGTGTCGCAGTTTCAGTCACAAAAATCCGAGCAGCTATCGTCAACTGCTTCTGATCTGGACTTGTGTCCCGCGTGTATGGCTTAACATCAAAATCACAGTAATAAATGCCTCCAATATTAATGACGCACAACAAACCTACGGATTTGCTTTCCCAGCGCGGGGGAGCTGTGGCGTCATAAATGCCGCACCGAAGTTGAAGTCTGACCGATCTGCCATGTGAAGCACAGGTAGAGAGTATGGAGTGGTCTTAATATCAAAAAACAGTAATAAACGCCTTCCTTTTGCTTCACCGCCCCAAAATCTTTACATCGCCCACCTACTTTGGGAAACACTGATTTAAAGCCTGCGAATTGGCCACAATACCCAATAAGGTAACATTCGTTGAGGAGGTCACTTGACATCGCTTGATGAAATGTTTGGTCATGCTGATTCATATTTTAACTGTCACCTTGACTTTTATTTTTTGCGTGCATGTATTCAGAGAAACGAACAGACCATGCTGAAACGCACATTCGGGACTTTTGCAACGATTCTCGTTTGTCAGCAAACACGCTTCGACATACTTGGATAATGGAGTAGCACCGTCTTCAGGACTTTCCTCAATTTCAGAGACGTGCAGTCTGCCCACTAGAGTTCGCCCGGCAACACGAGGAAGAGAGTTCAAAGCGATCAAAGCGCAAGTTGCTCGAATCGATTTCACTGTTCCTTCCACCTGCCAATCAAAAAAACTCTAAGTTACCTTCACCAGCTTCTTTCACAGCGGCTCACCCATTTCATCCCAACACAATGCTTGTGGGTACAAGTGAGTGTAATGGGGCACACAGCTGCTTTGCGGTCCCCACTTCCTCAAAAATTTTGCAACATCACGTGCACTGATCAACACAAGCCAGAAGGAACTCAGCCACAAACAGACGGCGACTCACCTTCTGACCAATTCGCAAACCCTTGTACAGTTGCGATACGTCCAATGTAACAGAGTCGGACAGTTCAGAATCTTGACGGACGCGTTTGCCAACGCCAGCTTTCAACTTCAGATCGCCGAACAGAACACCTTCGTCGTTCCTGCAAGAATTCCGCGAACCCCGGTTGTTTGCGGCAACACTAATGACCGTCATCAAGAACGCTTGAAAAATCAAAGGCCAAGCATGCTGCCGCTTCAGCTCAGTGAGCGCCGTGCTTAATAGGGTTCTTCACGGTCCAGATAACTTTTTAATGCAGAAATCATTTCTGTGTATCAATGGAACCGTTGGCTGCAAACGCATTTCTAATTTGTGAACTTACAAAAATTTTCAAAGGCGTCTAATAAGATTCCAAAGTTTACCACAGCTGTGCTAAAGACGCAGAAAGGTTTTGCTGTTCCAACACAGTCAATTAACATAACAAAGTTCCTGACATTCCATGAATCGCGCACTATCACTTAATCGTGAAGCACCTGTGCCAGATGATCGAATCCGAAAATTTCAATCACATGCATAGGAACTGATGGCGGAAAAATTTTTAGTCCCGTTACTAAAACAACCGACCTGAAGCACTGCACTTTATGCTAAACCTAAAGGCTTTCAGCGGTAAATATCCGAGGAACGATAGAACCAATGACAACTCGTGTCAGAAGCAAGCACAACATCCAGTAACAACGCACTCACATCCCGGAAACGCGAACTTGAACGGTCTCGCCGGTTTTGAACAAACGAAGGGTTGAAGCGGACGACTCGTTCCAGTGATGCTTCACTGACACGCACATGATCCGATGATCGACTTTGCAGTAACCAATAGCAACGTCCTCATTCATGTATAGAACGTGACAATGACGAGACTGACCGGGGTTGACCTTGACGAAGTAGCAAAGAGATTCTGTTAAGAGGTACGTATTACTCCTTATCACATTGCCACGTAGCTACACTTGTTGTGACAACGTCATGGTGAGTGCGCTGTTTATCTTGACCGGTCGGTTATGTTTAACCAGATGTCACAGGTACACCGGATAACTTCACGACCATCCGTATATGCTTACGAATCGACTTCAGAATTTGAAATAGTAACCCACATCGAAAGAATCGCAGTACGAGGCGTTTGTGTATGTGACAGAACCCCCACGAAGGAGGACGTTCGCTTTGAGAAAATCCAATGGGTATCCCGCCAAAGGTTAAAGGTCACCGTCACCGAGTCAGGGTCGATTTATTTAAATCAAGCAATAAAAATATAAAAAACAAGTAAAAAAAGAAGTTTTAAAGTTTTGTTTTATTTCTCAGACACATTTAATTAGCATCCATTCTAAGAACGAAGATCGACTTGGCACCGAAAAAGCTGTCAAGCATGTATTTACGTACAGGCTTTTCAACATGCCATGAGTGTCAATGAATTCGTTAAACTGATAAATGCATGCCTTCCAGTGCTGTCATTTCGATAAATATTTCGTTTTGTATACTGGTGTTATGAACTGATTTGCAATAAGGGATGTTGCATAAGAGCCAAGAAAGTTTGAATGGAACTTCAGCTGTTTCTAGTTGCTGTTCTTGGAAGCACAAAAATTATATTAAAATAAATTCTTAAAAATTAAAAATTACAAGGTTTAGGTGGCCACCCCCTACACATTAAATAAAAAAATATCATAAAAATAAAAAAATCTGATTCGAATAAAAAAATCAATTTGAAAAAAAAATTTTTTTATTTAAAAAACAAACAAGATTTTTATAAACCTTGCATTGACTTGCCCAATCTTCAGTAGGACCTCACTTCACATCTACCAGAGAGTCACAAGGAAAGGTATGTTTAACACGTTGGGTGTTAATCAACGTCTCGTATAGTTTTGGCGCCATACAGTTACTCTGAGGTAAACTATGCACAGAACACGATTAAAAATGGTCATAGCGCAACAGATGTCAACAAAGCAGGCAGAAAACCACTTACAGTTTCGTGCGCAGACGACTGGTAGCACTTCACCATTGCTCCATCATTGCACAGAAGTAAGCCAGATTTTTTGTCAAAGTGAAGAACAACAGCTTTATCATTCAGCGTTGCACCACCTGCAATCACCTGATTGTTTAAAGGCAGAATTCACTGCAATTTACAGACATTTTCCGACGCGACTGGACAGTACTAGTTCTTTGGAAGCAGTAGGAAAAACGATTTACTACCACTCTTTTTGTGTATCTTTGACAAAATAGCAAGCCATAGCAAGAATTCGATAAAACCCTCATCTATAGTCAGCAAAATAAGTCAAAATCAAAAGCACAGTAACCATTTGCAAACGGCGCATGCAGAACTTTATGACATAAGGCTGATCTTAACAGCGAAACATTTTCAGAGCAAATCTACTCCACCTTCCACGCTGCAGAGTTGCACGGAATAATCTGACAGGTCCAAGCCTTCTACGGTGTAACTGCCATTTGCACCTTCAACCATCGTGATGCTCACAACTTTACCCATGAAAAGCGCTGGATCTGTTGAAAACAATCTGTTTTGTGGAAGATGTTACACATCCTTAGCGCGAGATCGCAGGCGAAGGATTTGAAGCGAAGGACAAGCGAGCAGATGAGGAAAGTTATCGCGGTTTCATTTTGAACGTACCTTTCGTAAAAAATGAAATCAAACAAGTCATACGCTAAAATGAAATAGATCACGTTTCGCTAATTTACCCAAACATTCAAACAAAACCTTACCTTTCAACAGCGTCCTTGTGGAAAGTAGTTCTTGACAGTAGCATCTGCCTCTGCTTGGACTGTTTTCCAAGATACATTCTGATGGCCGCAAAGTAACGACAAAACTGCACAATAAAACGCCTAGGTGTCAGGTTTGCTAAAGGACCACTGCATCCAAAATTTACAAAACATTTTTAAAGTGCATCACGCACTCACAAGAGAAAACCCAACGTGAAGTACAAAATTATAAACATCCTTATGACAGGCAGCGAAACATTTACTGCTACGGTTTTGACACATGATTTTTGAGAGTAAATGCATGCCTTCCAAACTGAAATAACAAAAAGGTCAGATGTTTACAACAATGCCCAACACAATAGGATTCTTTAGTTCAAACAACGACCATCTTACGGCATTGACTGTGCATTAACAATAAAGAAAAGAAAGACTGTTACCGCTTCTTTTCTTGATCCACACTTGTCACCATAGCTACCACAGATTGCCCGACGAAATAATGGCCACTGATGTCATGCAAAAAATGGTCCGTCATAGCCTGCAACAAACATTGAAACCTTCAACCTAGCATAACATTACAAGTATAAGTTGTAGTGACAAACGTCGAAAATTGGTTACATGTAATAATCAGCCAATAATGAGGACATTTATCTATCAAACGAATAGGGGAAAAGTCACTTTTAAAGTCCTTCCACACAAACCCTGACGGTGTTTGGGAGGAAATCGTAGAGCAACGCTTTGCCTGGATCTGCCGTTATGCACGACTCATTGATCAGTTCTTCAGCAGATTTATGAAATCCGAAAGACAACAAACAAAATACTTTGAGCAGCGGAAATTAATGCAAAGAAATTCGAACGAAAACTAGGAACATTAGTTGCTACAGGTTAACTCCAAGGGTGACACCACATACGGCATCTCGCAACTGACCTCTGCGTTCTGACCCAACTCACTTTGCGCTAGTCACCTTATACATTGGGATAATCATTGGTTGTATTGAGTGTTTTGACTTTTCGCGCCGATGTGAACAGCACAGGATGTGTTGGCGGGAAAGAAGTTGAAATCAACGACACCAAACATCCAGACACAATGTCATCATTATCAGTACATATCAGGGAAACGGGGCTATCTTCGATAAAAGAGCTTTAGTGACAAACCACTTGAGAAACTCGTGCGTGATGCATTGGCGGCACGCGAACAAACAATCGACCTAAAAACAGGACACATACAGAAGGCAATGCTCTGGACTAACGCTTACCGATCGTTTTCAGCTTGCAACCCACTGTCTTTTTCTTTCTTTCTTACTTCAACTGTCTTACTGGCACTTTTTTGTTGGGCCCACCAGGGTTGGTAGATACTTCATCAGCGCAGTGGCCAGGTAAACTCTCACAAACGGCCAAAGCTTCGGGCTTTAAGGCCAAATGCGCTTGTTATTTATTTTTATAAACAAATATTTTTGATAACACAGTTTAGCACGTTAATATTGCCTGCCTGGCTGACCAGATTTCAAACCAGACAGCCGATTTGTAGTTCGATCGATTGATTACATAACAATGATCACTTCGCGTCTTTAACTATTTCAATTATCCAGAGTTGGAATGTTAAACTGGGTAATTTCAACTGTAAGGAAGGGAAGGGTGATTGTCAGAGTGCGCATAGAGACATACTGAGTGTTTAATTTCCGGAATGTGGTACCACATGCGAATTAGCCCAATATTCGGCGAAATTTTCAAAAATACTCAAAAAAGGCCAAACACAATATTTGCGGCTAAACAACTTCTGAAAACGACAAAATTTTCAAACTTTGACCGCAAAAAAAACGAAGTTCCCAACCCTGGGGACCACTATGACACATTGCGGCAAAACAACGAAAAAATTGAGATTAGAAATATTTCCCGGCCCAGTCGACCAGTAGAGAGGTGACGATGTCGTTGCGTCACACCTTTGATTGTCACCCGAACAACCGCAGTAGACGCTCAGACTTAAGCTAATAATACTTTTAGAGTTCGCTCGCAAAAAAACGTAGCCGTTTTGTAGAGAAAGAGGAAAAAAACGTGAATCCCATTAGACGAAGCAGAAGACGTTGCGTGAAATAAAACCATCACGTGATTTACGTCAAAGTCCGTTGAAACGAAACAACTGCCTTAACCTGTGATTTGGTAGATATCAATGGACACAGATATAGAAGCTCGCATTAAATGACGCGGTGTCGCTAAATGCACGAAAGGAGATTGTTGGTAAAACCCTCTATTACTATGGAAAGAGTCAGGCCTCTATTTCAAGCGCACTCCAGTCGGCTCCTGATCTACTGCGTTAAGCAACTGTTGTCATGTTATATCTCCAGCCACAATTTATCCTTCTGCGTGGATACTCACATTACGGGGTACTTCTTAAAAGTAAACTAATTTCGGTAAGTTTTTTTCATACTTAAACCTGCCCGCCTATCCAGCCAGGAAAAGACAGAAGTTTTTGTTTAACGAAGCAATACAAGGGCAATTTAACCTAAATATTTGACCGGAATTTCACCCTTTAAAAAAAATCCGCCAAACCGTTAGAGGAAAGGAGGCGAAAATGGTCGAAAACTGAAAATGTTTTGATGTCAACATCTTACTGAATAAGAAATTATGCTTGCTGATGGATTATTATCACTTACCAAAACATCTACCAACTTTTAAGCCGCCCTTGATTTTTCTTCTCTACGCAGTGCTTCTACCAAACTTAAAAAGTTGCTGATAGATGCATTAAGATTAATCATACAGTGCTTATCAAATAAAAAACGCAATGCGTTAAAGCCGCATGCATTCCATCTCATCACAAAGATACAGTTTGCTATTCATTGCTTCACAACATGTGCTACAGAAATCCGTTCTCAGTAATTTTAATTGCGAACCAAACGGTGGCGTTGAAACATTTCAGCTGAGCACAAAACGTTCATTGTTTCGATGTTCTGTACCAGCAAAGACGCGGGAGCTTGCGTTGCCAGTGACACTGACGTCACGGCGAAAACGGGCGACAGGCGAACAGCCGCGATACTGTGTTACGGACGGACAAAAACATTTTCGGCAAAGCAGTAGGAAAAGTAAATGTGAGGAAGTGGAAGCAAACGCACTATTTTCGTACGAAGGCTGAAACGAAGCAAAATGCCTCCTGCTCTGCGTGAAGCGGCGCAATGTAAGGGTAAAAAGAAAAAATGTAAACAAAAGCACATAGCAAACAGTCATCTTACCGACTTTGGGCATAGACCTACGAGGCCATTGGGAACTTCCACGAACACTCCGTATTCAGCAACGTAGCGTACAAAGCCTGGCAGAGTGAGGTTTGGATGCAAATCGCCGAAGCACAGCTGGTCATCAGAGCCAGCGTGGTTCACAGCGTACTGCACTAGACTCGGCTTCATCGACACTGCAAAGAAGTTTGACCAGTGTCGTGCCGCACGAACAAGCAATTTTTTGCCAATAAAATGGAGACTGAAACTTAGGCTACCACAAATACAAAGCGAAGAAGTGTGCCACGATAGCATTAGCCCAAGGCCTCCTAGATAACGCGGAGGCCTCGATTAGCCACTTGGAAAGAGCGCAGACGCACCAGTAACTGGCGCTTTGAGCGACAGGACGACGCATTTGCTGAGACGCGTGTTCGGCTCGAACGATTCCGAGAGCGCTTCAGCGACCGTTCGGAAATCGGAAAGATGCTGCGTTGGAAGAGTGGCGAAGAGTCGCTTTGGTGAGATTGAACTGTCGCTGACCGCCACCTTGAAACCCGCCTCGGTCCTGCTCTGCGCTTCTACATCCACTATCTGCGAAGATTAGAACATTTGAAATGACGGAGGGAAAGCTGCTGCGCTTTTCAGATTTCCGTTAACAGTTTTCGTGCAACATACCATAACAAGCGTGAAAGCGAATGCCCAGCAGCGTAGGTGGATGATGCACACCTAGCACGTGCTAGATCTTCACCAGGATATCCGGCCTAAACTAGTTATAAGTTTCAAAAACGCATGCAGAACTTCATTGTGGCATGGACTTATGTTCCACGGTATACCGTAAAGCAGGGGTCTCCAAACTACGGCCTGCGAAGACATTTTGTCAAGATTGAAGAAAATGACATTGGTACAATACATTTGTTGATTTGGTAGAATGTAATAGGCTTAGATCGACAATTCACCGTGAAATTCATAAGTAGGCTAAAAATACACGCAAATAAATTAGTGCCAACTGCCCATTCTTGCTATTTTATCGGCACCTGTGTTTTCCTTGTAGCGCTCAACAACTGAAAGCTTTGTGCATTTATGTTGTTCGCTTTACGATCCTAACACAAGGGGCATTATTACGTCACATATAGTAAATCGGACTCTGGCCGGTTCCTCAATGCAAAGTAAGGCACTAATCTGCATGGAAACAAAATGGGTTGGGATCGTTCGAACGTACTGCACTAAAATCGTTTTGCGTGCCGCGATGCATTCAAAAGCAGCACGTCTCCGCGGGTTGCAAATCCTTTTTACTCAGTTAGTAAACCATTGTAAAACAACAGAAAACGGTAGGTCCATTGCGCCATTGATGCAAATTGCTTCGCACTGCTGCGCATACGCACTTGCAGACTATCCGTAGCTTGTCAAACTTTTTGATTTGCAGCAAAAATGATACAACGCTGTTTTGGTAAGAAAACTTGCACAGAAGGCGAGAAGGAATGTATGCAGCCTTCTGTTGCATCGTGTTTGCAAATACAGTTTCTGGGTATAAGGAGTGCTGCTTAACTGAAGTTATGCTGCAAAGGAACACACAAACGTAAAAACGATAAAATGATTGCAGAAGGTGCAATGTTTAAAGCAGAGCGCCTCGGTTCAAAATTCGTTTGATGAACGTTCAGAAACAGAAACAATCTCAGAAATATCACGTTGCTGGAATTAAAAATCATTATTCCAATTAAACACGTGAACGTCCAGAACAGCGCGCTGGGGTAACTTGAATCTCTTGTTTTGGATTTTGCAGATACTCACATGTCTTCACTTGTACGTAGCTGGTTTAGCAGCAACTTAATGATCAGTACTTAGCTGTCGGCAAAGCAATACAGATCAGCGTACCTGCCCTACACGAAATGAAGAGGCTCCAGAAAACGACAGAGTTCTTGTTTCGCCATCAACTGACTTCGGTTTGAGGCAAAAAGAAAGCAAAAGCCGTTCTGCTTTAGGTTCACAGGACAGAACACGGCATTTCATGACCTGCATGAAACGAAAGACTTTAGTAGCAGACAGAAGTTAATGCGAATGACAACCAAACCATTTGTTGCTACGAAACTCATAAAAAAAGCTCAGCGAGTTTCACGCCATTCCCTGCTACCCAACCAACCTTTTGAAAAGGCGTTTTCTGAAAAAAAGACAATTGCTAATACAAGAAAGCATTACTTTATTTAACTGAAACCGTAAAACGCAGCTGCGACTTTGACATGACAAACTACGTTTGTGTTACATCATCAAACAGTTATAAAGAGAGGTTCTGAAAACCTACAGACGAAAATATCATTACATTTCAATCCAAATTCGTATGTAACATACTTTCTGAAAGCAATTAGAAAGTTCTAGAGGGATAAAGCTTCTTCAGCCTCTCTCCGAGACAACTCATAATCAGTCTTTGCAACAAAATCACTGCACTTGACCAAAAAAGAACGATTTCTAAAGTTTGTCAAGCAGCCTTGAGTTGAACTATAGGCAGGGATTACATCTTTCATAGATTTCCAACCAAAAATTCATACAAATTTCCAGGGGCGCGAATCCTTTCGCGCTCTATAACATGGAAAGCTTTTGAACGTCTTTTACAACTTATTTAAAGTCAAGGGGGTTTGAAATTAAGGACAATTACTTAAGGGAGGGGTGGTAGAGAAAAGGTATGAACCACTACTCGAACGGGCGAAATGCCTTTTTATGGCCCGGCTGCGTCTACTTCTCGGATTTTACAAAATCATCTTTGCATCAAATCAATACGTCGGTATTTTACAAAATATTACTGTATTTACTGCCAAAATCACGAACTTTTTATTGCGTTAAAAAATAAATAAATCACAGGACACAGAGCATACAAATACAGTATCAAGGTAATAATTACTGTATATCGAACGCACCTGTCCCACAAAGAAAGCTTTTTCTGGTGTTTCAACGTCATTCGCCAATAGCTCGTGCTTCGGTACCAGGCCGTGGACATTGTTGTAAAGACGCACGACGCATCTGCAACACATTTTACTCGATCAGCTGCAACCGACGTTTGTCAAGTTACGGCCATTGGCAGCAATTACGAAAAAAAACTCTTTCGAAAAGTACACGCGGCTGTTAATATCCACTGCTACAACACAGTTTATATTTAAAAACTATCAGCCGGGAGCATTCAGACTCGCTTGTAATTTTGCAACACTCGTTAGTTATTATTTCAGTTGCTTTCCCTTTCTTCATGTCGCCTCTGCGCCGTTAACGATGTTTAGGTTTAGACCTCCCGCAAGGTCCTCCCCAACCATTTTGGTGCGTTTCGTTGCTTTTCAAGCACTCGCAACGACGACAATCACGCAATTACGTCGAAAAACAATAGATGCCGACATCCGAGGATACGGCAGCCAAGAGATAATACGCTGCTGTTGTTGGCAACGCAATGGCAGGAAAGTTCAGTTCCGCACACGAGTTAAAAATAGAAGTTGGGAAGTCGCACCGTCGCAGTGATGAGCCAAACACGGAAACAGATGATATTCTCGAATGCAGACTGCATTCGACCTGATCAGAACATGCGTGGTCACGTGACTTCTCATGCCACTGACTTTACGCTTAGTAACCTCTGTATCGAAAGCGCTGCCAATGTGAACCTCGCAGTGAAAACAGATCACAAACCCGCTTTCTTTGACAGACACGATGAATGCATGAACAACTACTCCAGGATCTAGCTGCTCGTAGCTCGTTACAATCGGCAGCTTCGACTTTACGAGAGTTGGTTTGTTTGTGAGATGCAAATGGCGTCGGCTGGCGTCCACAGTAAGAACCTGAAAAAAACGGAACGTGAAACAAAACTTAACCAAGTTTTTAAATACCGATGATTTCCTCTATTTCTAAAATGTTGTTGTTACATTGCCGCAGTTTACACGTAGACTCGTTTGCTCAAACTAAAAAGTGCCGCCTGTTGTTTATTTTAATCTTTGCGCGTTTTTTCCAACCGCGCAACTCTGCAGGAAACAAAGCTTCTTCGGTAGCGTCGTCTAGCGAACAACAAACAGCATAGGAATCAAGTCGGCAAGTCGGATGCAAGTCAGAAAAAAACAACATATTTTTGTTGTGCAAGATCCTACGCGAGTTACAAGATAACACGATGTGACCTGGTACAGTTACAATGCTTCCGCAAACGTTCTTCGTACCAGAGCAAATTGCGCTTTAACAAATACCCAGGTTTTTTAAAGGAAAAGTTAGGTACCGGGATTCTAGGGACCCGATTTTCAATTCTACGGACCCAAATTGGGTCTTCCACAGGAAACTGTTTTGTTTCCTTTTTCGTTTCATTCAAACATACTGTCAGCACAACCGCAAGGTTTCTAGCGATTAGACTAAGTCCATTTGCAAGATTTGTGTAACGTATAGTCACCTGGTAAAGAAATGCGCCGGATGTGTACCGTAGTCTTGCAACTGATAGGATGAATAATATGCTTTTCAGTCACCGCAAGCGATAGAGTTTGAAATTACTAGTACCAGGGTGTAACGCAAACAAGCTCTAACACCAATATTACTGTTTTGAAAATAATTTAGCAAACAAAAAGAAATGCAATAGTAACTCGTTATTTGTTTATTGTTGAAAATCCCAATGAGTGTATGGCAATGACGTAGAATTAGCACTGGCTGATGTAGATAAATATACGCTACAATGTTATATCCAAAGAAGGTCAAACACGAACAGACACGTGTGTGGAGCCGACGGCTGCCAACGTGAAAAAATCAAAAACCATTATTTTTCATTGAAAAAGTAATCTTTTTTTAAAACTTTTTTGTAGTTGTGTTCGTGGCGAATGACAGCCAACAGACAAGATTTTTACCGTCAAAATTATCTTACGCTAGATGCCGCACCTGAGTAAACATTGGTGGAAACGCTTGAGTAATGGGAGGGAAGATTTTTGTAGTTCTCAGTGCGACAGAAAACTATTGCCACGAAACGCTTGCAGCAAGCAGAATGCAGATATGCAATTCGCAGGTTTGTTTTTTCACATGCAATGATAAATGTACTGCGCAATGTTCAATCACGATGACAAAAGGACAGCTGTGAGTAGCCATGTGAATTAGGTGACTAAAGTAAGGTAGCAAGGATTGGGCCGCGAAGGCCTAATTTTGTGGCCGTACGTGCGGTCGCTTGTGGCCCGGATTTCGCTGACTTCGACGTGCCACACGGATGTACGTAAAGATCAGAAGTAGTACGACCAGCGAAATAAAGAAATATGAACTTTTCACGTAACCTTTAACAAGACACTGAGTTTTTTCACTGCAAACGAGGCTCGCTCTTTACAAGGAATGGTACAATGCAAAACAACACTCATTGTACAGTGGAAAATGCGACGTCCTACTTAATGCGGTACACTGTGGTAAATAGGAGCCGAATAGCTTGATGAAGCTTCGTTTCTGCTACCTACAGCACGGTGGTCTCATAACTTGCCTCGTTCCATTGTCTTCATACGATTCCGGTGTCATTTTTGTCCTCTAGTTGGAGCAGTTAAAGTTGTGGTGTTGAAGCTGTATTTGATAGGTCAAGGGAATCTTGTATTACTGATTACGCTTCACCAGAAGGTGAGCTGTAAAATTCAGCAGTGCTGAGAATGTGCAGGGTAGAAAGTAAGCTAGCGACAGTTTCACTGGTAGTTTAACCGCTTCGAGCTTGTTTATTGGCGTGTGTTGCAGAAGTAGAATAATAAGTCTACGCCGGTATAGTGTGTGTGGCCTGCCCGATTAAAATGTGTCCTATCTCAATAAGAATATCCTTAGGGTTATAAGTGAACTAAAGACCACATACAGGGTTTCCCTAAGGGCGTTCTTAGTGTGGGTGGTAGAAGACATTCAAGTGTGGCAGGTCACATATTGTACCAATGACAAATTTCCATAAGTCACATTCAAACACATACTATACCGGCACTATACCTATGCGTAGGGTCTCTACTTCTTAAGTCATAATCATGTGATCATTGTGAATAGGTCGGAGTAGACCTACGTAGAGAACCTATGCAATGTATGTTAGCGTGTTGAATAAACAGCCTCCGTCTGTTGCTTATAAAAGTGCTGTGAGATTTAACGACGTTTCTAGGCTTTTTGAGCGACGTTTCTATAGATTCAATCACATGAACTTCCAATTTCAATTTCGCGATTTGCGACAACTTTCTGTGATAATTCAATGTAGATACTTCCAAAAGGCGTACCGTATTTTACGTACCATAAGGCGCAATTTAAATCCTTTTTTTTCCTCATAAATTGATCGTGCGCCTTATAAGCCGGTGCGCCTAATGTATCGATCAAGTAGTGCTTTATTGCCTACACTCAAAACCAGTACCGATACTATTACCGTATTTTCCGGCTAATAAGCCGATTTTCTGGACCTACTTTTGCG
>JGI24022J15233_10000900_pt1 | contig 22146 bp, 9 predicted proteins | sample Ectturendosymbi2_FD_15233 | JGI IMG/M metagenome (IMG submission 15233)
CGGATGAGGCGCCTTGCTTGCTTCGGTAGGGGTCGAAAGGTACCTGGACATAACAAACCTCAGTTAACCGTTCCGTTGTCAATCCAAGCAAGGCCCTGTGTCTGTCTCAGGTCAGCTCCCTTTCAAGCAAGGAAAAGGGTTCCAGTTATGGTGAGTGAACAGCCCGTTCGAAACTTTGATCGCAGAGAGAGCGGTGCACTAGCTCTTTGATTTAACACAAAACCTAAAATACCCAACTGGACACTAACTCTTTTTGAATTTGTGCATATCAGTTGGTCCTGCACAGCACCTGTTGTTGCTTGCAGCAGGTAAATTGCAAAATACTTTGCCATAGAGCGCAAACGTTTATGACAACGTTAGTGTACACGCATCTACGCTAGGCACAACGGACACTTTTTGAGCTTCACTGCAGAAACAATTCAACTGGCAGGTATTAACTACAGACAGCTAAGCCTGACTTACTTTGGTTCCAAAAGCGATATGCGGAGGACCTTGATCTCGGGCCGAGAATCTCCGACTGCTGCTTAGATCATCACTAGATGAAGACCAATAGTCGGATGTGTCTCTTACATCACCTCTGGCTGACTTGGGTCCAAGATGCTGCCTTATTTTGGCGACAGAAACAACCTACCAACAAAGGCAGCATTGTCAATAGGATCTGACATGTCAAGGCTGGTGCAATAGGTATGTGCTTCAAGCCAGACCTCACAAAGATAAAATTTATGAATCATACCTTCCAAAAAATAAAACGCATTTTGAAATGCAATATAACTTGTAAATGTGAAATTTTCTAATCAAGCACACAAAAGGAAAGCTAGCAGTAAAAAATTATTTGTTAGAGATCAATTAATGCACTCTTGCAGTTCATCACATACATAAATACATACTATTTTGTGATCAAAACTATGAAAAACAATGTTAAAAAAGCTTTCTTCAGCTGAAGAGTGAACTGGCCTAGTGAATTTCACAAGCACCCTTTCAAATAATCAAGAAGCACCCGAACAGCAAGAGTCCAGATACACTGCAAACACACTTTTTGTAGAACACCACAAAGTTTGTGGTGGAGTTCTCAACAGTTCTTCGCAATCTGATTGAATGCAAGACATTGGTTGAAAATCTTTTTTATCACAGAAAATCGAGTAATGTTTGAAAATATGATGGAACACTTTGCTTCTAAACAATTTAGCCTTCTCCAGCCAAAAGTTTTCAAAACTCTTCATGTAAAATTTATAAGACCAGCCTATAAACACAAATAACCACGCTGAAAATATTTACAGTCAGTGTTGTCCGTATCAAGCTTTTATGCCACACTACCACCACAACATAAATGATGTAAAAGGTCTGTGGAGACGACCTACACCAACTTGAAAAGTTTTAATTTAGTTAACTGGTTTATTGCAAGACAGTTAAATTTGGGGGCACCCTCTAAACTGAAATGGAATACAAAATAGAGTAAAATCTACAGATACAGTATATAAAATCATGCACTTACCATTTTGACAAAACTTACAAAGATGTGCGATAAATGCAAACTTACTTGAGTATGGAAGGGAACACTGTTGGGAAATTGAAGTGATTGTGGGATGCTTTCACAAGATGCACGATCATTAACATCATCTGCAGTGTCAATGGTGTCAAATGGTTGAGATTTGAGTGTGAAAACCCGTCTTATTTTGCAATTTCCTGCAACATTGTCAAAATAAATGTCATTGGATCAAGAGCCTCAATTCAATAAAAATTTAACAGACATACAACTAGTAGATACCATTTACAACAGATTGAAGAAAACAACAATTTATTGCAAAGGCTGCTTGACTATAGCAAAAATGTTGAAGTACATAATCAGCACAGACTCATACTGTGATAATAATCAGGACATATTGCCTAGCTTTGATTACACTACAAATTGAATAGACAGAACAATGTTACATTAACTGAAAATTTTATATATAAAACTGCCATACACATTTTATAAATACACAAAAAATACAAAGACAACTGGAATGAACCTGACATAGAAAATGATTCCAGAGACTTATATGTCTGACTTGGAAAAACATCAGATATGAGAGAAACAAGATCTATACTGAGATTGAGCCAAACATCTCGCTTGATCAATGACAATGAAAGTTTGGCATGCAGTGGTGTCATGGATATATCCCTGACAGAAGTTGACAACACCACACGTCGCTTGTTGTTCTTGATGTCTGTCATAGTAAGTTCAACAGCAAAGTCTTTTGCCAGAGGTACAAAGACTTGCAGCACCAAGAACCTATTAAAGAAGTTGTGAACAAGTCAATACTCAGGTCTGGTAAACTAGAAGCAGTAGAAGTGAAGTTTTTAACTGGATTTAGAGATTGCTTTCCCTAAAGTCAAGCTGAACTTATGGGAAACATATATCATGTGTATTTCCTCACCAGACCCAGGCATTTACAGACAAGTGCTGAACAGCTGCACAAGACAATATGCTAGCAGAATTCCGATATTTCTGAACACTGGGCAGTTAACAGCTTTGGCTCTGGGTGGGTTTGTCTGCAAATCCCATATTTTCACACCACTTTCCAACTCCATAACTCGCCAGTTGACTGTGCTAGAGAGTTGTTCAAACCCTCAAAAGACTTGGAGTCTTTTAAGCCTTTGATTGGCTTTCTAGTGTTTGTGATTCAGAAGTTATGACCAAAAAAACTAAATTTGGGTAAAAATTACCCAAAAGAGATGTTTTTTATTTTACCCCAACTTTTGAACCAGACACACTAGAAAGTCAAAGGCTCAAAAGATTCGGATTTTAGCTTAGTTTCTAATAAAAACTTGATTCAAATAGTTCTCTCCTGCAGTTGGGTCCCAGGACCTGATGATCTTGGACAAAAAGGCCTAAACCTACCCCACTTATGACATCACCCACAAAAAAAAACAAAAACCAAAACTTTTTTTTTTTTTGCTAACCATAAGACTTGCCAAATCTTTTCAGGGTATGAACAACTCTCTAGCACAATTGACTGGTGAGTTATGGAGTTGCACAGTGGCACAAAAATAGTGGCTTAATGCATGATTTCAAAGTGCAAGTATCTCGTACACCGGCTCCCAAGGCGTTAACTAATGATTTGCAGACAGTGTGACTACCAAGCTATGAAATTTGTCATGTTTGCTAGCCAACAGATTTGGAAACCATATTTCCAACCATTTGCTACAGGTAAGCTGCATTTAAATTGAGCATTCACTACATATAAATCACGACTTAAAATTAAATGCAGCTTAAAAATCGTGACCTACCACACAAAACACAAATAATAATGTTAGTTTGAACCTACCACACAAAACACAAATAGCAATGGTACTGTGAATGCATAGCTTTAGTTTACATTTAAGATGTTGCGTTAAGACAAGGCCTTTTAAGGTGTTTTAGGGACCCAATTCGGGTCCCCAGAATCGGAGAAAATCGGGTCCCTAAAATCAGGTCCCCACTGGGTACCAACATTTTCCTTGAAAAAAACCCTGGTTAAGATATCTTAGCCTGTTATGGATTCTTTGAATTTCAAATAATTGTACTTTTGTATCAGTATCAATCAAAAAAATCCTTCAACAGCCATGACTCAGATACTATGATGTTTACTGAGTGAAATTTCATCTACGTAATAAGCACCATTTGCTCTTATTCAAATAGAATGCTTTTGTAAAACTACTTTTACAAAGGCATTGAGTTATCTATCTGGGTGGTTTGCTAAAAGGATCCCTGATATATTGATAGGTGAGAATTTTCAGCCAAAGACTGCTGACACTTTTGCATATTGCTTAGACAGTATCAGATTGGTGTAGATTTTGCTGAGAATTGCCAAGTATCTATATACTAGATAAAACAACTCAAAATTTCAATTTGGCTTATTTAAAACCTTAATACACAAGCTAATTTATAAACCTTCTGCACAATGCACATAAACATTTTGGTTGGCTATATAAGGTATCTCAGATCATTTGAAATGGGTAATGCACACAGAGATAAGCACAATACCAAACTAACACTGTTGGAGGTATAGTGGCAATTACTAATACACCTTCATACACTATTATTTAAGTACAATGACAGTTGAAATACCAAAAATACAAATTTCAAAACTGAGGCATTCCTTCATCTAGCATCATTACCTTTGTATTAAACCTAATGACTGATGTTTGGCATCTTTTGTGGGAAAGCACAGTTTTGCAGTTGTTGTACTTCCTTCAAGCATAAAAATAAATCCTTTTACTTCTTTTTCATAATCTCTTTTCAAAGCAGGATTCTTCCACTTGTTTAGAGGGTCTTTGCCATTTGCACTGAATATCTCAACAGATAAACCACCTTGAAACTCATTTTTGAACATGTCTGCATTTGATCTAACCAACAATTATGTTATTGATGCAACATCCTGCAAAAGCGAAATGTTCTGATGAAATAAAAAATAAAAACACTCAGATCACATATGTTGATTTTTGACAGTCAACAGTAATCTTTCATTTTCTTTAGCAAAAGTTTGACAATTTTGAAATGTGTTTTTTAAACTTGATGCAGTTGTGCATTTTTAACTACAGTATCACATACTTCCAATACAAGGTATTCTAAAACCTGGTTTGATTTTTCATTGACATCAATAAATTACAAATCACATATCCTACCTTTTTGTCAAAAAAGTCATGAGTTTCATTTCTCATATTACAATATTATGTGAAGTAGTTTTTTTTTTTGGAAAAAAACTCTTCATTTATGTCAGAATTTAATTAATACTGAAAAATGTACATTCGGATTTTTTTTCCATTATTGACTCAAACATTTGGCAAAACTGAAATGCGTTTTCTCGAATTACCATAAAAAGGATGAAAACTGTAGTTCTTCAACGACATACTGTTTTTGCTTAGGTATGCACCAAGTGGGAGAAAATTTAGCACTCCAAAACATGCACACATCACATGGAACAAAGAAACGTTGATGCTTTTGAAATTTACTAACTAGTATCATATATACCAATTACCAATACTGCAAGAGTGGTTCTGTCATATCTGAAGGGTGAGGTAAATGTTCTTTCAGATAAGTACAATGCAGATACTAGTATAAAACACTCGGTTTGGTGGTGAAGACAACACCGGATAATTGCTTTCATCAGTTAAACACATATTTACTGCTTATCGAATAGGATTCTGGAATCCAAAACCATTCATACACGAAGAAAATAGTACAGTTAACCACATAAACTGGATATTCGCATATATAAAAGTTGTTTTCATTTGAATATGTGTATCACTTAAGCGCATATTTCATTTCAAAGAGTAAAGTGCACTGCGCAGACAATGTTGAAAGCTATGGTGTGGACTGACAACTTTCCAAGTGGGATGGCCAGAAAATGAAGCTAGCACCTTTGGCCAAGTTGATAAAACCAACGCCTCTGGTTCAAAATTGGGCAGTGAGTTGCAGATTAAACTAGCTAGACAGCAGCTTTGTTAACTATTTCAACTTGCAATGTCAAAAAAGGAGGTAATGTGTCACTACACAACTTTTGTTGTGTTCATAGGTTCACTGTCTAATCTCAAAGAAAAGTACATGACAGCATTCAGACACAAACGTGTTCACAACTGCATTACACAGTCCATTGAAACAAGCAGAATAATAATGGCAAGTGTGGGCAACTTTTCACAACTGATACAGGCGATTATTACAGCACACACACCGTATGCATGTTAAAGATGATGTACTGTACAAGGCACGCCTGGCAAAAACTGTAAATTATATTTCATTTGATGGCTGTTGGTTTGGTAAACACTACAGGATTTCACAATTTAAATGTCAGGACCAAGGGGTTTCTAGAACTTCTAGAAGCACTTTTTTATCCTGCAGTTCTAGAAAACTCCATGTTCAGCCTCAATTTACCAGATTTTAGTAGTATCAGGTAGCAAACATATGGGCAGAAGTAGAGTTAGGCCAGTGGTTTTCAAATGGTGGGCCAGGGCCAAATGGTAGGCCACTATGATGCTTTTTCCTGTGGGTAACAGAGCTCAGCCTAAATCAGATTGAAAGCAAATTATGGGATTTGTATTTATGATGTCATTACGATCACATAAGTTGGACAAATAGCAGAAGAATTTGACCTGAATGTAACATTTATGACAAAACTCCTACTTAACAATGCTAGCTGTTCAAAGCTGTTTTGCTATGCATTGCAGTTGTTATAGCAGCTAATACTAAGCTAAAGTTATAGAAGTGGGATTATAAGCTTTGGGCCACCACCAATATCTTTCATGTTGTACTGGCACAGGAGCAGAAAAAGGTTCAAAAACCCAGAGTTAGGCACTATACTTACAGATATTCGTCTGATATGGATAATCGTATATTCAAGTTAAATGTATAAAAAATCTTGGCAAATTGGCTGATTAACCAGATACAAAAAATCTTGGCAAATTGGATGAGATTAAACAGATTAACCAGATTCATCTGTACTAAAATTCCCCTGAATGGCAAATCTTTGAACTACAATATCTTGTGCAGGCAGGTGTACAACTGAAGCACATACTAATTATTTCACAGGTGAGCTACTAACACTAAAATGGTGTTTTCAAAGGCTAAAAGAAAGCTCCCATTCACATCAGTGGTTGTCACATCAGTGTCACATCTGAAAACTACACATTCTACGAAATGCTAGTGGTATGCTTAATGAGTATTACACTAAGCTTATCATGGCACACTTAAAAGGTAAAGAATGCTTGGTAACTATACAACAGTTAAAGTGATATTTTTCTTGGATTTTAATGAATAAAACATTACCTCCTAATTTTACAGGTGCATTTTGTTATATTTTCACATGCACAGTACCTCATTGGAGCAGCAATTCTAAACTCTTCTCAAACTCCCATCTCTGCTGCTTGTACTTGAAATAGTACTCTTTCAGTCACTACTTAAGTTTCATGACCGCAGGTGAGGAGAGGAATGAAGATTGATTTAAAAAATGAAAACTTCGCTATGTTTGAAAGCTTCTGTGTTGTGACCATGGGATGATGAAGCTCACACAAAAATGTATTTTCTTCACCTATTCGTGAGTAAATTACTTTGTTATCCCATATTACTTGAACATTTTAAGTTACTGAAATGTATTGCAGCCTACTTGTCGTAAAAATGGAATTGCGTTTCTGAAAAGGCAAAATACCTTAATTGAATGAACTGTGTAGATGAAAATAATTAAATTATATGCTAAGAGTAATCCTTTGTGGATCAGCTGTTCATTCAATTTATATTGACTATAAAAGCAGTGATGAGAGTATATATCCTTATCAGAGTTTAGTCAAGTGCATGCAGCCATTAGTTTTGACTTAATGCTCTAAGACACAAATTTCTTAGCAGGATTACAGTATGACTCGATGGCCAGTAGCAGTTTGCCATCAACGTCATTCTCCTACAAAATTTCCCAAAGCTTTTTTCAACTAAGTTGAATGCTTTACAAGGTTGACAAACCCAGCATAGACTCTGTTGGGAATAATCCAAAAGTTTCACAAAAAATTGTTAAAATGTGGAAATGTTATCTTTAGTATTACAACCAGGACAAAAACAACACTGAAATACCTCTAATTAAGGATATGTAACCTAGTGACATCTTTTTTCCAAGAAGTTTACATACACTTCCCCAGGAAAGTTAAGAAAAATGCCCTGGCATGAAATGCCCAATGAGTACATTTCCTTCAGTCTCCTTTAGTCTATAAAATAATCACCCCTGTTTGACAATCCTTTGATGCCACTTTAGATGACTAAGTGGTCAGCCAAAGAAAAGTATCTGTTCATTGCTTCAGGCATTTCATCCACAAATTGCAGCATTCCAAGATTTCAATGATTTGACAATTAGGGTACTTTTATTTGCAATGATAGCATTTTCTTCCTTAAGTAGCACTTGCTACACGTCTGATGTATGAGAGCAACTGGGTGCAACAGATCTTTAAAGTGCTCTTTCCATTTGCCAAGGGTGTCTACCTCAATGCTGTGTAGGACATTGATGGCTCTGGCAGTATTAGATCTTTAGCTAAGAAGACACAGGATGGTATTCAGAACATTTTGTTGGCTTGCCAGTTATTCAAATCTAGTTTATGTGCATGTCTAATATTCTCTCAGGACCGATTTTTGGTGATTTTCCTGCTTAAACTACCAAGACTTTTATGCTTTAGCATACCATAAATGCAAAGAAGATTTAGCTGTACTCTGAAATAAGAACTCTCAGGCTATTTTCTTGGATAACTTTCACCTCCAGTTTTCAATAAGTTAATTTTCTGTCATTTGTCGTCACATTTGTTGTTTCTGTCCACATACCTGAGCAGGTGATGAAATGGCAGTGGTTTGAACAGATGGCAAGAACTCATATATTAAAATTGACTCTGCAGTAAGATTTATTTGTGTTATCACAATATATTTATCATGCTTCGATTCCAGATAGTTCATGATTACGCGGGACGTCTTGTTTGAACAATGGTCACTGTTGTGCGTCATGCATACATCTGAATGTTCCAGACAGACCAAGGTTTTCTCTTGTGTACTAGGTATTCCACATCATTATATATTCAGTCCCTAGCGTGCTGTATCATTCTATTCTACCTGTATGTATTTGTTAATTATGTATAAGCTGTGGCTGTCAACCTGCACTCAGAGGTGTTTGTCCCCTGTCCCCATCATGTCTGATAATGATGCTTGTAGTTTATATTATGTGACATTGCTCCTAGATGAGTGTGACCATAAGAGTCTTCTCTAAAAGAGACAGAGTGCAAATACATATAAACAACAAAAATCCTTGTTTTTCAATGTTTTACTCTTACTGATGATGGGAAACATCATATTAACTGCTGAAGTATTGGTGAAAAAGATGAAAAAAGCCTTGTGACTCAACTCTAGCTGTAGATCAATGTATGTATGGACAATCAAGGGCCAGTAATTTGAAGCTAGATCTGATGAGAAAACGTGTGGGCACTTTGAGATTTTTAATGCATTAAAGAATTGGATAAGAAAATTGAACAGCCTAATTTTTTGCAACTCCAACAATGTTAACCTTCATCAAGGAGTTGTTACATTACAGTTTTTTGTAAGTGAAACAGTTACAATTGCCATGAGTGCAATTAAATTCATCACAAACAACTAACTCTATTGCATTAAGTTTTTTCGCAAGTCTGCATTTCATTACTAAGTTTGAAAAGCAAGATGTCACAAAAGTTTGATTTCCTTGGATAGAGACAACATTAGACATATGTGGTGATAAAAGAGGCAAAGAAACAGAAATCAGCACTGAAAAATAACATGCTGCAAAATTAGTGCAATTGTAAATGGATGTATGCACAACAATTTGACTGCCGTATTTTTCAGACCACAAGGTGCAGCAACAAAAATTGAATGCTAGCTGTTTTTTTTTCATACATAAGGCGCACCAGATTGTAAGGCGCATTAAATGAAGCAAAACATAGGTAAGTCAAACTGTATCTCTTTCACAGTAACTCCTAAGTGCCGGAGTCGAGTGCGAAGTCACCACTGAGAGTTTAATCTATCGTTACAGACGATGGAGTAATCTGTCACACATTACTAATCTGCTAGACACGAATAGAATAAAACAAAAATTTGTGTGCGTGTTTGATTCAGTGTGCGCCAATGTAGTCAGAAACCTTGCAGAGTAATAGGATCTGTGGTATGTGCTTGCTACTCTCAGAAACCACATATGCTGCTCATTGCAGTTGTTGTTTATAATGGAACACGTTTACAAAAAAATTGTAACTAGCAGTTAAAGAAATAGCACCGTTTACCACATACAATTGGTTCTGGATGAGAAATTACCACCAAATTCATACATTAGGCGCCCCACATTATAAGGTGCATATTCAGTTTTTAAGAAAATTAAAGGATTTTAAGTGCGCCTTATGGGCCGAAAAATATGGTAAATTATTTGCCACAAACATCTGTCTAGTTTGTTCGTTGAATGCAGTATATTCAAAACAAAAATTTGTTAGTTACTGACTCAGAAAACAAACATGCAAGTAACTTGTCATGAAAGCTCATGTCAGATGTTCTATATAATTTTGGAGTAGAAAAGAAGCATGTTGCATGCATTGTTGAAAATAATGTATCAAATGTGATAAGCAATACACATCATAGATAAGGTGATTGAAAATGAATATTGTGAAAACTATGGAAGTTCTGGATCTGATACACATGAAAGCAAGCATGAAGGTTTAGATCATTTAATGGAAAAAGTTACTAAGAGTCATGTGGTGACTCTAACACCACTTGTGGTGTACATACACTTCAATTGGGAATATTAATTAAAAGTTGTCTAGCCTAATTATTTTTCACCATGAAGTGTCAAAAAATCCTGCCAACTATATGTGATCATATTAGCAAAATTCCTTGAAACAAGACTTCATCTAAACTTCGGTAGAACATTGCCAAGGCAAAACATGTCGTAGTCAATTATCATGTGTTTTATAAACTTTGGCATGTAACTTGAGTAAAACAGTGGAAGCAAGTGTGTTCTATTGAAAAAATACATGGAAAATGACTGTTGTGAGGTGATTTGCGTAACAATTAATAGCTAGTAATCTCTACTAATTACAAACTGATATCAGTGTTAACATTCCCGTCAAAAATATTTGAAAAAGTGCTGTACACAAGTCTGAATGATTATTTCATCAAAAACAACTTGTTCAGTCAGCAACAATATGATTTTCGCAATAATTATTCCACATCTCTGACTCTTACAGACTAGTGTGAAAATCTTCTCCAAAACCTCGATAAAAAAATTCTATCTTGTGCAGTGCAGTCATCTTAGATCTAAGAAAAGCATTTGACTTGGTGAATCACTCCATATTGCTGACAAAGCTTGAGCATTACGGTATAAGACGAAATGCTTTTGAACTACTACAGTCTTACTTCTCCAACAGAAAACAGTATGTCCAGGAGGGAATCACTAAATCATTTTTAAAGTCAATTATTTCTGGGGTTCCCAGGGTTAAATTTAGGCCCTTGGTGTTCTTTTTAATTTTTATAAATGACTTACCAAATTCAAGTAAACCATACTTTCTTCTGATGATACAGTTTTAGTACAGAGGGGAAAATTACAAAACTCAGCTAACTGTGAAATGACAAAGGTATTGAATTGGCTAACCACAAACTCTCACTGACTGTTCCTAAAACAAAATATGTTAATCACATATAAACGTAAACACAATCTTTTGCAATAAATGCAAACGGTAATCGCATTGAAAAAACTTTGATTTAGAAATACCTTGGTGCAATTGTAGATGAAAATTGAATTGGAAGGACCATTGTAAGCAGTTATGTTGTACTATATCCAGATATTGTTGGTGTATTGTATAAACTTAAACATTATGTTAATAACCAGGCATTACGTATGTTGTATCACAGCTTAATAAACTCACGAGCACAGTATGGGATTATTGTCTGCGAGAAAGCAGTTTCATGCCATCTACAACCAATATAGGTTGATTTGAATTACGCCATGAGATGTTTAAACACAAATGAACTTGTGACTAACAAAATTGCTACCATTTATAAAACGCAGAAAATTCTCCAACTTCAAGATTTATGTAATCTTGAAGTGAACAAATTCATGTACAAGTATGCTAACTCTTAGCTACCGACTACATTTATCAATTATTTTAAACTCATCACAGATGTTCATCCATATAATACACGTTAAATCAAAACCTGACAATTTGTTAAAATTACCAAAAGCATGTTCAAACTCAGGCGCTAAAATGATAAAGTTCAGTGGAATAGTAATCTGGTCAAAAATTCCTTTAGAAATAAAAAACAGTGTTTGGGACTGTTTTCAGCGGAAAAAAATGTATTACTCAGCTACTACAAACATTGTTTGTTTTCTTTTCATTAGAGTACAAAAAACAGGTGCATTGATCTAACATTTAATGGTGTTACAATGGAAATAATCGAATCAAGAAGTATTTTAATCGAATCAAGAAGTATTGCTGTTAATTCAATCAAGTATTGGTGTTAATCGAATCAAGAAGATTTGTGTTTCCATCCAAGACGTGCTGTTTTCTGCTGTCTGTAAGATCTTAGTACCCGATCCTTTGCTGAGAAAGGATTTCTTTCCATAGACAGTGTATTGGTGTTATATCATACTTAGTGTGGCTTCTGGTGTGTTCATTAAAATTTGTTGCCACAAACTCGTGTATGAAGCAGTGGGGTGCCTTTAGTCTATCAGCATAAAGCAAACTATGTCTACTAAATTGCAAATGAATTTCCATTCTTACGTGTGACTTGCAACATTGACTGTAAAGTCTTTTTTGTAATGTTTGCACGCCTAGTTCTCAACCTGTTTAAATTCTGTGATACCATTGTAATGCTGTCCTAATTTATAAGTTTTGACTCATTTCCTCTTTAGCTTTCATGAATATTTTAAATATGTGAAAACAGAAAATCTACAATGTGACAATGACAAACATTATCTTCTGGTGGCTTACTTGCCTACAACGCATCTTGCTTCAATAAAACATATAACTGCATATTGTATACTAAACTTAACTTTATACTCAGAGCGAAAAACGTTTACTTACTACTATACACTGCTACCTTTACACAAAAAGTAGCTTCATCCTTAGGAGGTCTGCAGCCTAAATGACCCCTGGTTCTTCACAGCCTCTCATCCCCCCCCATGCATTCTACAAATCAGTGCATTTGGAAAGTCATTGCAGCACTACATTATAAAAAAACTAGTGATGGCATCAATCACACGTATGCCCTTTATGCTTTTGTTTCATCAAAGTAAATGTATTAGTGCCATCAAGTGTGCACTTTTTTACTACTTCCACATATATATCTTCGAGTTTATACATGTTTTTGTGTGTTCCTTATCACTGCGATGTATGCTTATACCTCGAGCGTTGTGTGTTGGAGTGAAGAAGTTATACACAATAAACCTATCCTGTACAATTAACCGTACGATGTAAAGCATGCTTATGATGTTTTTCAGTCAGTTTGAGTGTTTTATTGTGCTTGTGAATGTACAGTAGCTATACTGTGTTCATCTAACTAATGACAGAGCAAACCAGTGCAGCAACCTAGGAGAGGAAAGAGATAACTTCCCCATCTTGGCTGAAGTAAGAATTAAAAAAAAATCGTTTTTGCCACTTGTAGTTTGAGGCTTGCTAAGAAGCCTTTCTGTTTGGAGATAACACTGGAAGTTGGATTGCGTAGGAAGTGACTGGGGAAACTGCCTTTTTCCCAGTTAACTAACATAAGCAAATGTGATTCCACACCCAGGAACTTTTCATCAACTTTCCAAGCGATGATAAAGCCCGTGCCATAGTTTATTAACACAGATGGTCAGACTTTTAGATCAAGTTCAGTGAATATTTTCTGTAAGTTTGGGGAAAAGCTAAGCTATTATTACTACTGGAGTTTCCCAGGATGTATAACATTGCGGAGCAAGGTTTCAACCAAGTACTGCACATGAGTAATAAATATTGCAATCGTCTTGACATAAACAAGACTGGTGAAATTGCCATACAACTTAAGCTAACCAACTTGCAACCTGCTTTAAAAAAACTTGATGAAAACCCAAGGGAAAGGTTTGCAGCAGTTGGAACCAACTATTTTTGGAAATGAATAAAATTTTTTCTACAAATGCAATTGCATTTGTTTTGCTTGTTCGTTGTTTTGTGCGAACTAGAGTGCCTTATTTCAATGTCATTGAAATGTTTTTAAATTATATAAGTGGGAACGATTTTTAAGCAAGTTCCTGTAGGGTGGTGATTAAACAAAAAAGGTTGAAAACCACTGATATAAACTCTTGAAATTTTTATAGATAGTTTAGGATATAAATCTTATTATTGCAGCTTGGTCTAGTCCATATACAAATTATGAGTCAATACCACCTTAGGTCTGTTTTCTTTTTTTGCTGAAACATTTCGGTCATTTTTTGCTAAGACATTTTGGTCACTAAAACATTTTGGTAATTCGTCTCATAGTTGTATTAAAACTTGCCATAACAGTGTGTTTTAGCTTATATTTTCAAACATTCTGTCTGAAATTACTTAAATTTTTTATTTCAAAAACATTTCAGTCTGTGACCGAGAAAAAACAGACTTAGGTACACTTAAAATGGTAAAAATTGTATCAAATAGGTAAATAAACAAAGGTTTTCTGAAGCCAATAAAAATCTTCTATTGTACACCTGTGAGTTATAAGTAGGGCAACCAATTTTTTGACCTGAAAACTTAAATTTTTGACTTTGTCATTTACAAATTTGACTTTATTTTGACCTATAAATTTTCAGCGTTTGCAATTGAAAAATAATTCAGCCTTAGCTGTTGAGGTTAATCCAGAAGTGTATTCATGCACTCTAAGCATCAAAATTAAAAAATTGACCAACTTACATTGGTTGCAAGTATATAAATAACCGCAGTAGAGTCAAACCTGAGAACATCATAAAACTGAAATACTGTATGGATAATCATGGCTGTAGTCAGGATCAAATATTTTCCGAGGCAAATACGTTAATTACGGTTGAGTATGTTCTTAAATGTAGTTTATGGAGACCGAACATCCTGCTCTTATTTAATCTGGGCTGGTAGTATCTCTGGTCATTGTAACACAGTGTAACTGCAGTGCCACTCAATTTGAAACAGCCACACAATATAATATGATTTGATGTAGCGTGGTAAAAATGTTTTGTGGCAGCATTACAGAAAGTTTACCGAGGCAAGTGCCTCATTTGCCTCAATGTAGTTACAGCCTAGATAATGGATTGAGTATTTACCAAAATAAGTACCACCTTTCTCGCCTACCATGCCTATCCTACATAATATTCAATCGTCCAGTGGGCAAAACAACATTAGTATGTCAGAAATCGCAGTAAATACACCATTATTACAGAATTGCAACTAAACTTAGAAAAACATATCAATATCTGTTATAGTTTCAGTAAATCGATATTTAAGAAAAAACTGGGATGCAAAAAAAGTTTGACCTAATGATAAATTTTGACCCAATCATAAATTTTGACTTTTTTTGACCTAATAACTTGGGATACTCTCATGGTATGAGCATGAAATTTGGTTTGTGGACGTTTCATAAACTTTAGAAACGGCAGAAAAAATTTGACTTTATTGACTTTTGGTTGCCCTAGTTATAAGCAACTAAAATATGGCTATGCACGAGTGCACACAAAAACTACATCCTACGTGACCTTTATTCATGTTAAGTTTAAAAGTTGTTAGGAAAATACCAATGATTGATTTTCGTTAAACACATCTTCTGATACATTCCTGCAAAATTCTAACCAAAATTTTCACAGATAAAAGAGATACAAAGGGTTTTTAATCATATTATAGTTCTAAATTAATAAAAGGTATAGGCAAAAGTTAAATGGGAACGCTGCAAATTGCAACCATCAATAACTTTGCGAATACTGGTCTGATTTGAAAAGTTCAAAGTGTTTTGAAATCAGAATTACGATAGTTTTGCAACCTTTCGGTTGATGTTGGGCTGAATGCGCATTTCACCACAAGCGGAATGTGCACGAGCAACAACACCACGTATGTGGTGCAAACAAGCAATAATAAAGTGATCGTGGCGCGTGATCTCTATTGTTGCTTGCTGACACAGTGCGAAGCTTTGCGCACATGCCGCTCGGGCTTTCTGACCGCAACAAAATGGCGCTGTGACCATGATGTGAAGGACATGCTGTGTGAAACCTTCACTAAAATAATGTGCGATCAGTGTAGTTCGTTGTAAAAAGGAGGGGATGTTGTTGCAAACTCTCAGTTGGCGTTGCGCTGAATGTGCATTTCACCACAAATGGAATGTGCGCGAAGAACAACACCACATATATGTGTTGCAAACAAGCAATAATAGAGTGATCACGGCATGTGATCTCTATTGTTGCTTGTTGCTACAGTGCGAAGCTCTGCGCACATGCCGCTTGGGCTTTCCGACTGCAAAAATATCTCTTTGCTTATCAAATATCATGGATTTTGCTCATAGTCACATATATAGCTCTCGATCACTTGACATGGAATAATCTTTCATTCAAAGGCTCTCCCTACAGCACATGCACATCAGTCATCCTTACAACCTGAACATCACCTTTCTGATTGTGCATCTCAACTTTGGTTGAATCATCACTCCATTGCTTGTAACTGTTTTTTCATTGTTCTGGAAGTGGGATCAGATATTGCAATGTCACTGCACTGATAATGATAACATGAGTTATTGAAACATTTGCAATATGTCGTTGTTTGCATTGGCTGGGACATGCTCTGCTTTCATAACTGAGTGATGGTGTGGAGTTGCACATGATTATATATCTTAAGCATGTTGGAAGTCAGACTTGTGAGTGCTGATGAAAAAAGTCTTTGTAGAAGCAATTTTTATTTTTAAGAGTCAAAGCTTGAAAGAATAAATGTTTGCAGGCACTGTTGTGATGAGAGGACCCGACCAGCAAGCACTCAAAACTTTAAACTGTTGCAGCAAGTAGCACCACAGATCAAGTAAGTGTTCATTCTTAATGCACATCCAATTTGTCGTGCACTGAGCAATGCCATGTCGTGACGACCAAGAGTCAACAATATCCCCTCCGTTTTACAATGAACTACACAAATCACACTTTCTTTTTGTGAAGTTTGCATCTGACATTGCCGTCACATCCTGGTCATAGCATTATTTTGTTGCAACTGGAGTAGCCGAGCTACAAGCGCACAAAGCATGTCATTGTTGCAGTAGTAAGCAAAAAGAGGGATCATATGCTGTGACCTCCATCTAAAATGCATAAATATATTTCATGAAACCCACAACACTAAGTCATAAAGCACTGATTTGACCGAAACATTTTTGACAAAAGTCTGAAAGTACAATGTGACTAGTTAAATAATGAAATACACCTGTTTATTGTATAGACATGATGGGTAGAGCTTGGCCAATAGGGCTTTCTTTGGGCAGAGACATAATGTTTTTCATTTTTCAGTTTCAATAACTGATGTAGATACTTTTACATCACTCAAACAAAACTGAAAGACATTACTTCACTGTGATGAAGAACTGGACAACATCAAATTCTGTGCAAACCTGGGTCACTAAAACAAACAACCACCACAGCATGCACCCTGATTTGTTCACAGGCAATCATTTGCTAACTGCCCAAAAACATGCAAGTTAATTATATGTCATAGACCAGTTTTATATGACAATTGCACAGTGGTCTGTATATTATGCACTACTTGAGGGCTGCATGAAATCAGGAGCAGGACAAAGGATTTGCCTCAATCAACAACAGACAAAGCCAAGTAACAACTTTGGTTTCCAAAGTAACAACTTAGGTTTTATACATTAATTACAAATTTAGAAGAGCAAGGCTTGTGTTGATGAATAGATCTTGGATTTCTCAACACTAGGTTTTCAAGTTGTTGATTTTTTAAGTCATATATATCTGCATGTACATCACCAAAAATCAGTAAACATAACCACGACAACTTTCTAGCATTGTTTAGCCATGCCATATAGTACAGTCAAAACTTGTTTATCCAGACTACTTTGTTTCATCAAACAATGTTGCTTTAGCAATGTATCTAGATAATCGGAATCAAAAGTATAAAGGGCAAAAATCTTTCCAAAGCAAATGCCAACAGTGTAAACAAAGGTGACAATGTGCAGCACAGTAGAAATTGCCTAAGTGGGAGCTCAGAGGCAGAAAAACTGTAAAGTACACTTAGATGAACTGTCAACTTAAGCAAATACAGTATGTAGACTGCATGTGGAACATGACTGAATGAAACACTCAGTTTTTTTATTGGTAGCGTCTATTTTACCGCTGATTTTCTGGCAGAAACAGATCTTCTGGAGCTATTGTGCTGCCAGTCAGACACAATTCGAATGAAAAGTTCAGTTTGTCATGCAATCAGTGTGCTGCTCATATTGTGGTGGTTATGTTTCATGTCTAGTATGCCATTGGTTTTCGGTTCGAATCTCACCGTAGTGACTTTTATTTTTTTGCTTTTTTAAAAACTTTCCCATTAGGTATTACCTTTAGGGTTCAGTTAGGGGTTAGCATTATAATATGGTTAGGGCTTTGGTTTAGCATTAGAGGTTAGCGTTAGGGTTAGCATTGGGGTTAGCTTTTGCGTTAGGGTTGGGGGTTAGCATTAGGGTATTTGCATTAGAGTTAGGGATTAGCATTAGTGCTGGTGTTACCAATAGGGTTTAGTGTTAGGAGTTAGCATTACGATTTGGGGTTAGGGTTACTGTTACGGTCAGGGAGTTAGTGTTAGGATGAAGGATTCGTGTTTGGGTAAGGGTTTATGGTTAGGGCTAGGGCTTAGCTTTAGGGTTTATCATCTGTTTTTACTTCATTTCTGCCAAGCTTCGGACTGGCGGCACAATAGCTCCAGCCAAGCCGTTGCTGGCATTTTGGCGGCAAAATAGACACTGACTTTTTTATTAGCAGATCTGATCGATATACATAAGCTAATGTGCATTCAGAATGAGATTAAATGCGAAAAAAAACTACACTAGAGACTTAACTGCATCCTCCAAGGAAGTTCTGCTTAATTTAATAAATCACACTTCCTTTGTGATTTATTAAACAACTAAATAACAGTTGCCAACTGCTGGCGTAATCTAATTTAGTGTTTTTTTTCTATTAATTTGACATATGCAGTGTGGGGATCAATATTTTTAAGAACAGGCTCTCACTCCAAGACTCACTAAAAATCAGGTTCTTTCATTATCATAGTCTCCAATGTCAAACCATGCTGGTTTGCCCGATATTATGTATCCAACATATGTCTATATTATACAGCATATTTATGGATTTATTGACTATGATTATTTCTTGATCATAGTCAATGAATTTATAAACGTACATTGTGTCTGCAACCTAACTATGCCTATATTGTATAGGCATATATAGTATATATGGCATATTCATAGATTTAAATAATAAATGGTTATCAAAGTGATCTTGACAAATTTAATTTTAAGATCACCATTGCTTATGTTGTGATGCATGGCTATAGAAAGTAATAGCAACAGTCTTTCAAAATATAGCTAAAATCCTAACAGCTACTGTGGTGTCTGCATATATGGAAAAGAAAACAGACCAGAGTTAGCAGCGATTGCTATTGGTGTAGCTTTTATAATGGCACTCTCGTTCAAATGAGATTTTAGTCAAACCTTATTTTAGCTATGCTTTTCACTATTAAAAGTTAATAACAGGTCTATAAAAGGTTTAACAAAATAAATTATAAGTAACAGGTGTTCATGTGGAAAAATTGACAACCCTTGACTTAGCCAAGAACTGGTTCTAAGGATTAAAGAAATTCCAAGAACAGCAACAGGTTCTTGCGAACCAGTCGAATCCCATCACTGGACATATCTGTTCCTAAATTTTTCATGCTGGAGTCAGACAGCAAGGTTTCCTGATTTCAAATGTGTTTGGAAACATATTGACATGTGTTCTATCTTTCTTACTACACCATCAAAAATTAAAACAAATTATTTTCGGTATCCATCCCAAATTGGGTGAGCAATGTAGGAAGGTAAAACGCAAACATCATGAAAAGTATTCTGTATTGCTTTTAGGTAAGTTTAAGGTAGTGTCTATTCTACCGCCGCCAATATTCTGGCAACAGATTGGCTGGAGCTATTGTGCCACCAGTTGAACATTCGGTCTCATGGCATGATGCAATTCGAATAAAATGGTAAATTTGTCATGCAGTCGGCATGCTACTCGTAGCGTAGTGGTTATGCTTCAAGTTTTGTATGTTATTGCTTTTCGGTTGGACTCTCGCCTTGGCGACTTGCTTTTTCTTTTTTTCATAACTTTCCAAACTTTTCCCTTGGGTGTTAGGTTTAGGCTTCAGATGGCGTTTGCGTTATGGTTAGCGTTCGGTAGGGGTTAGCATTAGGGATTAATGTTAGGGGTTAGTATTACTGTTAGGGGTTAGTGTTAGGGTTTAATGTTAGAGTTAGTGTTAGGGGTTAGAATTAGGGGTTACCATTAGGGCTAGCTTAAGGTTTATCTTTTGTGTTCACTTCGTTTCTTTGTTCTGGGTGACCCCTTTTTGGTGGGGGGCCTTGTGCCTGGACCCCTTGCCCCCCCAAATCCGGAGCTGCTGAGTGACAGCCTAACAACTTCAACAACACAGTCACTGAGTTAAGAATATCAGAACCAATTTGAAAATATTCCAAATGAAAGTAAAGTCTCCCATTGTTTTTGTCATTTTGTTTTTTATTAACATGCAAATATTTTATTCACCCTTTGGTACTTTGTTCTTTCTACAGGAACAGTAACTGCATTTCTGTAGTCTGTTGAGTTCTGTTATGAATATGTTCAATGTTGCTATCATCCGTCTGGTTTGCGTCACAAAAAAAAAATGCATAGACAATTAAGCCGACCTACCAACCGGGGTTCCAAAGACTTAGACATTATTATCCTCAATCCTGCTGCTTTTTTAAAATATTATCCCATTTCAAAAAGTGTCTACGGTAATATATTCTCCTGCAGTTTCAACCAGGCATGCAGGCAGTGCCTTCCTTGAACAAACAAATTTTATGGCTTCTGAGCGTCCTTAGCCACCGCCGGTCATTCTCGCGTCCGATTGGTGAAATCATGTTTTAACATTTCCGACGCGGTGAGATCGCTATGAGCAAAACTGCCGTGTGTAATCATTGAAAATGCTGCAAGGTATTTGGTATTCTTTCTGAATCATACATGAGCTTCATTGAGAAAAAAACAATAACTTGTTCAAACACTCTAGATTTACGCTAAATCCTACAGGAAAATAACACATGTTGACCTACCCAACCGATGAATTGACCTAATTTCCAAATCAAAACAAAAACAAGCCAGTAACAAATATCCTACGCATCAGAATCCTTATTTTAATCAGGGCTGTGAGTGTGAAACAGGACGCCGGTGTCAAGCGAAATTTCTGACCTATTATTATTTGTCAGTTATTTTGCTTCTCAGAGTAAAGGTATAGAGTTTGGCAATTACTTTCTTGATGTATGTTGTGTAAATTGCACTCTTTGTTTAGATGTCAGATACCCACAACAAGCTACAGTACGGGAATAACTAGAAACACTGAAAAATATTGGACTTAGTTGGACCTCAATTATGTTTTTTTTTGTAAACCTAAGATCAATCCTAACCCGACAGACTTGTCTAAACACCAAACCTTAACCCGCAATCATCAGTTTTCTCAACGTATTTTATGTGTAAAATATTACTCTGTGCATGCGCACATGGCGTGAAATCAGTAATGTCGCAAGTCAAAAATTTTGCTTGACACCGGTGTCAAGCGAAATTTCTGACCTCTGCGAAACTTCTGACAGGTAATTGTTTGTCAGTCGTTTTGCTTCTCAGAATAAAGAAATTAAGTTTGGCAATTACTGCTTTGATGTGTGTCGCGTAAATTAAAACTTTTTAGTTAGATGTCAGCTACCTACAAAACCCTATAGTACGGGAATAGCTTTGACAACTCAAAATTTTTGGACTTAGTCTTAGACCTCAACTATTTTTCGTTTTTTTCTGCCTAGCCCAAGCCCTAACCCGACCCTCTTACCTAAACACAAATCCCTAAGCCCTAATCATCAGTTTTCCCAGCGTGTTTGATATGTATAATAGTACACTTTGTGTATGCGCACATGGCGTGAAATCAGAAATTTCGCTTTACACCGGAGCCAAATAAACTTTGGATGACTGGAACTGGAGCAAAAAATTTGAGATAGAGAAGCTGAAGCCTGAAATTTGTGTTCCGATTCCACAGACATAGTTTGTGGGGAAAATGTGTTGTACAAATATTACAATGGTTTTTAGCTTTCAGTGGACAAAATCGTCCTGGAGACGAGACAAAAACTTCTAGATGTTCGAGTCGGAGCCAAAAATTTTAAATGCCTAGAGCTGGAGCTTGAAATTTGAGTTCTGACGCCACAAACCTCCTCTTAATCCGTCTTGACAAGATTCACTACAAGAGTCATTATGATTTGAAAAATTCTGCGTTAGTTCCTTTTGAAGTTGCGGCAAATTATTTTATTTTCACAATACCGGCTTCAGACACTGATTTTCAAAATACCGGCCTTTGCTAAATTAACAGTAAAATACCGGCAAGGCCGGTGAAATACCGGCCATC
>JGI24022J15233_10000902_pt1 | contig 22141 bp, 16 predicted proteins | sample Ectturendosymbi2_FD_15233 | JGI IMG/M metagenome (IMG submission 15233)
ACCTAAACCTAAATACCTAAACCTAAATACCTAAACCTAAATACCTAAACCTAAATACCTAAACCTAAATACCTAAACCTAAATACCTAAACCTAAAACCGTAAACCTGAAACTCTAAACGTAAAGCCCTCAACCTTACTTGTAAAGCGATTGTTATTTGATACGTGTATAAAAAACACCTATAGCACGCCATCAAAACGTTGCATGTTACGTTCCCTCCAATAAGCCACTCAGCACCAATATTGCTGACCGCCACGCTCATGCAAGAAGTTGTCACCATACACGAAAAGTTTCTTAAAGTGTGCCTGTCAGTCGTCCTGGCGGAGTGCTCACAGATGGGAAAAGCAAATTTGCCTGAAAATGCAGCATCAGCAAAGCAATGCCAAGCAGATTCCAATTAGTTTCACTCACTTCTATTGCGACTAAGTGGTTCTTCTAACTTAAACAAATTTCAAAGGTTTTTTCAAAATTGGTGGTCGGCTCGGTGAAATCCAACCGCTAAAAATATTGTTAGCGGCCCGCTCGTTCAATCTCAGCGGCCCGCACAAGAACCGGACCATTAGCGGCCCGTGCCATCTCTAGTTGAAGTGCTAACTGCCATTGTGGCGTAATCCGAGTCATTGGGACGCTTTAATGCTTAACGTTATAAGCAAATCGCCGTAGCACAGGAGTTATTAACATAGGGTCCGTGAATATGATCTAAGAGATTCGTGAATATGATATAAAGCAGGGACGCCGGAACATCGGTAGGGCAGAGGGGGCAGTACAAAGGTTGAGGGCAATGGAAACTTACGAAAAACAAAAAAATCGTTACCAATTATGCCTGCTACTGTTCAACAATAATACGTTGACCTCAATATTAATTAAAGAAACTATAGAAAATGTATTTGAATTTGATCGTGATACACCATAAAATTATCTATGATGTTATGAAAAAGACACCTTTGCCTTCGTTGTCCCTCTTTTGAAAGGTCAGGGGAGCAATGCCACCGCTCTCCAGCGTCTCTGCTTATCGCTATCAGCAGTGATTGTCTCGCTGCAGTACCTGCCAAGATGTCTACGTTCAACAGTCACATGCGGCAAAACGCCTAATATCGTAATTTGAAGTAAACATTAGTAGATTTGTTGCCATGTTATTGTTACACAATAAAGACCAACAGTAAGACAATCCGCTCGCAAGTTTGGCAACCTGCCCCTCCAGATAAAGGATAGGCTTTCCAGACNTTTCAATTACTGCTACGCTGATTGAGACCTATAATTTCGAATATTTATTGCAACGTTTCTTCTTGAGATGTCCGCAACTTTTGTTGGGATGTACTAGGGGTCCGTGGCCCACAAATGTTTAACAAACGCTGCCGTAGCATATCTGACACTTATAACCATTTCATGCTTAAGATATGATGCAAGGTAATTGGTGCTTAATGAACTTAGGCTGAAAGGCTGTTTTACTGCACAGAAAATTCACGTGGAATTGGTTCGTTTTAAGTAGGCCACAAAATATCAGTAAGATGTGGGAACAGTGTATGTCAGTGTAGTCGAACTACTCCTGACCTACAGGCCATTTTACGAAAACCCGACAACTCGCGGGCCACTTCCAACAAACTGATGTACCCTATAAAACAAAGTGGGAATGCCTGTGGCCGAGGCTTCTCTGACACCATCGTACAGTGTTTCGCCTCCCATTCGATTTCTGTTGTTAGATTTTATTGTTTCATCATTAATACATGTACTTTCACACATTTTGCTGACTAACTTCCAGAAGCTCTCTGCAGTCTCTAACACTGGTATTATTGCACATTTATATTAAAAGATGTTATGCTTGTTCTAACTAAAATTACCTGTAGCAGAGATGGACAATTAATTTGGCTCGCGGGCCACTTTGAGATGGTCGCGTTTAGCGGATAGTAGACAGATTTATTTGTTGGCACTGACTTCACTGCGCCGGATGTACTCTTCAAGACAACGAACGCCGGGGCACCGAAAAAACAGATTTTCTAACCAGGTGCCCAAGAGGAGGGTTAGCGACGGGCCGTACCTTCTAATTTGATCTTAAAATAAATAAATCAAAATTGTACCCAGAAAAGGTAATATTCATTGTTGTTGTGCAAATGCATTTTATCCANCGCAAGCAATTCAATGAGACAAATTTAAACTTACAGGCTTTTCAACGAATTACAGACTTGAAGATTTTTCCTGAATGCTTCCGTGGGCCACTGAAAACGCTGTGGCGGGCCACATGCGGCCCGCGGGCCTGTAGTTGGACCACACTGACTTAAACAATGTTTATTGTAATAACGGGACGTTGAAACTTTCCGGTTTGCAAAACTTACTGAATCCTTATNCTTTGTGAGAGGCGTGCTTGTAATTCCATTGGTTTGCTTTAGAATATCGTCAAGCTCCCGTTGTCACTTTGTTTAAATAATGTAATGTTTTAGAATCACACGTCAAGAATTAGTTTGGCTTAAATTTATTTGGCTGCCATTGATGAAACCCGACCGTACATGCAGATTATTGACGGAGAAAATCTGGATGAAGATTGGCTGCATCAAGAATTGCAGACGGTTAACATGATCCAATACACTCCTGTACAGGTAGTACGGCTGTGCTTATCGTGGTCATCGCTAGAGCGGCGTTTGGTCAATTCTTTTCATGTGAAGCACGATCGGAAAACGCATTAATGAAACAAAAACGCTTATGTTTTCAGTATCATCAAGACAATACCAACACAAGCTTTTTCCTCAAAGACCGATCAGCCGCTGAAAAACTTCGTGAGTGCAGCAAGCAACTTACTGCGCCCAGCGGCGAAAAGGTGATAACGCATTGCGCCTGCTCATGTGCAAGCTTGCTGAGTTAGCGTTTAGCGCGTATGGCGTGATCTGCTGACGTAAGAGTCGTGTGACAAGGAATTTGCGCCTGGCTTCACTAGACAATTGAGGCATCCGCTTTTTGTGAGCGAACGGCAAACATCCATTTCCGTTGTTGTCCGCTGTTGGTATAGCTAGTCGACATGTGCTAGTCAAAAAAATCCATAAGCAGCTGACTACGTTTAGATCGTCATTCTGATGAGACCCGCCTACGATCCACCATTAACAGAAGACCAAATATCGAAGTTAAAAGTAAGTCCCTGCGTTTTGGTTTTGTCATCCCGGTTTTAGTCATGTTTTTGCGCTGTTCAACTTCATTCGCCTTCCACCGGCGGTCAGCGCCGGTTTGATTGTACAGTACTATGCTGCGTGTTCAACTTCGGTGGCTGTTGCTACACCTTAAGTTTCGTGTGAAATGTATGCTGTGGTGACGTGGTTATGCTCCGCTATTTCTTGGCATTGTTGCTCATGGGCCCTTCGCGAAAGCGATGGCACTTAAATTTACGCGCGGCGTTCGCATTGGTGAAATAGTTCATTTTCACTGAACAAAATCAACTGCTCCGCAACTTGCTTCGTTGATGGTGGACAACGAAAAGACCTCTGGCTAGTTGTTCTGTGCGCAAAGCCATATTTGTGTTTCGTCGCATTTTCTGCGTGAACGAAATTTGCTGATGATGAGATGCAGTGTTGCTCTATACGGCTTTCAATCGCATAACAGCTGCGTATCTTAAAACTTCTCCTTTTTTTTAATTTGTTGGTACTAAGTCACTAATTCAGAACGTTTAGTTGTGTACAATGCTTTCTGCAAGCACGTTAAATTTTTGTCTGGCCAGTGAGCGTCTAGCAAATATTCTGATCAGTCCAAATAAACTACTCTGTAGTCTGTTGCAGTGATTAAGATTCATTTCTGTTTTTCGGGCAAGCGCTCGCCAGCAAAGCTATCGTCTGTAATTTTCAGGAAGTGCTCAGCAAGCGTTACGACACTGCCACCCAACACTTGGACGCGTCGGGTCTTTTCCACGACCAAGATCTGCGAAAGGCGAATATCNTTATAAAACTGCAAAAGCCTGCACATGCTGCGATCGTTAACAAGATCATATCGCAACACATTTCGTCGGTGAGGGGGGTTTTGCTGTCGTGTTTTGTTCGTCTTGCAGAAACGTGGCATTTAATCTGTGATCCTTAAGCAACGGCGAAGCAAATGTTCAATCTGTCAATTTTGGCTGCTACGCTTTTGTTCGTTGTTTTCGTTATTATCATTGTTGCTGGTGGCAACTGAAGGGATGGAATTTCCCGGCTTGCCGAATGTTTCGTTCAGACGACGGAATCGCTTAGGTCAGTGGTTCCCAACCGGTGGGTCGCGGAAGAATGGCTGTAGGGTCGCGAACAACAGCCTCAACAGTTCGCTGATGTCTCAATTTTAGAAGTGAACTCCGCATATCACCAGTTTGTTGTAGGTAATGGCTGGGGCCGAGCGCTTATGTAATATTCGAGTGGGGTGGCGAGATCAAAACGATTGGGGACTACTGACTTAGGTAATCGCAAACGCGAGTAAACGACAGTCAACGTTTTTCATACTGCGTTTTGGGCATTCGTACACAATAATACTTATTACATCGTTGAAGATGATAAGTTGACCTTGGCCACTGTGTTTTTTAATCAGTTCATAACGAATGTTACCACTTCGTTTATTAGTTTGTTTTTAGTTGGAATGCTGCTACGCAATTNCTTCACACGTCCACGTCAGCTGTGAAAATACCATAGTTGCACCGTCAGGAGTACCACTGTTATGTGTTATACGTGCTTTTCAGCTCGTGTCTATTGATCTTTCCAACAACGCCCTATCTCAGTTGGATGGGTTTCATTCTCTTGTGCTTTGCACTAATTGCGTGCAGAAAGTCAGCCTTGCGAAAAACAGGGTGAGTTCGGGAAGTTTGTCGTTTCGTGGTGCGTCACGGCAAGTGGAACATGCTTTGAATAATTCCGTCTGCCGGAAGTGTCGCTAAACTCGTAACCGTGTGACTTCAGCTTTCAATTGACTTTTTCATCGCATGAGCAATGTTTCAATCAACTGCCAGGCCGCGTTAGAGCTCAGGGCGGGTGTTGAGCATTCGATTGTTTCGTCATCAGTTGACTAATAAAACCTTACTGTTGAATTCAAAATGCAAGTTGCGTTGGTTGAGAAACGATAGGTAGTTGACAATAATGCCAAAATACTGTGCTTCTTTACATTGCTTAAAAGCACTTGTTAAGGGATACCGAAGCGAAACCAGCTTTATGTAAATAGTAAATCTAATAATCGCCTGTTTCTTCACTTATGCATTAAAAATTATAATCAATGAAAGAAGCCGAACGTTAGTCGGCTGGTGATATGAAAATGTTGTGAGTCTTTTCCTCACTTGCACACCTGCAGATTCAGCGGTAAAATTAGTTGAAAACTTTCAAACAAAATAAGCTCTAGAACTGCAACAAAATTATTCTTTTTTCAGCGGTAAAGTTAGTTGAAAACTTTCAAACAAAATAAGCTCTAGAACTGCAACAATATTATTGCTTACTGGTTTGCTGTACGGTATATGCAATGATTTTTTTGGACCTACAACCTCAGTCCCAAGAGACAATCTTGTCTTTATTACGTAATAACGTGCGTTTCTTTCACACTGGTACGTATCAGCGGCTACTTGTGTAATCAACGCCTGCTGAAATAAAGTGTAAGTGACATGAGGGCCGACTTGCCGTGGTTTCCATTTTCGAACTGCGTGTGCTTGCAGCTAAACATCGTGAAAGAACTTGACAAAATAAGATCGTGGGACTTGGTTGAACTGACGCTTGACGGAAATCCGTTGTGCAGCAAATACGACTCTGAATCAGCCTACATCAGGTATGTGATGTTTCTGCTTGTGCACATGCTGTTTACGCCAGGGCCGTTTAAGAATTACTGATTTAAAAATTGGTACAAAAATGCACTTTTTCACATCTGGTGGTGTGCAATATTGCTTGAAGTCCATACTGAGTGAATCACATAATCGGTATGATCCTACACATACTTCATCTTTGGTGAAAACTTGGACCTTTTTCTGAAACTGCTTTCGAAAATCAGTAAAGTTACGTGTACACTATGCTTTTTTCAGTGACATCCGAGAATACTTCCCCAATGTGATGGTTCTCGTGAGTATTTTTGTGGTGTCTTAGATTTTTTGATTGGTAAGCAAAAAAACACTGCTTAACGATTGGCTGACAGCTGTAGGTGACAAGGCAGTGAGAAATGTGCAAAATACCGTGCAAGTAGTTACGTAATATAACAGTATGTGAAGGCGTGACGATGTCTGCTTGATACACTTGGTCACGGGTCGATAAGCTAATACAACGTCTCGCTAACCACAGCAATGAAACTTGAGATGATGCGGTATATTCCTGTTGAGCACTTTGTTGGCCGAAAACGTGTTCAGAATCCGTCTGCGCGAATGTGAGTGTGACAGTTCCCCGCTCTAATTCAGGATGGACAAACGTTGCCGCCACCTGTAAAGTTCGATGTTGAAAAGCAAGATCTTCCCAAGCCTATTCGAGACCATTATCCACCTTCTGGATTAGATGTGATTGAAAACTTCGTGAAGGCGTAAGATAAGATATTTCTGTTCTCTGAAGATTCTGTGTGAATAAGAGTTGATGATGTCTGCCAGACAGTGTTCTTTGAGGATTTATTTTAACCCGACCTTTTCTGCCTCCTCAGCGACTCCTGGTTTGTCAGCAGGTTGCGTCACACGTCTGCCATCGGAAAGCCCGAGCAGCAAGCGCGCAAAGCTTTCACACTGTGACAGCAAGCAACGATGGAAACCACACGCCGTGCTCACGCTATTACTGCTTGTTCGCACCTCATCCACATGCCATTCTTAGCGCACATCCTGTTCGTGGTGCATCGCGCATGCGACGCCGCACCAACCGGGAGTCTTCAAAAATAAGAAACGTTAAAACGGGTAGTTCCAGTCGTGCCGAGAATATCATTCCTGCTTTCTTGCCCGACTGATATCGCAGCAGAGAGTTGATTTCGCGGGCAATTGCTAATACTCGTTTTCCTGAAACAGCATCTTTCGTCACATTGTAGGGATCTCCGGTGTGAACCTATTGTGCAGAGGCTATTTAGAAACCAGTCACCTTTTCTTTGTTCATTGCATTGCTCGTCTGTTTTATGTAAATAGTACGCGATAACAAGAAGGTTATTGATAAACGCCGCCGTGGCTCACGCCGCACAGCACAAGTACGAAGAGAACAGCGCTGCCAACTCCTCTTACAACGGATATACCAATCTAGCCCAAAAATATACCAAAGTTGTCTAACAAAAAACTTCAAACTTCAGTACTACTTTTTCTATGCTTTTTTTACGATGACCAACAATTGCTGTTCACTCAGATGACCAACAATTGCTGTTGAGCAGTGGTGTAGGAGGCAGGGGGTGCAAGCGCACCCCCTAAAGTTTTGATTAGGTGAAAATCCGGGCAAAATCTGGACAAGATCTGTGAAAACCTTCGCATCCCTGAAAATGTGGGCAAACTTCCTGAAAATACGAGCGAAAGTGATGCCCAACGTGCTTTGATTTGAAAAAATCGCGCCCAAAATCACAAACACGTTTTTTGCAGGTCATCCGCAATACGGTCTTCGTGCACAAAAAGTGCCCCAAATATTTTTCGGGCAAGTTTGGGGAAATTCGGGCAAAAATGCGTCGAACCCCAAAAATTTTGCCTGCTCGTACATCTGTGGAGCAGTGGCATCATAGAAAACCTGCAAGCTCAATTTCTACTTCTGTAACTACATCAGTGGCAAATTTATTAACCACCGGAAAATTCAACCTTCCAACACGTGCCATTGCATTTTCGTTTCTTTTGTGGTCCACCGCATTATTAGCTGCATAGTTCCTGGTCCAGACTGTGTCACTGTCGTGTTTTATACCATTCGAAGTAACGATTTTTTTCTTTCTTGAAGTACATTTTTTCTGCTCACTGCGATGACGTCTGTGAGTGAAGCGATTGTGATTTTTCTTCAGCTAATTCCATCTGCAAACACAGCTGCGTTCTTTTGTACTCTGCTGGGATTAGCCTCACGCTCTTTTTAGAAGGCAACAGCGGTGAGGAAATTAGCACGCGATGGCATTGCGTCGAAAAGATCAATCACTTATGCGATCTTCCATTGTGTTAAGAAACGATGACCTGCAATCCGGCTTTTCATGCCTATAGCGCTGTCCTAAACAGTTTTTTATGCCTATAGCGCCATCGTGGATAGTTTCGTGATGTTGAGAAACATTACATTCCGCAGTATTAGCATTGATTAACAACCTGAGTTTGTGCTTGTTTAAGGTAATGTTTTGGTCAAGGTGTTTGCTGTTTTGGGTGTGATAAAACCGTGTACCCGCAGCTACACCCGCACACTACGTTATTTGATGCCCCGCAGTTGCGCATATCTTGACTCACTCGGTGAATTTGGCTTCGGGCTAAATCGGGCTTCAAAAACAAATGTCGGGTTCGGGCTTGTTATCTCGGGGCGGGTTCGGGCTTCAATATGAGACCCGTTTACAATTCTGTGCTGGTTTGCGGTTTGCATATTCCCTTTTTCACAGTTGACAGAAGAGAAACACATCATCAGCAGAATCCTGTGCAGCGAGCCATGCAAACTACATCAATCACTAAACCTTCTGCCACTCTCAAACGCAGTGGCTTTCAACCTTTGGGTGCATTGGCTGACTAAAAACGCATACCTAGAGCTAAGTTCATATTTTTCAAAGCTTCTCAATTCTCTTCCTGTCTCATTCTCCACTTACCTAAGTGCACACTTACTCCCATGATGAGCAAAATCACAAAACTTTTTTATATAGCTTTAACACCACTATGGTTTGTTTGTTTACGTTTTGCATTGTATACCAAATCAAAAATTCATATACTAAGAAGTAGCACATCGCAAATATAATGTGTCAAACATATGTTGTTGGATATATATATACAGTATGTACATTGGTATAACTAGAGGTTTGATCCAGGGGGCAAAGCTTAGCTGAAAGGTACCCACTGGTCACCGCAGGGGGGGCCACTAGCCAACACTCAGAAAAAAGTTAAGAAATGACAGTAATTCCAGATGTCGTGTATGTCTGTACTAGCTTTAAAAAAAACGAAAACACCCTGAAAAACGCAAAAAACAGCAACCTACATAATACTACGTATCAAAATGTCAACTCAAGGGGGCCCTGTTTTTACATGTAGCTTACCAGGGGGCGCCTCTGCCCCCGTCACTGAGTATATACCAGTTGGCAACACTGGCAAGGAAGTCTCACAACACTGGCACTGGCAAGGAACACGAGGTGAAAAACCGTCACATGGCCACGCTCACACAAGTCGACAGTTTGTGAGACGCGCATACGATACGCACAAACAGTATTGTGGCGTAGTGACAGTTTACGCTCAACAACACGAGAGACGATGTTGGTTGACTGTGCAGCCGCTATGACATGATGCTTGAACTTAGACCGCCTGGCTCGCCTTTGCGTGGTCAGATGCTTTGCTAGACTGCCAATAGTACGTGTTGATCGAACTTCATGTTGCAAGTTGTTTATCACTGTAGTAATGTTTGAAATGTTTACAATACAGCTGATCTCGCAGTCGAAAAACGACAGTCGATCAGTTTGAAACGTTCTTGTACGTTTCACATTTTGCACATTCCTGGCGTGTCGGAAACCACCAGCACGGAAGGTTATGCTGAGCTTGTCAAACATGTGTTGTTGGATTTTTCCAAACAGATACTTCGGGTACTACGATAAATCACGGTCGTCGCTGTCTGATGCTTACCACGAGAATGCAGTGTTCTCCTTGAATGTTCCCACTCAACGTCGTGGACCGTCTCTGGGGAAGTACCTCGAATTTAACAGAAATCTGAACAACTCGAAGCACAAAAAAGTTGCCAGTGAGTTGTTTTATATATATAAACTTGACGCGCGTTTTTCTTTAAAGTGACTTCCACTGCGAATTTATGTTGCATTTTGAAACTTTCCGTTTTCACTGCCGTTAAGGTTGCCATATACGGCATCTTCATTGTTTATCGCGTTACCCAACGCAGTCTGGTAGTTGTAAGTTTTAAGCCATTATGCAATTCAAATCCCATCCCTGCTGTTTGTGCAATTAAAATGTATTTTCTGGAGTGCTATAATTCAATAAGTCTCGGTGTGTAAGACGAAAAAATTACATCCTCTGCTTAAATGCAACATCTTCAATCGTAAAAAATCTTGTGGAAGTTGGTCGTCAAACGTGCCTCGAACTTTAGTGTCATCGCTAAATCACGCATGTGCAGGTTCTAATCAGCGCGCGAGGAAGAGCGTTTGTGACTGATTTTCCGGATAAATATAGAAACACCAAGTACTATGTCGAAGTGGCCATCACGCAGTCTGCCATCACAGTGTTTCCTTGCAAACTCCGTTAGAGCTGACACAGCAGCAGCGGATTAAGGAGAGGTGCCGACTGGGCTACAGCCCCAATTTAGTGTTGTTGCCCCATTAACGACAGTTTTAGATATACTATATGTACAGTATGTATATATACAAAGGGCCCCTTTCTAAGTTTCAGCCAGAGGCCTCATACAAACCTTAATCCGCCATTGTGACACAGTCGATTATTTTCTGAGATTCTTTCTTACCTGCTCTCAGTGCCGGAAATACAGCTGAGTGCGATGTCCTGCCGTCTATATCAGCTGCGATAGTTGTTTTTCGTTAATCAGCGTTTTCTGGGCTATGAATTGCCAGTCGATCAGAGTGCTGGTGGCAGCAAAATTATTTGCTAACGTAACACGCCAGGTCTTGCTTGCTCTTTGGCAACAAGAGCTAGAGCAGTGGTTCTTAACGTTTTTTCGTATTCTTAACTCACTCGAACTAATCAGCAACGCTTTTGCTGAAACTCTCGAGTCTGCAACTAGGGATCGACCGATACTGCTTTTTTGGGGCCGATAACCGATATTTCTAAAATTTTTAAATCTTGTTTTTCGCTTCATTGTCAAAAATATATTGTATTCTATGCCTTATCTTTTTTTCAAAAACTTACAAATCAGGATTTATGAGCTAAAATTTTTTAATTGCAGCAATTTCAATATTTTGCTATGATTTTTAAGTAATCTGATTAATGATGATGCTTCTGTTTCGGCTGCGACGCCCGACGCGTGCTCCATGGTTCATCTAGTCTGCTTGTTTGTGAAAACGCACCTGCTAGCATTGCTGCAAGATAACTATCTTGACTTGGTTCGTTGTGCTTTCTTGCGCAAGTTGTCTACATGCGTGAGGAATATAACAGCGTTTTGTCAACACCTACTGAGGCCAATAAAATCGGCCGTTTTGGCCGATATATCGGTAAAACCCAAATATCGGCCACGGCCGATATATATCTCTATCTGCAACGCAAATCTTCAACATCGCTGACAAACAAGCCCATGATCTCCATCTGTCTACAATCTCAGCACTGTTATATCACAGTGGTGAAATTGCCTTTCATTACAACTCAAACCTTGTACGTTGGAAAAATATAGAAAGGCAACCACGCGCAGACTTGAATGATTGGTGTAGCCTAAAGCTTTTCTATCTGCTAGCACGCAAGCTAGAAGTAGAAAAAGCATAAAAATTGCTAGAACTACCAGATTTTGCGAAACACAAAAATATAAAACTAGATTCGCTATTGTACCTCATCGATTCCTCCCCTAGTGAGCCAAGTGGTTCTCTGTTGAGAACCAGCGAGTGGTGGTTTAACTTCCCGTTGCTGTACATTATTGCAGTAGCTCCTGCCCACAACAGCCAATGCGCTCAGAAAGGAAACTGTAGCGTTGCGCATGACATTTGCTGATTTGAAACAAAAGAAAACATTCTACAATTTTATCTTGGATTGTTTAACGCATGAAACAACGCAGGAGTCGATAGCATTAAAAGCGCTTGCTCCTCAACCCCCAGCCAGAGGACTTCTCATCAGTGTTCTCTGTAACGACCTCTGCCACTGGCGTGCACGCGCAGCACACCGACTGGCGGTTGAAACATATTCAGGCGTACCTCGGATTGTTGTGCCCTTTTTCGAGTTGCACGACGGTCAGATTTCACATTCAAACGGCAGCTGTGATGAAGTGTTACACATTCGCTCAAATCCTACGAATAAACCTGGTTCGGTGAGCGAGCACCCCAAAAAATGGCCAGTTTCGCCAGCGAAAGACCGCATGAAAAAGAACAGCTTCTCAACCCAGTGCTTTTTAAACATTTGCTGCGTCTTTATGGTGCAGTAAAACCGAATGTTTTTAGTGTGGTTTGCATAAATGCAAGCAGTGTTTTTTATTTCGTTAAGTGTTTACGGCTGGTGTTGATTTATCGCAGAGGGTCAAGCAATGAACGTCGCCACCACCCGTGCTATCATCTTGTCGAGATTCTCGAAGCTTCCCGCTACCACCCACGAGTTACGCACTTTCTGCATCGACGTTCCGCTGGCGACCTCCTCCATCGTCAACTTCATCGTAAGAGGCTTGTTCAAAGAAGGTAAGGGAGCACCAAAAGATGATGCCTGCCATCCTGTTGAAGCATTCCAGCTTGTCTTCAGTCATTGTGTTTGACGCGTTTTTCTTTCGGGCTCCTCGAATTAACTATAGCTTTGTGATCGAAACAGTGGCGTTTAAGTGTGTCTGAAAACTTGATTGCGTGCGGTTGTAGCAACTGGACTATCGAGTGGCAAGATTCATTTGATGAATTTTTTTTCAGAGAATGGAACATGCCGCGCTTTCTCTAGAAGCTTTCTTTGTCGCGTGTCTGGAACGAGGTAAGAAACTGGAAAGAAGTTAAACCTATCCATTGGAAAACGGGTCCAAATTTTTTTAATTTGCTGTGAGTTGTTTGTTCGCTATATGTTCGTGGGATGCAGGGTCCATCTCCAGTATGGTGGAGGGGGTTGCTGTTGCCATGGTTTATGAGTGCCGTTATTCTTCGTTTTTTTTCGACATGCATTATCCATCCCGAACTTCTGCCACGCTCTGGATAACTTCCATTATCGCATTGCAGCATCGCTTAAATGACTGGGGAGTGAAGGTCTGATCAATGAAAGACATGACCCGTCGTAAGAAAAACGAATTTCGATAAAAGCTTTTGCCGAACTTTGTGTGACGGTGAAGACAGTTAACGCTAAACCAAGATAACCGTCAAGTTGCTGCAATGATGCGTTACATACGATACCTGTCGCTTTTCGGTGCATCCATCACGCCACCTATAAAGGTTGAACTTCTGGCAAATTTCTTTATCTGGCCGCGTCCTGTTTAGTCTCCAGATCATCAACGAGCAATACTTCATCCGCAATCCAACGCCACTTGAGTTGAAAGAAATGAAAGCTCCTGCTTTGTCCTCTCCGCCATCCGCAGTAAGACGTGGTTTGTTTGTGTATTTAGTATTGCTGCATTGGTGCAGCGAGCATTGTCTTTGTCACGAAACGTCAAAAGTTCTCTGCAATACGATTCTCGTGCATCTTTTCGCTTTTAGTGTCTACGCGGAGGCAGTAAAGGAGTGCTCTAACTGCAGCGCACCCCGATGAAAAAGCATATCTCCTGTAAACACTTTAAATAGAATTTCAAGCGCTTTGTTTTTGCCCATTGATAATATTATCAAAGCGCTGATCGATTCTTTTCGACCGTGTCGTGTCGTGTCGCGTTGGCGTCATCTGCTGTATCACCTTCACGCTCCATTCTTGTAAATACGTATGACAAAGGAAACCAGAACCTGGTTTTGCGTGCGGCCGTGTCATGAGGATTCGTAGCACCGCTGCGACAGATTAAAGCCGTTGTGAGCGCCGCACTGCAGGATTTCTATCCTGTCAAGGCTGCGTATTTATTTCGATCCTTATAATTTACGCAACAATTTAGACAAGGTGAAATAGCCCGGGGCTATTTAATTTAAATGAAATCCACGCCGCCTAAACACGTTACATTTTTCGTGAACGTGATTCATCCCTGTACTTTGACGTTTGAATTTACCGGCTGTGAAGGCGAACTCCGAGTCTAGGGAAAAAATGGCCATGTCTAGCATCTCCTGGGGCGAAATTTTTTATGATGTGATGCAAATCGTTAGTTTTTTGCTCATGTATCGCTCAGTTAGTTTTGAAACGTAAAAGTATCGCAAATATTACATAGCAGTAACAATTGGCGTTTACACTTTTTAGCCCCAGCCTTCTGCAAATAACGCAGCTCCAGCCGGTCACACTCAGATGGTCGCGGCTTTTGCTGCTGAATCAGGAATGAATCTTCGTTACTCTGAGCAGTGCTTGGCGGAGAATGGATGGGACTACAACAAGGCGGGGCAGGTTTTCTTGGAACTGAAGGTGATCACGTTGAAGCCTTTAATTTGTAAACTAAAGTTGTGTTTTGATCATTCTGTTTACATGAAAGTTGGTAGGTTTTGTAATCAGAAGGGTAGACAAACGCAGTTTACTTCTTCACGAATGAAAATTTGTTCTGAATTATAAACAGCGTGCAGCTGTTTGTTGGCGGCAATCGCCGTTCTTCCTCGGACACTTACTCCTCCCTACTCGCAATTCTGCGCTTGGTTGAAATGCGTTTAAAATATTTTGCCAGCTTTTGATTACCCGGGCGCTGAAACCGGCGAGACATTTTTTTAAAGAGTTTGACAACTTCTTGACTGACTGTCGACTTTTCTGCTGTGCTATGACCAGATTGACGGCGTAAAAAGCTTCAGTCAAGCTTTTCAAGTCAGCATGTTGCACCTGGTAGAAATGCAGCCATTCGTTTAAAACAACGCGAGTAATGTTCAATATTAAATTTTTAGCTATGCGCATACGTCACAGGGAAGAGAGCAATGAAAATCTGTCGGGCAAAACACTTGTGTTTTGCTTCCTCGTCTTTCTCGCTCCCTAGACTTGCTGTCACGTTGTAATATACTGTACTATTAACTTAGTTGTTTATAACTGTTTGCAAAAACTACCTTTCCAACCAAAATCTAAATGTGTGTTTCGTGATGTAGAACGTCAGTTCCGCGAAGGACTTTCGCACTACAGTAAATGATGCGAAGGAAATTTTAATGTTTCTGCTCCAAGTAGCTCACTTGATGGTTTAGCTGCGATGATAGCACGTTGATCAACTTTTTTTGCTTCTGTGTTGACACAAAACAGGATGCCTGTAATGCACGTGTAGGAACCAAGCTCTGCGATGACACACCTTGCATTTTACCTTTCGTTTTTAGGCTAAAGGCTCCATTCCCTCAGAAGCGTTTGCCAAATAACCACTACCTGTTCTTGGCAAGACACAGCTGCCGCAATTCTTGAAAAGACAATGCGTGTTGTCGCTGGCATCCGCACAATGGACAACCACGTGACCTTCCGACATTACGATTTGCCTGAACGACGAATTCAAAATGTTAAAATAAAATTCTTTGTACAAGAAAAAAGTTGGTAATTTATTTCCGGTGTGTCCATCCTGTATGTCTTGTTCTTAAACTTCGCGTGAAAATCCGGAATTATTTTTAAATTTTAGGGGTTTTCATTGATGGAACGGATATATCAAATGGTGGGCATGTTCAGACGGTCATTAAATCTCTCTTATAATCTCATTCACTTGTTTCGGAGTTTGCATTAAACAGAGTGAAAATGAACTTTCTCATCATTTGAGTCTGTTTCACACTTGTGCGCGTAATTGTTGGCGTGTTGGCTCACAATTCGTGTTATTTGTCGATTTTTTTGCTGTTGTTTGCTTTTTAACCCTTTTCCGCGCAGTTTACCTTCGTTTTTGCATTTTTTGGCAATTCGAAAAATGCAAGTGCGAAGTCTGCCAGAAACAGACAAATCAAAGATGTAATTTTTTCCAGGACGCATTCAGACTTCCCATGCACAACGCTCATTTTTCGAATTTCCAAACTGTAGTGTGTGCGACTTGCGCTGCACTGGTGGTAGAAAAACGACCACAAACCAGCGGATCACGAGATTTGCGTGGGTTGGGCTTCAGGTCATGATGCAAGCTTGCAGCAGCGCCCAGGTCAAAGGCTATGTGCGTGCGAGGCTGCGCATGAGTTGCGCGCTGCACGAATCAAACATTGAGAGGCAAGCAAATGTAAAGGTCACCGGCTGCAGGAAAGGACCGCAGCTTAAGGAAAACGACCTGTGCCTCCGAAAGCCAGTACCGGGTAGCTACACTTAGCTGCAACGACGAAGGAAAGTAGCAATGAAATTCACTTGATCCGTGCCGTTGAAAGGGTGAATGGTGACCAGCTGGCGAATCGTCGTTTTTCTAGCACTTAAACGCCGACCGGAATAGCGTTACATACCACTCTGTTGTTAGGTTGAACTGGTATTTGAGTAGTTTTTTAGGCCTGAGCAAGCTGGAGATTGGGAATCGACGCCTGAATTGTTTTCGTGGTCCGTTTTTCATGGTATCAACGAAGTGAACCTCGTATTTTTGAGGAACTTTTGCACAATCCTTGTCTTTTAAACTCTTGAAAACAATATAATACCGCATGTGCGCTGCAGTTGATCATCAGCAATCGGAAATATAAGTCGGCAGGAAAGTTTGCCGGTTGCCACCAAACAAATATTTCGTGTTTTCCCATCGTTGCTACAAACTTTTACATCTGATCTTGTTTTCCCGTGTAACTCAACCAGGACGTCCGTTTTATCAAAGTTCGCGCAACCGTTTCGAAAATGCTTACGCACGACACAACATCGAGTGCGCAATGACGATGCTTACTCAAAACAACCCCCCGAGCACGAACGTTCTCTGAACGTGACTCGAACTGCCGAAATTTCCCAACCAACCAGTCAATGCGTTTGCTCCGCACAGCCCAGAGCAAACACCCACCCCATTCCCTTCATCTGGGGCAGTTTCCAGGACGTATCCTCTTCGGCTCCACTCTTTCGACAGCTCGTTGAGAAATCCTGTGGGCCTGAATGTAAAGTATATCTTAAAGCTTGCTTCCATGTTTTTGGTGTTGTAGTTTACGTTTTTTAGGCGTTTTGTACGTTTTCCGGGACCATCGTGATTTTGCTTCTAAACATTGCATGTATGCCTTAAACGAAGCCCTGGTCCTTTTTGTTTCGCTGAGCGAACAATTGTTGATTGGGCTACGTTGTGGATCGTATGAACAATGTTTGTTTTTGACAGCGCAGTGTGGTTCGAAGCTTCGATCATCATTACAGCAAGCTTAGGATCAGTCTGCAAAATATCAGTGGCCAAGATAATCTTGCGTTAATCTTGATTGACGTCAGTGGCAATGGCGATCGAATCGTCAAGAGACGTAAAAAAATTGCATTCACCCAATGAGTCCAGAAGCGCACCAGGTATCAGCAGTGGCATAACTGACCGGGGGCAGGGGGCAAGCCTTCCCCCTGGCAAGCTAAATGTAAAAACAGCGCCCCTTAGCTTACGCTTTGAAATTTAGTATTCTTTTTATTTTAAGTAGGTTGTTTTTTTTGCGTTTTTCGTGGTATTTTCGTCTTTTTAGCTAATGTAGACATTCACATGACGTCCGGATTTGCTATTATTTTTTTTATTGTTTTCTGAGTGTTACCTCCCTTCAGCTAAGTTCCTCTCTGGCTCAAACCCCTAGTTACGCCACTGGGTACCAGGTTAGCTCGAAATGAATAATGTAAGACAATAACCTTAAAGAGAGAAGTATCACAATAGAATTGGTACACGACACACAGTGGCGTTAGGGAACGAGGCGACGCCGCCGGGCATCCAAAACGTGAATTTACAAAATTTGCATTTTAATAAAATGTAACTAGATGCTTCATATTGTAAGGCTATCAACACATACTGCATGGCTATGATGGAAACTAAATCTATGTTAAATGACCCGAGAGAGATGAGGCACTGCCCTCGTTATCTTACGGCCTTATACCCCCATCTCTATTCTCACCTTTGTAGGCTAGCCTATTTTTAATCTGCGACTTGTAGTCTTCAAAATATCCATCAATCTCCTTAAGAGCCTGGGTTCTTAAACTGGGGCATGGACGGTTCGCGATGGGGTGCGAGTATGGCAGCGACATATTGTTGGAAAGTGTTAAATGCGAATTGTGTCACAGGACTTTTCCATGCGTGACGAATTGGCGAATGACTCTTCGCTTTCAATTGTTGTAAAAAAGATTTTTTTAAAATTTGTCAGAAAGAACATCGTTCGGAGCTGTTAAAACACTTCCGGCGCCAAGTACGATACGTTGAAAAACGTTTAACAGCGCCAGTGTTCTTCCTGAAACGTATTTCACTTTTTTTTTCGCGCTTTGCAACCTTGGTGCCAAGCACTATGCAAAATTATGTGCCCTTGCACGCACGTTTTACAAAGTTTAAGTCCTGTGCTATTGTTGCGTAACTCGGTACGAGAATCGCACAATTTTTTTCTCTTCTTGATTCTCGAGGTAAAGTTTCTGTGGCGTAATCCTTTTGCACGTGGCAAAGGTGTGGGCAGGTAGTTTTGCTGTGCATGTATTTGTCACATGTCTTGATACTAGAATGCAATAGACAGGGGTACACACAATCAGGTATTCGCCCCGGGCATCATGAGACCTCTATACGCCCCTGACGATACACCATACAAGGGCAGATTGAACAAGGAACAACAATAGGTAGATTCATGAAATGCCATGTGAATAGTAAAGGCCAGGGTTGTTAAGTTTTGACCTTGGTGACCGTCAAGTAGGCCCGTAAGCAGGTGGGGTTCTCGCCCCAATAAATTTTTCGCCCTCCTGGAAAAATGTGTTGGATATAATTTAAAACTATTGGAGATATTTTAAAAATTTGGGCCCATCTAAGAAAACTCTTAGCACCACTGGTGTCCCAAGCTGGTTACGGGCCTGCCGTCAAGACATTTTGAGTGACCGCAACTATTCATTTCATTACCGAGATGGTCATAAAACGAGGTTTTCGTGCAGTGGTTCTTAACCGGGGGGCGTCAGTAAATTTCCAGGGGGCAGCGAGTCCTAACGCGCTCTACAACATGGAAAGTTATATCATTAAATTTACCAATAAATGCACTTGTTTTTACAATTTATTTATGTCAGGCGGGCTTGAAACAAGGGACGATTAGTCAAGGGGGCGTGGTAGAGAAAAGGTTAAGAACCACCGTTTTGGTGGTGGTTATGAGGAGAGGTTCCACATTCTGCTGTTTTTTGAGAGACAATTTCGCTCCTTCAAAATGCCTTGAAAAACACTGGTGAATGCCAGGAATGAGCCAGAACTGGGAAGGACCTCAGCCAGTGTTAGATCAAGATTTGGTCGGAAGTTAGGATTGGACCGGAAAAGAATCTCTTTTGGAAAGGTGTCCATTGAACATGACAAAAACTGGCCGGAAACATTTCGTTTAGTAGGCTATCTCTTTCAAAGTGTCAAAACCTTCAGTAGCAGTGAAGTGAATTGCCCTGAGAGCAAACGGCAATGGTCATATGACTGCTGTGATTTGAAATACCAGAACCAGTTTTTCATGGAGGTCTTATCCAATTATTAAATATGCAACAGGTCACAAAAATATTTACATCAAATCAAATATTGTAAATCTTATTCTAAATCAGTCCACATATTCTTTCATAACAATAAATGATGGCGATTACACACAGAAACCAGGTAATATGTATCACAGTATTGAATAAATCAGTGGTCCCCAACCTTTTTTTACGCCGTGGCCAACTTCATCTTGTCGCTTTCAACAGAACGGCGTAGCCCATCATCACAGAACAATAGAAAAATCTATCCACTCTCAGTCTTCATTTAGGCACAAATATGAGCAAGCAAAATATGTGCTTACGATAATACCTCAAATTTTATTTAATTTTAGCGACAGCAACACAAAGTAGACTGCCAGATAAACTTCAGTTTTCAGTGTGATTTTTGCTCTGGTGTGGTACGTTTTCCACCAGATTGTGAATTCTTGGCTGCGTTGTTGAAAGAGCGCATCTAAGATCGTCTTTTAGAGTAAAGTTGAGTCAGTTTCGATTTTTTGTTTTCACGTGCAGAAGGGTAGAGAATCCAGATTCATAAATATATACTGGGGAAGAGACGCAACCTTTTGAGAGCTTCTTTTCCAACACACGGAATAACTGTCAGACAGCTTCAGCCAAAAGCCACAAATTGTATTCGTTTCGAAGACGTATTTGGTCCCAGAATTGTTCCGAAAATCGAGTTCATCTTGCATGCAATCTGCAACAACCTCGACTGGAACAACAAAAGAATTTTTCAAATATTAAGGGGTTCAACGGGGCAATTTCCCCGGGCCCTCCGCTCCAAGGGGGCCCCCGTGATGGCATTTGTTTGTTTTAAATAAAATACTCGTTTGAAAATTGTCGTGATTCAAAAGAAATACAAGAATACAACTCTATATTCTGATGTTGCGTTGAGTATCATTAATGATTTCTCTGCAAGTTTGACTTTCTGCCAGTTTTAGTAATCACTACTTGAATATAAATATTATCGTTTTTGTTCAGTGCAAATATCTTTGAATTTTGCTTGTAACTTTTCCTAATCATCATTCTTTTGGTATGGTTTCATCTACTCATGCATCACTCCCACTGCACAAATGTCGCGAATACGATACTATTCGCGTAATTAAGCAGCAAAGCTAGTCAGGGCCGGCCCTAGCAGGTGCGGGGCCCAATGCAAGACCTAAGCACGGGTCACCACTGAGCAGTGGTTTTACGTCATCGTGTTCACTCAACTGTGATATACGACAGGTCAATAACTAGGGGGACGTAAATTTTCGCACCCCGTAAAAAATGTGCTGGTTATAGTTTAAAACTATTGGACATATTTCAAAAAATTTGGGCACCTCTCAGAAAACACTACACCCCCACTAGAGTCTCAAGCTGGTACGGGCCTGCTATACGACCATGGTAGAGGCCAGATAGAAAGCCTTAGCACGAGAACTGAGCACGTTTTGTTAACGTATCCAAGTATCATGGCGCGGGGCCTAATGCAGTTACATCGGCTTAAGGCCAGCCTTGAAGCTAGTCCTGCTGTGGTTGCTGTTTAGTATCAATGATTCCGTAACTTCTTGTGCCGTCTGGAGGTAGCCGCAGCCGAACTGCAACTTTTGTTTCGTCATAAAGGGTAACCTAGGGTGGAAACGCAATTTTCGTCCGACGGCTACTGTTCTTGCGTTACATCATAAACATATGAAGCTGGTCAAGCCATTTACATCAGTGGTTCTCAGTGGTTTACGCAGAAAATTTTCATGGGGGGATTTTGGTTCAGGGTCATATGGTGGTCATTTGCGCGCTGTTTGTGACGTCACAATTTGACGTCATTTCCATGTTTCCAAACCAACGTTTTGGCGAAGTTTGTTGACATACTATGCATATTTTTCTACATCCATTCCCATTATTTTATGTGTCATTGCACTGAATATAAACTATCAGCGCTCCAAGCTAGGCTATCGAAGAAAAACAAACTCAACGCTACGACACAGCAGTTCATAACTGCAAAAATATCAGGCTGCACATTAAAACAGGGGAGTGAAACACAATCATCCCTACATCAGAGTAATTTACAATTGCAAAATGAGGCCGCGCTAAGGACTCGTCAAATACGAGCAGTTGAGCATTGAAGGTGTGCTGCTGGACTGGCTGGCGCACACCCCGGTTCGCAAGATCGAATTTTGCTAAACTACACAAGAATTGAGAATGCGCATAAAGTATGCAAGAAAACGTTTTTTTGTGATGTATAGAAGTCCACAGGCCCGTAACCAGGAGAGGGCGAAGCCTCGTTAGAAAAAATTTCTCCCCACAGGAAAAATGTATTGGAGGCATTTTGAAACTATTAAAATTTGTCCCCCTCTTAGAAAACTCTTCGCCCCCCTGGTGTCCCAATCTGGTTACGGGCCTGGAAGGCCAGAAACGTTTAGTTTAACTTTTTCCCTGCTGAGACATTATCAAATTCCTGAATGCTTCTATGTTAACAACTGCGGTTTTTGAGCTCGTGCAACAGTTTTATCATCCTACAGAAATTGCTAATGTAGCCAATGCGGTCAGCGCTTGCGCTGATCAGCCTTAGCAGACAAGATAAAGGCAATTGTTTCGGGTAATGTGAACCAAAAAGTGGTGAGATGTTTTCTGGACGCAGACAATAACGGATACTCCCACCGAAATCTAATTATTACCTTTTTAGCCTATTTACAATGTTCCTTGAAATTTTAATGCAAATTCATTCCGTGGTATTTGCATTACGTCGACAAATTAACAAGCGAAAAGTATGCGAAAACAGTTAATCTCCTTTGCGCAGGTAATAAAGTTTTGTAAAATATCAGCTCAAGGGGG
>JGI24022J15233_10000910_pt1 | contig 22098 bp, 12 predicted proteins | sample Ectturendosymbi2_FD_15233 | JGI IMG/M metagenome (IMG submission 15233)
TTTACACCCTCACTGTGCGAGCTGCCGAACTGTCTAGGAAGCAGTCGACCTTGGGTGCGCACTCGGAAATAACATTCGACATCATCGTTGATGACGTCAACGACGAGCGTGCCCATTTTGACCAGAGAGCGTACGAATTGTCGCTGCCCGAAAGCACACCCGTCGGAATGCACCTACCGATCGTGATACCTGTCGTGGGTAAGTCTACGCAAGCTGCGTCAATTACTGATTTGCCGATTTCATTTTCTTTGTCGTGTTAATTTTTTTGTTTAGAAAATTAAGTCTATTTAAAAAATTAGATTTTCTCACTGATATTTGTTCTCTCTCTGTTCGTGTTGTTTTAATATGCTATTATTCGTTTTTATCTTTGCGTCTTCCGCTTTTTTTTTGAAAGACAATATATTTTTCAAGCAGGCCTTTAATTTGAAGAATTTTGCGAGACGAAAAGCGCCTCAGCATTCACTGTACAAACACAAGATTAACAGTCAAAGGCTACTTGCAGTCCGCCCGTTACATTACCTAATTACCGGTCCGTATAGCTGCTTGCTTCGGTTTTTATGCAAATCATGAAGGACATTACAAACCAGTGTCTATGCAACCCTTTCAATGATTCACGGTATGCCGGTTATAATTTTATGTCATTAGAACAACAGGATTGTTCTCGCAATGTATGAAGAGACAGCTGTCTAAACAACTCCAAAACCTTGTTGTTCACTAATTTCGTTTGATGTAGGAACAGCAAAAAAGTTTCCCCATATGCGAAAAAGTTTTGACATTTCTAGAGCATTTCCATGTACAATCATATACAGAAGTATTTCTCACCCCACCCTCTCCCAGTTCTCATTTGTCTTCGTTTGTTTTTATTTTATTTTCAAAAATACCTGCAGACTTTATACACTGTAAACTTTACTCAGATATCGACCAAGGCCCCAACAGTGACGTCACAATGTCAGTGGACTGGAAAGCCAGTGAATTCCTTACAGCAAGTCCGGTCACTTTTCGTCGGAAGTCTGACGTCACGTTGGTGCTGAAAAGAGAACTGGACTACGAAAAGCAGAAAAGAGTTCGAATAAAGGTTGTTTGAAAAGTGCTTTCATTCTGTTAAATTTGTCCGGTTAAACTACACAACAGCCACTAGATCTGGATGTCAGGTTTAACATCTTGAGTGAAAGATAGTTTTGGTATGGCGTTTGCACCCTGCAACATGGTTTGTCATTATTGCTGATGTGATGATGAACCTTGACTGAGTCCTTTAGAACAAGCTTAGGTTGCAGATATGTCCGTAATTTTGATTACATCTACGGAACTTTTTTGCCAGTCTACGTTGTTTTTTCTTCATCTCTCCAAGTAAAGGTCTTTCAGTGCAATTCATAATATAACATGTGACGATTCAGCAAATAATTTTTTATTTTAGGTATTCTAGCCAGACGTTTTCATCGCCGTTGTTATTCTGTAAAAGCATGTCTTTGACATTGCTCTTTAGAACAGGCTTGCTACATCGTAGGCCAGTGTGACAATAAAACAGAAACGAAATTGGAAGCAAAAAATTCGTAGCAGGCAGCTCACATAAAACCAAACATAACCTTCATGCACAGATATTAATCAGCAGCCCCGTAACCAGGGGGGCCGAAGCCCCTCTGGAAAAACTTTCGCCCTCCTGGAAAAATGTGTTGGACATAGTTTAAAACTATTGGACACAGTTCAAAAAATTTGGGCCCCTCTCAGAAAACTCTTCGAACCTTCTGGTGTCCCAAGCTGGTTACCGGCCTGTTAATCTGCCGCTAACAAAAAGATAATCAGATCACAAAAAATACAAAAGTGAAAGGAAAAACCGACTTACAAGTAAAGGTAGTGTCCAAGGGAAACACTAGAAATTAAGACACGAAGCTTTCAGAACTTGTAGCTGTGCTCTATACTTCGAAATAGGTTTGCAAGGCATGGATAAACACACGGTAAGCATTTATTCGAACCTGGCGGTTTAAATTTACATATCGCTGGATGTGCACTCGAATTCCTGCCAAAACCAAGTTGTTTAGTAGCAGATTACTGGAAAAGTCTTTTTTTACATGATACTGAAATTATTCTCAGTACATCAACGTAACCACTGTTTATCTACAGCTCTTCGCCAATGAAACAAACGACCCCGGATTGTTTTCATACTGTGATGTAATAATCACCGTGGTGAACGAGAACGACAACGCACCCGTATTTGACAGAATCGAATACATCGTCAACGTTTCTGAAAAAGGTACTTAGCCCCAGCGGCGTCGTGCGCACAGGAGCCAAAGCTTCCTAAATTCTTGAGCAATAATATTTTTTCAAAAAAAACAGCATTTTAAATGCTTTTCAATGTTTTCTATCATAGATGGGTAATCCTTAGGGACGATATTATTGTGAATACCTCGTGCAAAAGTGGACAACTATTTTATGCTTTTCTTTTGGAAAAACCACACCGCAACTAATTTGTCTTCTATCGGAGTGCTCCAAGCAATGTTCCCTCTAAGCTGCGCGCCTGCGCGGCCGCGCAGCTCCTAAGACCCCTCTGTGCAGTTGCAACAATGTTTAGCGCAGTCTCCACTACTTGCTAACCGCTAAACCGCTAGATTTAATAATTTCTGTTCAGTAAAATTGTGATTCAGCGCACCCGCTTGTTTTTGCGCGCAACATTATTAAAAATTGGAGGAAACATTGACCCCAAGTAGTTTCCATTCTTGACGTCTGCTGCAACGATTACTTTGCACTGGTTGATTGTAAGGAGATTTTACCCCTCTCTTCCGACGGTGTAGTCACTGAGCGAGCAATCAAGCACGAACGCAAGCAAAGCTCGTGCTACGGACTTGACAGACATTCCCGCAGCTTCTTTGCACCGAGCATCAGTCAGACTAGTCAGGCTTGGTCTGGAGTCGAACTCCGAACCTACCAGCACCGCTGCGGAAGCTTGTATTACAAAATAAAACGCAATTATATTCACAAATGTTTAGAAATATATCATTTTGTTGAGATTTACACTTTTCTGTCTTTCCAGCTAAGGTCTAGTCGGGTGTTATACGGAGGTTGAAGTCTGATGCTGAATTTGAATTGAATCTTTCTGTTGAAATCCATTTCAAAGTTTGATATGAAACAAATGAATTAGATCATCGCCTTTGCCTGTTTGTGCACTTCTCAAAGGTCAAATGCATATGTACGTCATTACGGGCAAAGTATTCTTTAAAACAGGGGTCACCAACATGTTGTCCGCGGGCGCTAGGTCGCCCGCACGGACCACGTGGGCCGACGGCGGGCTTGTTCTGACAATAGCATTGACATGATCAGTGTCTTCACATTGATGAATATCTTTAATTTTTATTATTGATAACATAGTTGCAGACAAATAGAGAAAATTTATATTTCAGAAGTGTGTGTATCCAACTGGTAGCCCTTCGCATGAATCTGTACCTAGAAGTAGCTCTCAGTTTCAAAAAGGTTGGTGACCCATGCTTTAAAACATGGGAAAACGTTTTTAATAATTTATAAATCAAACTTAATGCCGACTGAATGAACAAAATGAAAAACTAATTCTCCATTATGGCGGCATCGGATTCATTTTACAAACTGCACACGTTGAAGCAATTTTTACAATCATCAACCCCTATCTGAAAAATATCTAAAATATTTATATTGTTCACGTGGTTCTCNTATAAAATCACACAACGTGGCAATCAATGCACCCCTCTGAGGTTCGCAACTGCGCAGTAGCACCAGAGACCATTTGCGCAGTAAAATTTCGTTCTCGCCGACTTGCAACATTCCAAACTAAAATCGTATGTATATCGCATAGCCCTTGTAACACTTGAAATGTTTCATTGTTCGTGTGTCTACATGGTTGCTCAATTGCATGCTCATCACTGAAAGTAAATATTTGCTGAGGTGCAAATTTTTTGTAGAGGGAACACTGATAGCAACCTATTGTTAATAATCTTCTTGCAAGAATGCAGGATGCGCAGTTAGTCCATTCTGGATATCGAGCTTCTGTCGGGCAGATTTTCCACAGTAACTATTTCTTTGCCATCCATTGCAGGAATATTTTTTTAGTGCACTTAGAAGTAACGTAGAGGGGTGTTCAAGATACAGTTAAAGCTACACCCTGTACATTTTCCCCACCATTTTCCTTGAAATGGTTTTATTAATAAAATGTTCATCGGGAAGAAAACCTCGTTACAACACGTGATTGTCACGATACGTGCTGCAATTTCATAATTTCCAAAACTACACCTAAGAAAGCACCATTAAAACAAATGATATCCGACGTTGCAAACGTCTTTTGTAAAGCAGCCCAACAGTGTTAAACCTTCAAGAACCTTTTATGGGTTTCGTTTTACCATACAAAGTTGTCTATTTGCGCAAATCTATACAAGCCCGGTTTCTGCTTCGAACGTTTCTGTTATAATGAACTTATTTCAAAAATTATTTTTGTCGATTTGAATGTCAAACCCCGGCAGTACCTTTATATGTTGATCCTCCCCCGATGTGCGATAATTTTAATATGAAACGCTGCTCATGTCAGTTAAAATTAAAAAATAACTTTGGTCTCGGAAGTAACATAACAAAAAAGTAGTAAAATGATTTAAACAAAACTACGGCGTGATAATCGTGTTGTTATTAAATATTATGAAACATGCTTAGTTTGTTTTGGAATATCTAATCAATATATTTAAAGTGTAACTAGTCTCCACAACCCGTAACTAGTCTCCACAAAGCGTAACTAGTCTCCACAAACCCGTCGTCATTGCGGAGACTAGTTACTTGGATACCGGAATGCATGTGCAAGTTTAAATCATCGCAAAAGATGAAAGCAGAGCCCAGTCAGCTGATACCTCAAAACTTACAGCAAACCCAGAGCTTTGAATTGTCAACGTATTAGTAAGAATGATTTGTATCTTTACTTTTTTTTGTTTGTTTCGAAGCTTCAGTTACTGAGCACCTGTTTTTCTGCTGAGACTTGTTCGTCTTGTTTTGAAAAACTTTATTCTTAAAGTGTGAATGTTTCTCGTTGATTCCTATTGAACAAATCGATGTTAGTAAATGAGGGCATAGGCGTAGCCGGGGGGGGGTAAAGGGGCCATGCCCCGATCAAATTTTTAGAAAATATAGTCATTTTGTGCTTTGAGAGCCCTTTTTCCAAACAAAATAGTGTTATTAGCCTAAAATAAAACATTTTGGCCCTACCAAATTTTTTGACTCCCCCAAATTTCTGGGCTGGCTACGCCACTGAATGAGGGCGGCGTTTTCTGGGTTACTAGATATTGCAAGCCTGTAACGATGGACCAAACATAAAAATGCATTTGACGTCTTCAGCTGCAGTGCGTGAAACCCTAGTGCGGGTGAAGGCGACTGATGATGATCTTGGTCGGTTTGGACAAGTTCTATACTCCGTCGATCCAAACCAACGCGAAATCAGCGTCAACAAACGAAATGGTGACGTGAAGTTGCTGAAGAAACTTGATTACGAAACAGCGCAAAGGAGGCAGTAAGTCCTGTGCTTGTTGCTGTAATGTTGTGAGCAAAGTAGCCGGACTTGAGTTTCTATCTGGGCGTGCAGCATAATACTCCGCGAATTAATACACTTGGCGCACGGACCGTTTTGTCGTTTTTGTTCAGAAAACTAGTTAGATGAGAGTTTGAAAAACAGCCTACAATCTGTACGTTTAAACCTATTACTTGTAGATATGTTAACTGGTTTTGCAGTTAAAGTGCTGTTCCGGCCTAGTTTAACGCACATGCCTAATCTTTACGAACCTGTGCCGAGTTTGACAGTGGAGACGCGTAACTCGCAAAAATTTTTCTTCCTTACATTAAACTGGGACCAGCGCATAAACCTGTTGACAAAAAATGCAGAATTTTGAGTTTTTATAGAAATGAATTTCGTGCTTTTTGTTTTGGTAATAACTTTTCAAACTTAGCATAGCGCTTTATGAACCTTTATCGCCAGTGAGGTTTCAAATAATGCAGAGCTTGCCAACCACTAGACAGCGATTTAAGTTCTTTCAAAATGTTACTATTTTCCGATATTTAACGAAAGCCTTTCTTGGAAAATAGCCGATTTTCAATTGAGTAGATCTACAGTAGTTAGTAAGCTCAAGTTTCCTATTAGCAATACTAGATTGCAGATTGCATATACCGGTATTGTTATTGTTAAGATGTTGAAGATGTTGTTTTTCTTCTCATATCCTAATTTTTACCTTATGATTTTGCTGCAATATATCATACGGAGCCCCACAAAAAATTGTCAGTGAAAGATGGTCGCAAACGGAAAAAGTTTGAGAAGAATTGAACCAACGGTTTGTTTACACTTAAAACATACTTATCTGGCGAAGAAAAATAGTAGCTTAAAGCTAACGTGAACCTCACGATATAGCTATAATACTTTCAAAATGAGTAGTAGATTTTTAGCATCTTCATTTAAGAAACTGCATGCTTTAAGTTGGCACCACTCACCATTCCAAGGAAATACTGACAAAATTTTTGGAGAGAAATAAGAAGCAATTTTTCTTAAAAGTTATGTAAGAAACCGAAAATAAACAAACATTTTGCAGTATCGAACTTTTAGGATCCAGAGCATAAGTTCAGAGGCGAAATAGAGCAGGGATCGTTTGAGTTAGAACGGCTTTTTAAATAAAAGAATATTTATTTAAAGTGTCATTTGAGGATTGCATTATATCGTTAATTTACAGCTTCCAGTGAGTCTTGACGTGACGTTTTTGCATTCTGCAGATACGTGATCACAGCCCAGGATGTGGGTTCACAGGCGCACCAAGCTCGGGCTCTTCTCACCATCAATGTGCTGGATGAAAACGACAATGCTCCAGTTTTTGAAAGTTTTCCGAATCTTAGCGTCATGGAAAACAGACGCTATCCCATGCTGGCGGTACTCAGGGTAAAATCCTTGAAAATAAGCACCTGTCGTAACTGCACCTGTGATCAGAGTCGTAAAAATTCTAGATCCCGTTTGGATGCAAGTATAAATCAAAACAATTGGAACAAATTCAACGACTTTTCTATGTCCCAAATGAAAACACTACTGTTTGACGTTTAACCTAACAAGCTTCATTTTGCATCCATAAACCCATTTGTGACAATGATTTGTTTAGAGAAAAACCAACAAAAATACGAACAAACGTGTATCAATACATCTAGGAAGATATTCATGGCACTTGTCCTTTAGTTAAAAATTTGGTTAGTGTTTTGTTGGTTAGTTAGTGAGCGGAAATCATAGCACCGTATTTTGTCACACATGTTGTTTTGGTTATTCCTCCCACGACGGTTGCTGTCGAATTCTTACAAGATTTCAAATAATCGTTGTCAAGTATCAATTATTTACAAATCTTCATAATTTAATTGCATTTTCAGATGAACCAGTTACACTGCCTTGTGGCACCTTTTCAAGTGACCTTAAATTTTGTTGTTACAAAACCATGTCGAGGAATCAGGAACTTACATCTTCAAAATGTTATATATTTTTATCAGTAAAACAAGTGTTTTCGTAGTTAAAAACAGGTGGTTATCACGACATTCCTGCAAACAACTTCCACTTTATCCTACAGGCAAAAGATCGAGACTCTTACCCGTATAATATCATCAGGTACGCCATGGACGGAGGGGATTTCCGTCGTCGTTTTACTCTAACTAACGAAAATGGAACTGGCGTTCTCAGCCTTATTGGTATGTCTGAATTTTTAGTTTGGTCGTTTATTTATCTTTACAGAAAGGGAGTGCCAACAAGCTTCAGCAAAGAACTTGTTTTTGTGAAAGGAAAGTTTCATGCCACACAACATATTTGGCTTTGACTTCTTTTCTGCTTTCACGAAGTTAATTGCTGGACATGCAATTGTTTCCAATGATGTTCGAAAAGAATGCACAACCGCAACGAAGACAAGGATCGTTTATTTGAAATATTTTTTTGTGATTTTTTGATTCCTTTACATGAGAAAGTTTTTGACTTTCTCACAATTTTTTGAATTCTTGATAACACTCGTACTTTCCTCATGAATTGTAAACAAGCTTAATTCATTTTCATCCTAGAACCATTAGATTTTGAAGCAATTGACGGTGGAAGGATTGAGCTGACCATATCAGCAAGTTCAGGAAATTTACAAACAACAGCGACCCTGGAAGTGACTGTTGAAGACCAAAATGATCATCGACCGAAGTTCACGAAGGTTTCAAACATTGCCATTCTTGAGGTATCGCGTGTTGTGCGCCGTTGATAATCATTTGTATAATTGCAAACATTTTTATTTCGCATCAAACTCTAATAGCTTGTTTTGTTTTGTTTATTCTACATACTGTAGTTTTTATGAGGCGCCTGCACTGTATCTGCTGTATTTACAGACCCTGTTCAGTGTTTACTTGACAAGAAAGATTAAGAATTATTTCTCTGTCTTTTACTAAATGCTTTCATTTGCATATTTGCTGCTGGATGATTTTCATCTCAGCATAAGTATAAATTTTACCGTTTTGGTCAAGAATGCAAGCATGAAAGAGAGAAAGAACTTAATCTCTTCTCAACTAGTATCTGGTGATGCATCGATGTTAGTGTAGGAAACTTCCAAATTAAGAATAATGTAAATGAATGGGAAAAAACATTCAATTTTGCCACGATAATCACAAAAATAATTTTTGAGACATTTCTGCCGCTTTTACACAATTGATGGGTTGTGTATTCTAAAATATGCACAATTGTTTTTACCAATATTAACCACATTGAAACAACAACTGCACTTTGCATAATGCTGAAGTTCCATTTCAAAGTGGACTCACATTAGTTGAAATAGCACTTCAAAAAATCGATTTTCTTTTTCCTCTGGTTGTTTTGTTGCTGTCATTACACAAAAAAATATTTTTATTAGTTTTGTTAGGTGTAGCATCAAAAAAGTCTCCACAGCAAATGATATCCAACAGGCGAACGGAAAAACTGTTAGCATTTCCAGTTTTGACGCCAACAGTGTTTTAATTGCAGAACGTCGGTTTTGGGACGAAAATCGGTTCTGTCAGAGCTTCTGACAAGGACTCAGGAAACAATGGCAAAGTTGTTTATTACATCTCGCAAGGAGAAAAGGCTTTCAGTGAGTAAGTCTGAGCGTAAAGTGTGACTGTTCTTGACAAATGACAAGTGATATCCGAGCGTTGCAACATAACCGATAAATGAAAATTGAAAAGGTCCTTTTATTTTGTATTATTCGCTCCGCAACGGTTTTTGTACTTTCAACTTTTCCTGTGGCAAACGTTTCTTATACAACACGCCAATAAAAAATGCATACATATGTATAAAAACAAAAATCATCTGCCTTCCTGGTTCAAAAAAGCATTGTTTTGGGTTCTTTTTACCCAATACATGACATGTGCAAACACTGGCTTTATGCCCTTATCAATTGTTAGGCATATTTAAAGCATTTCAACAAAACGGTACACCGGCGAAAATTTGAAAGCGCACCGTTGACAGCATACTGGGGAAAATGTGCGCCAACAAAAATTAGAATTTAAGCTCTTATCGTATGCAAAGGATTTGCAGCGAAAACTTTGCAAACATGGTATTTCAGACATAAGTACAACTTATTTTTGAGCCTTGAGCACAAATATAAAATGGAAATTTTCAAAGTTTCGAAAACGTTAAATGAAAATACGAATTTCTGCGGCAAAGTTCGCATCTTTCAGATCTGAAAAATCTTCGCTCAAAGTGAACAAAATAACTTCACGGCATGCACGCATCGAAAATAGTTTGACAAAAGAAAGCAAAGAAAAAAAATATTATATTGTAGAACATCATGTAGTACAAATCGGTTGCTCCCAAAATCTGTCTTCATCTTACGTTGCGTTGCCAGGTTCCGCGTTCCGCCTCAATGGACACACCGGTGACATCACGGTAAAGCCTGGAGCCTCTCCTGATTTTGAAAAGTTGTCAAAATACAACGTCACTGTAACGGCTGAAGACACCGGAAATCCTCCACTGTCGGTAATGAGTAATCATAAAAACATCAAACATAAAAATTAAGTCAATAACGGAAGTAACCTTACTTAATCTTCATTCAAATGTTGAGGCCGGAGAGTTAAAATGTACTTGTGAAATGGTGACTTATTTTTTTACAGCAATTGACGTAAACAACTCCTTCAATAAAGAACTCGATTATCACTTTGATGATTTTCTTTATAGAAATTTCGTTAACGCAGAAAGTAGTGCTCTTTTTTTCTATGATGTTATGTTCCAGAGAAAAAAAAACGAAGTGTTTTTCCATGCCCTTTGCAACATTTTAACCAGATGTATATTTACAACTCTGATTCTTCTCATCAAAAACGCAATCTAAGCACCATGGGTGAAAACGTCACTTTGACCACATAGGCGATTTTCGGTTGAACCAAGTCAACTGTACGGGACTCAAACTCTCCGGGTTTCTCTTATAATACCGCAATAGCCCGAAAAGGTTTTATTGAAACAGGTTCCACAACTAGTGATCGCAGTTAGACGCATGAAAGTCAAGCCTGGCTAGAGTTTGAAATACCTTTATTACAGACTTGTAAATCATTTTCCCTAATAATTATAAATACTTCACGAGAATTGTTTTCGAAAAACTGTCTCATATCTTTGGCAGAAAATCGGGGTTGTCAAAAAGGCTAAAAATCAACATTTCTGCCGGTCTGCCTCTTTGGAATTAAGATTTTCTCTTTTTCAAATGGTTTGTATTTCGGCCTATGATTCCACATCATCCCATAGCAAAACGAACAATGGCATTTCCACTATAAGAAAGTCTAAAATATTTTTACTGTTTGAGTATCTTTCTCGACTGCAAGAGTTTACGGAATCCAGTTTCGTTTTTTGAAAAAAAGTCACAAGCACATGACTTATAACCGAACTCGTTCACTGCATTATCTCATACTTTTCCACTGTGTTGAATTTTTCAGTCGGAAGCTTCATTTTCGATTGATATCATTGACGTAAACGACAACGCACCACGATTCGAATTTCCTCTTTATGAAGTAACAATACTCGAAAACACGCCACTGCGAGATCTGCGAGTGACTGCTTCCGATGAAGACAGTGGCAACAACGGAATTTTTCGCTACTCTATAACACACGGTAAGCCAAAGCAGGTGATAAACAAGGGGACAAACCTTACGACTGCTCCCTGTAAATTTGCGAAAATAAGGATTTTTGGCAATAGGTTTTTATTTCTGTAGGTATTTGCAGATTTTAGAGGTTTTCCTTACGCCTTGTTCAATTTGTGGCTGACTGCAAGCGTGGTAGTTAGCAAAACCATGCTCTGAGTTCATACTGTTGATACAGTAAAATCAAGATTTAAGCATATCGTCGGTTAATAGCGAGCAATAAGCATGGCAGANAATATCTGACATTACCACCGCAGGTAAAATCGTTTTAACTCACGATTTCAAGTACCAGACAGTGTTTGCGGGTTCAAAAATATCTTTCATGCTCAGGGAACCCAGACGATTTGTTCTCCGTTGGTACGGCAACAGGAGAAATAACCGCAAATGGAGTCATAGACTTTGAAGAGATTGGAGAAAGCTTGACCCTCATCGTGCAAGCAGCAGATATGGGAACCGAACCAATGACCTCCACAACAGTGGTGAGCTGATGTGAATGTCGAAATGTCCATTCAGCTACAATGCACCAGCGCTCCGTTCTTGGTTGGATGTAATCGTTTTCTTTCCGCTTGGCTGCCTTCATGTTTTGCTGTAAAGTTAACAATCGTTTTGACCCTTCGCTTTGCAAATGCGCAAAGTATTTTAATTCACTTGTCTCTAACGTACAAAGTCTGTTAGATACACCCTTAAATTTAGAATAATTTTGAACATCATTCTTGCATCTGTGTGTGGTCTAAAAAGGTTTTCAGCTTTCTTTTCTTGCTTGCAATCGTCACGCTATCGACATCAGTTTTTTCCATTTTGCAAATTTTAGGTTCCTGTAGTTTCCGATGACGGCGTTAATGCGCCCAAGCACTATTGCAAACGGAACTTATAAATTAGTTAGTTCAACGAAAATTGCATCAAAAGCAACATGAAATTAAAAATTGAAATGTATTGGGACCCAGGTTCAAAATTAAGAACAATTTTCTTGGAAACGTAGGTCATTCTTCGAATACAAAGTGAAAAGAATATTTGTTTGTTGTGTTTTTGTTTAGTGCTTTTTTTTGTTTCTAAGGCCATAACGTTAGATGTTAAAAGAAGTCCTCAACCTAATTGTTGGTTTTATGTCCAATTTAAATGTGTCGTGAAAAGAGCTTTTTATTTCTTCTTCCAGGTGAAAATAAGAATCCTTGATTCTAATGATAACATTCCGCGTTTCCTTCGCACGAACGATACCAACTTTATCGTCACCGAAAACGTCGCTGGACCGTTCGTTGCAACTTTCAAAGCGGAAGATTCCGACAGCGGGATCAACGCAAAGCTCTCGTATTCCATTGTTGCGGGAAATGAGAATGGTACGAACTGGTCGATAAAGCCACAGGCGTAGGAGACACAGATGCAGGGGGGCTGCAGGGGGGACTGCAACACTAAAGTATTTTCCTTTCGGGAAAAATTATTTGAAACATGGAAAAAAATTTGCATCGAAATTATAATCTTTAAGAATTGTTCTGTCAATTTAACTCTTTTGTGGAATTAATGGGGTGAAAATTTCATTAGGTGTGCGTTTTTGTTATTAAGAAAGGATAAGTAGTAAAACTTTTTGGAAATCAAAATTGTCTGCATGAACATACGTATTCAGGCAACGCGCTGCAGCCCCTAGATATTTTGGCCCCATATACCTATGGATAGAAAAATGGTTTTCCATTAATTTATCGGACGATCTAGATGCCTTTTCAGTCGCGTAGGCTATAACACGTTTGCACATAAACTCATCTTGTGTTTTGTTTAAAGCAGTAGCTTAGCAAACAATTTTGAACTTTGTTTTTTCTGATCCCATGGCCGTAAGGCAATTTTTTGTAAATATTGCTAAAATCAACTGCTTTTAGAACTTTTCTGAAGAGAATGAACATCATCTTTGTATCGTTTAATTTAATAACAAGAATTTTATGACCAAAATCTAATAACAATACTGGATTTTTTTTTGTTTCAAAATAGCAAAAAAGTCTAGCTTTTACTTTGCACAAAAAACATCTTGGAAAACCACAAGAACAAGTGAAAGTGAAACTCGGTACCAGTGAAATTCGTCTGAAACGAAACGAAAATGAGATTTTTGGTTTGAATTGATTCCACCAACAAGGGTGGACACAAAGGATGGGTTCAAGCCCAGGTCAGCATAAGTTGGACATCTGTCTCTGGTCTATGGATAAGAGCGGCATTCGAATGTCATCATCCAAATACATGCCCTTTTGTTACTCCAAGCATCATACTCCTGGCTTTTTGTTAAAAGCTTGACTTCCATGGATTTAGTAAATCTGTTCTGTGAGAAATACCTTTGAGGCAGAGGCAAATTTTGAAGTTGAAGCAGTATGGTTTTGAACGCTTCAGCAAATTTGCCACTGTTTCTTAAAGAAAATTTTGATTTACTACAACAACGGAAGAAATGCTGCATGCATTCTAATTTTCTCTTGCAAAATATTATGCAGCAATTCAATATAAGGTGCTGGCGTTTTTCATGTTTTTTCGTCAGGTTAACTTTCTGCGTGAACATCTTTGTTTCCAAAATTAAAAACTAAAAAACGAAAATCAATCTGTTTTTAAACAACCAATTTTCTAACTTTCAAATTGGTCCGATATTCTTGCCTTTCGTGCAGATCGATTTACCATTTCGCCGCTAGATGGTGAACTTCGAGTCAAGCGCGGAACGGAGCTTGACCGTGAACAACAGGAAACGTATAACCTGACGATTGGTGTTGCTGATGGCGGGATTCCTCAACTAACTGCATTTGTAAGATTAACACTCAATTCTCACTCAAATGTGTAAAAGTTAATATGTGTTAAGGAACAGTTGCTTAGCCTATTCTCAAATGCTTACCTTCGAGTTTCGAAGATATTTGAGTGGGGTTAAGAAAGTGCAAGAACTTTTAACATCATTTTGCAAATCTGCGTGAAATGGCTTTTATCATTTATACTTTGCGGCATTTTTTTTGTTTCACTATTGTAGCCACATGTTATGTTTCAACGTACTCAAAGATCCCTTTCCACCGTCATACAATGCTTGAATTTAACGCAGATCATAAGTTTGTTCATGTACTTTTCAACGTTGCACGTATTTTGCCCAAGTGCAGCTGGAGGTCACAATCATTGTGAAAGATGTGAACGACAACTCGCCAAGATTCATTGACTTGCCCGTGCGCGTCAACCTTAGCGAGAATAGCGCGGTTGGATCGGAATTATTCCGTTTGGAGGCGCTTGATCCCGACCTGGGGGAGTTTGGTGAAGTGGAATTTACACTGACAAGTCCAAATCAACAGTTCGATGTCAACTCAAAGGTGATACTACTACACACTGGAAAACATAATTTAAAAACGTAAAACAGAAAATAAACATCAGCATAATTTAAAAACGAAAAAAATGAAACAATTTGTTTAACAAGTTGGGTGTGACGTCTTCCGGTCAATTTATAAAAATGGCGCAAATGGAGTTCCTGTGGTTTTAATGTTCGCAGGATGGTAGAGTTTATTTGGCAAAACCGCTGGACAGAGAAAGTGTGAGTGATTACAGACTACACATCACTGCACGTGACAATCTGCAAAGTCTGCTACATTCCAGGAAAGTTACAAAGACAGTACAGGTAAATAGTTTCTTAGCCATACTTTGAGTCAGATTGCTCAAAAGGAGACTGTGCACTGCGCTGGTCTAACTTATCCGCTTTAGCAGAATCTGCCTTATTGGTTTTCATTGGTGCAGGCCGTTAGTTGCTAAGCACTCAACTTAATTAGTACAAAGTTGATGCGATCTTAAAGCTTTCTACTTTACTTATGTTAACAAAGTTGTTTTTTGTTTCTTGGCGCATTTCTAAAAGAGAAGAAAGGAATTGAAATTTGATATTTAAAGTGCAAGTATGGTTGTTTAAATCGAAATATGATCTAGTGCAGATTGAAAAATTGAAATCTTTAAGACTTAAAAGTCATATGTCTTTCATTTGCTTGACGTTTTCAAAAAATGCCAATAACCAGCATAACCTGACTTTTCTTAGGACAAGAAATGATTTTAACTTTGCATCTCAAATCAATCTGTAAAATGTATTTTCCTTCCAGGATTTGTCAATATTGTACTTCCTGAAACACAGCTGACTGTGTTTCGTTTGTTGCTTTGTTGGTTGGCGATACATGATAACTAAGCAATCATTGGGAGATTTGTGTTAAATATTTAACTCTCAATAGTTTCATGGCAACTTTTGCTAAACGTGTTCAAACGATAAATGCACACTCCAGATTAACCCCAGACAAGGAAACTACATAAAAGTAACCACCAAAACACCGTGAAACAGTAAAAAATTACAAAATTGTGACAATGTGCGAAATAAGCGGCAAACACGGCATCATCCTATTCTTATTAACTTTTTCCGAAGGCGAGTGTCGGTGAAGACAATCCAGCCTTAAGGGCGTTGAGAGCAAAGGATCTGTAATTCGCAAGATGCGAACGTCACCGCCATCTGCGATAAAAAGGAGCCAAAAACTTGAGCGCAGCACCGACAGGCAGCAAAGATACCTCAGCACTGTGGACAGGATTAAACATATTCGCATTTCTCAGGTTGTCGTCGACGACGTGAACGACCACAGGCCTCGCTTTATAGGAACGACGCCGTACCACGCCGCAATCGCTGAAAATTCTCCACCAGGATCGCGGATCGTATTCACTGTAAGCGCGTGCGCGGTAAAAACCTCCGATGTGTTTTTCAATCAAATTTCTTCCGTATGTTGAACTAACAGAAAAGATAGCTTTTCTGCATTTACGTTACGCTCTGAATAATTGCACAAGTACTGCAGTATATTTTAGAGGAACCTTATGAAGCCTTTAGATTCTATAGGCTGCATAGCAGTGGCGTATTTAAAGGTTTGATCCAGGGTGGGAAAACTCAGCTGAAGCGAGCGTACTGGCCATCGAAGGGGCCCACTAGACAACACTCAGAAAAAGAGTTGAGATGTGATAGTGAATCCGCATGTAGATGGTTATGCTAAAAGCCGTAATTACCGGAAAATACTCCAAAAAAGACAAAAAACGAGAATTTTCTGAAAACCAAACATATTAAATACCGAAATTTAAGCTAGGTGGGGTCCCGGCTTTTACTTTTTGGTTGTCAGGGGGAGGGCGGTTCGCAAACCTGCCCCCTGTCAGTTGCGCCACTGCTGCACAGTCACATTGACTGCTTCATTTGCAACGATTCCTGCAAGGCGCAGGATTTTTGAGCAAGTTGATGTTGAAGCCAAATGCAGCCGCCTCTGCTGATGTTTCCTCAGAAAGACGCTATTCTCGCTACTGACGATGATGAAGGTGAAAACGCACGAGTCACCTACTCGTTTCCTCGCAACGAGCGGTCGACGTTGCTCTTCAATATCAACCCGCGCACCGGTCTGATTCATACCACAGCGAGTATTGGTAAGAAAAAGAGTTTAGCGGTAACGAAAATGAAATTTGTATTTTTTTTGTTTGTATTTTTTACTTACGCATAAGATGTGACACTGGCCGAGAAACAGTACTTATTCAGATATAGATAAAAATGAAGACATACTGTAATTTCTTTCCTAAATCAACTAGCCCAAGCTTCTAGCGTAATGAAAACGTTTCATAGGCTCTTTTGCGTCACGCAGGTCAAAGACATGCGCGATTCTACAAATACTTTTTCTGCTCAGATCGAGAATCTTTATCAAGTGAAGTTATGACGCTCACGGTTCGCGCATCAGACGTTGGGAACTTGTTCACTGACACCACTGTTGTCGTCACCGTCGATGACGTCAATGATAACGCCCCTCGATGTCAGCACCGCCGAATGAAGACTCGAGTGTTGGAGAGCGTTCAGCCAGGTCACGTGATTGCACGCGTGACAGCGTCTGATCCTGACAAAGGGCATAATGGGCGCGTATTGTATCGGATACAAAGTGGAGCTTTCGGGCAGTTCACGATGAATGCCCATTCAGGTATAGGAAGCTCTGCTTCATCAATTCATGTTTTGTTTGATGTACTATGCTTACTCTTTTGGTAGCATTCACGACAACGTGCTTGTTAGAAAATGTGTAAAACTGATCCCATGACCAGGATCTTCACCACAGGGATCCGGTAGAGTTCGGTTCCCCCCAAATGCAAATGAGTGACGATCTTATCGTTTCTCTCAGTGAATATGTCCCAGCCCCGTATTTCCCCAGCCAACTCTAAACAACCAAATGACAAAATGCCTGCCAATAATCATGGCATGCACCCAAGCTCTTGAACATTAAAGTGGTCTTCCGCACATCAAGTGAAATTTAATTTCGTTAACATTTCATGCATAAGTAATGTTGGCAGAAGCTGAGTGAGAGAAGATGTTGGCTTTGCGGAGATCGGTGACAGTTCATTCCCAGGGAACGTTAGGTTTCCTTCAGCACAGGTTCTATGCAACGACCCAATTACTTCTCTAAAACACTCTAAAATATTTTAAACTTAAAGTAAGTTATTGACAACTGTGGTATTCCCAATTCCCTGAGGCATAAAAGAGTTTGGTGAGCAATTCCCTGAAGCGTAAACGTTGCGTGCGTTGACTAGCTTGGTGTGCATTCTTTGGCTTGCGTCCTTTACTTTCGTGTTCGTTACTGTCATTTTTAACTTGAAAGTGCGTCCGCTTCGGTTCTGGTACAGTAGGTCTGGAGTTCGACTCTCGGCCGGGTCTTACCAATATCTTATAAACTGGTACTGTAGCCATCTTACCAAGCGCGTGGTGTACAGAAGAACTGCAGGGAACACCACCAGTACACAAAAATAATCCAAGTCAAATGATTCCAGAAATTGTACAAAATCAGTCGTGACGCTAAAATCAAATTTTTTCATTTGACTGTGGCTCCTGTTTACTGCTGTTTTCTTTGCTGAATAAATTGTAGATTGTACCACACCAACCCATTTATAATGCGTGCAAACATCTTGTTCGAATTTATCAAACCTTTAGCAAATCTCAAAACCAGGCTACAAGTTACTGTAGATTCGCTTGATGTCTTACTGCCAAAGAATCAGCAAGTTGCTTTTTTGCAGAGTTGGAAAACACAATCTAAAATGCTGATTCCAAACCCAGTTTAACAGTTAGTGTTGGTTGATTGGTTTGCACAACTGTGAGAGTTACTCTAAAAAACACAACAAAAAGAGCAATTGTCACCTTCTAGTTTAATTGTTCTCGTTATTTCAGGTGTCATTTACCTGGCGGCTGGAAAATCTCTGGATCGAGAACTTACGTCACAATATACATTAACAGTAGCAGCGTCCGACAATGCAGACAACAACCCGCTGACAACCACGTGCGTCGTCATAGTGACAATCGATGATGTCAACGATTGCAGACCGAAGTTCTTCAGCAACAATCGACCGATTTCGGTAAAATGGTCAACCGATTTTAAAACCGCTCAATGGTCTCATTGGTGGAGAGCAGCAAACAGAGCATGCTTGTTGGTTGCGTTGTTTTGAAGAAAAAACTAAAAAAAACGCAAACAACCTTGGACTAAAACACGGTTAAGGCACAGTCCGTACTATTCGTAAACAGTGTTTGTCAAACGTTTCAAAACTCCAGTTTCGTTATTTCTGCTTCTAGCTCATGATGAAATTTTAAAACCAAGATCAAGCAAATGAATTATCAGTTTGACATGTGCCAGCATCAGCAGCGACGTTTGGATTTCACATTCGTCAGCTGCTGCGACATCAGCAGTTAATGATGATTTGTATTTTAACGACATCTTTCAAAATTACAAGGGTGAAGAAAATGTAAATCAGTCTTTCATAGAAGGAAACTAAAGACTGCATTAACTTACCTATAGTAGCTGATAGGAATCCGCGGTGAAATGTTTAGGGTTCTGTTTCCCAACCAGTGGGGTCCGTGACGACTGCACACGAGGTCAGTGATGATATGACAAAAATAAAAAAGTCGAACATATACATTGTGCAGTATGTACACTGTCAGAAATAATTACGGCAGTGATTCGTAACTGAATTCATTTTCCAAGCTTTTGCAACAGCATTCTTGGTTGTTTCGCCATCTTAAAATTCGCAGTGAAAAAGTTGTTTGCAATGATTCTCCCTTTCCGCGTCTGTGACCTAATAAATGATCATATGTCTTACCTCTAACCGGGAACGCTGGCGCTTTGTTAAGATCATTCCTGAATTTTCCTTCTGTTTATTATTCTGTTACGTAAACAGTGTATGTAATACATAACGTTATCTAATCGGGTTTTAGAGATAAGACTGGAAAACGGTGGTACTGTAGGCGTATAAGTGTCGTTTTGCGCGTGTAACAGTTAGTGAAGCGACAGTTAGTGAGTGTGGGTTTGTTGTGAGGCGACAATGACAAAGGAAGCGAGTTATCGAAAAATATAATTTGGTGATTAAACTGTCGGAGTAAATTAGCTGTGAAATTATTCAGTGTCATTCATTCATCGTTTTGCATAATATTTTCGCGCTGGTTGGGTGGAAAATTTGACGCTACGTACAATTGGGGCCCGAGAAAAAGCAGATGCACAAATAGAGGTTCGTGGTCCGGTATGTTGAGAAACCATAGTTTACGGTGTCTTTTAACGAAGGACGTAAAACTGGATATTTCACCTGGAAACACCTGGGCGTTATTTTTTAATCAATAAAGTGATTGCCCCGTTGGCTGATGCCAGCCAGCTGAAATGGGTCAAAACTGCTGATGTGTTGTCGTTGCTAAGATAATTTCCTCAATTATACAACAAAGTAACTTTCTTCGCAAAGATGATGACACAAAATTGCACCGCGATTTGACGAAAACAGCCGACCTGCGGATTTGTGGAGAAATTTCACGTTTGGGCGCAAATTTTCGAATTTTGGTCGTGAGAAACACATGAGCATCAAACAGGGTTATGACGAGCAGCTCCCTTCAAAGCATCAGCAAAAGATTGTATGGATAGTTTGCCAAGTTCATAACAACCTTCCTTTGTCGGTGACATTTTAACAGCAATGTCTAAATACGCTTTCCGCCGACTTTTTTCCAGAACTTTGTTCTGTTTGTTGCGGTAACTGATGTTTACTGTGCCCTACATGCGACTGAAGCTCGGCCCCAGAATTAATTGTTTTAACCCTAGCAAACACGCTGCAACACTTACGTTACGTAATTGATTTCCTACACAGGACGAACAGAGCGAAGCTCCAGCTGCATATTGAAAACGTCATCCCGTAGCTCGGTTTATAGTTTTTCTTTATAGTCAGCACGCAGAAAGCTCATGGGAACTTCAGAAAACGATACTGAATTTTTGTTTTCACATTTAAACTTGCTTAAGGTTATGTAAAGATGTTGTCAATTACCTGTCCTTGTACTACTCTTTATGATCCTCATATTGACATAATCAAGAAGAACCTTGCATTTCGCCGTTACGTTTCAGATACTTGAAAATTCTCCGGTTGGTAGAACGATCGCGCAACTTGTGGCTACCGATGACGATTTGAACGCACGCTTGACGTATGCGATGACGTCGACCGCAATTTATGATTCACAAGGTCGTCCTCTAGTCGTTGACGGCGCTGTGAATGACGTCATGCAAACGGACAATGCCGAAATTCTAGATTGGTTTCAGTTGAACTCAACCACTGGAGAGATTATTCTAAAATCAAGTGATTTGGAGGTGCACTTTCAAACATCTTGTTTCGAATTTTTCTTCAATATCTTATTTCCAGTTCATGTTCAATTATACAGATAATAAGGTTGTCTATTGGTTAAAGCAATGCCAGATCGTACCGGCACTTGTGTTTTCATTTCATGCTAGTTCTTTTTAATAATGATATCTTTCAAATTCATAAGCTAGCTATGCTGTCTCATTGCGTTCACAAAGAGTAGTGGAAGATTCATTTTTGTTCTCCCTTGCAATTTCATATTTTTCAATGTCATTAAAGTAACTCCTGCCTAACAATTTAGGGATTTTTAATCAATTTTTTGCGCTTCGGACAAAAATGTTCGACATACCGCTTGTCACACATGAAACGTTTCTGATAAAATATATAGCAACAAGACATATTTCACAAACAAAAACCAGACGTGAGACGCAAGTAACTGTTAACTTCATACCATGTGCAGATTTATTCGCAGTATATGCAAATTGGTTTGCAATTGAAAATTTGAAAAGTGTATGAAAAGCAATAAAGTCCCGCATTCTGGAGGCAAAGCAAGCTAAAGCACACCGAAAGCATTGTATACGAAATCCGCATTGGCTGAATTAGAAAAAATTTAGATTGACAATAGGTGCTTCTGCAAATGAGTTATCGACCTGAAGAAAAATATCATGGGTGTTTGCCTATAGGACCAATCACGAAACATTTTATTGTCTCTTTCGATACACCCCGACATTATAAAGAAAGTAAGTTATTATAATAAATATCACGGCCAAAGCAAACGATACAACTGACATCTTGCAAACGTTTCGATAACTATCGAAACGTTTGCAAGATGTCAGCTGTATCGTTTGCTTTGGCCGTGATATTTATTATAAGGCTATTCAGCACTTCCGTTTTTCGTGTACCAAAGCAAGTTATGTTTTCACAAACAACTTTGCTTAATTTGAAGTGGTCATTTATGCATTGTAGGAAGCGGGTAACCGGCTAATTGTTGTTCAGTATATTCCTACTTTGAACATATACCCCAGTCTCGAACGGAATGTTACTAAATTCACGTTTTACGTAAAGGCGAAAACAGCAATCGATCGAGAAGTTTGTTCATCTATTTATCTGACATTTGTTGTTCGCGACGAGGAATCCTCCAGCGAAGAACTGTCAACTTCAATTCAACCTATGACTTTGCAGGTGAGATGTGGTTTGCTTGTGAATAGCCATTTGGATGGTCACGGGAAAATATTCTTACTCGTAAGACGCTCTGATACGAGTACGTTCCAACCAGGGGCGTAACTAGGTTAGATGGCGCCCGGGGCAAAAAACAAGTTTGGCGCCCCTGTGGTCGAACCGGCG
>JGI24022J15233_10000915_pt1 | contig 22079 bp, 10 predicted proteins | sample Ectturendosymbi2_FD_15233 | JGI IMG/M metagenome (IMG submission 15233)
GCTTTTCCCCCCCTGGCTCAAACCTCTAGTTACGCCACTGTCCCAGATGCACAAACAACAACGACAACCACTTTGACCGATGACATGACCGCAGACGAGGGGTCACCAAGACAACATCTTGAGGAATAGGGTCCCCGAGGTTGGAAAGATTAAGAACCATTGGTCTAAACGAAGGACAAACAGAAATATTGTAACGTTTAATGGCGTTTATGTAGCCTTTGTTTCATGCTTTGAAAAAAACTGTCATGAACATCTTAAGGGCTATGGTTAAAAGGCCATTTTACAATATGATGCCTGCACTATGGCGGTGGGGTTCACCATAAAATATTGTTTGTTGAACCGTTCTATGGATCGTTTTCTCAGTGAAATCTAGTTTTTTTCGGCGTTGGATATGCGAGGGTACTTCGCTTGGTCCGCTCCAGACGTTTGCTTGCGAAAAATAAACCTGGAAAAATGCAATGCGCTGGAAGTGCTCTGAAGTCTCGCCTGATTTATTCACAGATAAAACTTTGTGCTCAGTGGTTGTAACTGTTTGTAGGTAGTACCTATCAAGCCCTGCTAATGTACGTCATATTTTTAATGCTGCTTGTTTGGAACTTAGTGCGGTAATCTAGAATAACCCTTAAAAGCTTATTTTTTTGACCTAAGATTGCAGAAGTGTTCTTTTCTGGTATAGAAGCAAAAGATAAATAGGTTTTATGACACAATGAATTGGTAGCTGCAGCATGAGGGCTAGGCGTTTTTTTGGAATTCTATTCAAAATTTACTCAGCATCAAGTATTACTTTGCGTAAGACGTAAGTTATGTTCCATGTCATGAAACCTCTGCTATTGATACAATCTATGGGGTCAAATCCTCAACACACAAAATAATTGAAACTGGCTATTCAGTCCTTTCGTTTTTCCTATTCTTTATGTTAACACGCCAAGGCATGCTAACAAGAAAAATATGCATCTTGCTTTTTAATAAAATACATAATAGCTTAGGTTAACTTTGGGTTGACGGTAATGACATTGCACGCTCAAGGATATGGCTCATGAATGCAACTCATACGGTAAACTCTCAAACGAACGACGGGCACAACTGCAACAGTGCGTCCGGGAAGAGCAATTTACTGCAATACTTCGTCTAATCGACCGCCGTGCCCTTTCAAAAATACACTTTACCGAAAATCCATTCCATATCTTGCTTCAAGGCCTATATCACACATCATGGTGTAAACACCACTTTCTTTTTTGCTCCTTCCCTCAGTGATTCACCCAGAGGCCAAGTCTTCATCCATTGATCTAAGTAACCAAGTTAGACTAATGGACTAAATTTGTTTTGAAGGACGATATACATTAATATCTCAAGTCAAGTATGTACTTTGCACGACGGGTGTAAGCAAGGAATCGCTCAGCAAATTTTTAATAGGTAATCGATTTCACGTAAAATTACACATCCTCAGTCCTGAAAATTGCGAGCAAAGTTTACGGGTGAAAAGTTGAAAGGCTGAAGTAACAGCAGAGAAAAAACAAACTCAAGACTACAATAAGCTTTTCTCTGGCTTCAGCACATTTCAAACATTTCAGGAAAGCATGGCGCGTCGAGATTAATCTCCCTGTCGGCGACACTTAAAAGCACTAGTGTTTCTGCTCTTTTCAGATCAGACAAAAGCTGTCAGTCTTACATTTGAAACGTCTTGTTTTTGCTGAAGTGAGACATTTACAACAAGTTTTGAAACGACTGAAAAAGGGGTGAAAGTGTTTTCGATCACCACAAAAGACTGTAAGCCAGTAGTTACAATATACAAAGTCTTTTGTGAACTTAAAACACAATCTTTAATTTTCAGATTGAAGTTTATTGACATCATCAAACTCGTATCTTTCAAGGAAAAAGCACGATGAGACGTAACTTTAACAGTAAAGCAAAAAAGAATTACTGTATAATGTTTTTGCCAAGCTGCGACAAAATTCATTAAAAACTGTATGCAAGTGTGGGAGGCTGCAAATGCCTTTAGGTCAATTATAGAGTTGTCCTGATACTATTTATTCCATTTTAGAAGTGCTTTGTTCCAATGTCTGTTTCCCTCAGTTGTCCTGTTGTTCCGAACGAAATCCGTTGTCCTCTGAGCAAAAGAAAATGCTTAAAGAAAGATTTTTAGATTCTGAGAACTTTTAAAGAAAACAATATCACAGCCATTTATTGATATCTCCGTAACATATTTCACATCTTCGTAACAGATTTATTTACAACTTGACGTGTCCCTCTTGATACGAAGATTTAATCCCCCTGAAATTTAACGCCATATTCGATTTGGGTCTCCAAGGCAGTGACGGATTTACGCATAGGCCAAATAGGCCATGGCCTACGACCCTGCGCTTTTTGGGGCCTCGCGCAGCTCCTTCCTTTGACGACTCATTCTTAAATTAACATTTGTGAAACTGCGCAGAGGCACAACTTCACAATTTACTTTGAAACGAGCGAAAATGCAAATGTCTAGAGTCCAGACTCTTATCAGTACAATAACAACACGTAATATTTTGGCTATGCAATGTAACAATTACAATACTGCTTTTCATCGGATTTCTGCAGTGTCTGGCGGCCTTGGTTTGCTGCGAGCTTTTTGTCAGTGCTGATCGCATCGATAACTAGACGATATTTTCGAGGGCGTCAACAAGGTCCCGCATGAAAATGTATTTATCCGAAAAATAAATCTACAAAAAACGCTAGAAATCACTGAAATTTTACGAAATATAACTTCTGAATTAGTTCCAAAAAAATCGCATTGCCATTTGTTCTTGAGAAGAATGTAGGAAAGTCTTTAATTTCTGTTGAAGATCTAAGGCAGGGTTTCTCAAACGGGGCCCTCGGCCCCCCTTGGGGGCCACGGAAGAGATTCTCTGGGGGCCACGAGCAGAGGCCTGCGCTAGGTAGGTTTGCCGTGATATTACATAACCCAACTATCACGATATATTAAGTATTCGCCAGTAAAACACAAATTTGTAGTTTTCATTATGACGTCGTAGACCACTCTTGTGACGTTCGGTGACGCAATTTTCTGGAACATTCTTGAATTATCCGGTACATCGTAGCTTTGTTTAAATCTGTCGCATTACATAACTAAAATGATAAAGTCTCTATAAATTGTAATGGAATCTTGTGATAGCAAGTTGCAGATTGTGACGTAATCCTGGTTACAACTTTAAGAACGCCTGATCTAAAGCAATCGTAGAACCAAAGTCGGCACCACAAAGTATGGATTTTTGAGGGGGCACTACAGTACTACACATAAAAGGGCATGTTTTCACGCTTTTCAGACAAACGTACAAATAGGCCACACCTGCGTGGGGCCCCAAAAACTAAGATGGCCCAGGGCCCCGCGCTCCCTAAATCCGTCCCTGCTCCAACAAATTGAGCAATATTCGTTTGTTTTGTGCAAGGCCCGTGACAGTTTAAAGACTGTGCAAATGATTTATGCCGAGTGAAGGTGTAAGCTAATTAGACGCCTCGGATGAAGTTCTGTAATAAGCCTTCAAGACGGTTGTATCCACAACAATATCACGTGGAGTTTGCGTGGGACAGCATCATGTAAAAGACCAAATACGTTGTTTGATAATTGTCCCATAAGATTGCTTTACAAGAAAAAGATGTAAGGGTTCAAATGTAAGAGCGAAGAGTCAATAGAATACGAAAGTTTGCCTTAAAGAAATCTTTGAATGAAACGTCACTGCTAATTTTGCGAAGCAAAAATAGATTTTTTAAGGGATTTTCACAGCCAAGGTAGTGATTGTTTTCAGTTGCTCCATCAGGAGAGAAATTTTACCAAGGGGTTACAATAATAATATCGGTCACCCTAGCTTCTGGGGTCCTCGCTGAAAATTGTATAGTCCGTTTGTATAGCATTCGCAATATTGATAAAACAGCCGCCATGCTAAGATTTGCAATATAGCTGCTAGCGCTGCACTTGGAGAAAGCGACAATCAATTATGGCCTTGATATACGATGTACCTCTTGTACCCCCTCTCGTAGGCTCTGCTCCTCATATGCAAAAGTAAAAAATGGCGAAAAAGAACTTTGGTTTGTTCTTTTGATCTATTCCCTACATTTAGCCAAGTGTTCAGTTTTCGTGAACATGGATCTACAACCAAACAGCACAAAAAACACTCACCAAGGCTTTGCTTCAATTTTGGAAATTTTATTTTCCAAAAAGAGCATTGAGTTTGATAACGCGGAAAAGCAGAAGACAGTGAAAAATTGCTTTCCAGACTCTCCAATTGTTTATGGCCCAAAACATTGATGGTTTTTGAATAAAAGTTGAATTTAAGCCATGGACCCGACGTTCCTTCAGGTCCGTTCGGATTTCTATGCGAAAAACAAAAAATTAGTTGCTAAAATCTTGTACTTTTCCAAAACCCGAAAAAAACTTGAAACATTTCTACGCAGCCTTCCATATATCCATTACCGATAAACATAAAACGAATGGTGCCAAAATCTGTCTGCTTTCTGTAAATGGTCAAATAACTTCAGGAAACAATGTTTCCATTTCTGTTACTAAGCGAAACCATCTTGTTTTCATATATTAGCAATCGCTTGCCATAGTCCAGTGACGGCATGACTCGACTCGTGTCACGATTTTTAATGACAAAAGTCACGTTAAGAAACGTTGTTGTGATGACTCGACTTAAGTCATGACTCTTAAGTCACATGGAATGAATCGAGACTCGAGTCACAGTCATTTTTACAAAATTCCCAAACGTCTTATTGACAATGAGTTAGTTAGCGCACGAAGAAATGAGCTTTTCTCGCTTCAGTGACGCATGCTTAATATTGGCGCAAAATTTATGTTGTTTGTGACTATGTCTACTGGTGGTATTGTAGCGGCTGTACACAGTACAACACAGTGGCTTGTGTTGTTGAACGTCGACTGTCCTTGCGACACAATACCGTTTGTGCGCGCCGTATGCACGTCTCACAATCGGTATACGTGTGTGCGTGCGCCTGGCAACGTGAGGGTTTTTGTCTAACACCTCGTGTTCCTCTCCTTGCCGAAATCCAGCCTTTTCGTTTTTCTGCTCTGAGACGCAAGCTACGCGGTATTCACCAAGGAGAACCTTTTTGTCACCGTGTTACTGACGTGCTGTTCAAATAAAAACGAACGCAGCAACAAACAAGCACAAGGAGACTGGCTCGTAGATAATCTCCGCATAATAGGTTCCCAACCGGGAATCCCTCAGAGATGAATGGATTCATGTTTTTCAAATCCAAATCCGATCCATAAATATCATTTCAAAATTCAATCCAGATCCGAAAACTGACAGTTTAAAATCCAACTCCTGCTTAAATCTCATATCATTGTTGTTAAACTGCAACCAACCAAGAACCCTGCAAATGTAATGTAACTCAAGATTAAAAAACAAAAACACAGAGTAGAAGCTACAGTAATTCCAGTTAACTTATGTTTTAGTTTTGGCTCACAAAACCATAACAGTTGATACATCAAAACTTTCAAGGTAATCACTATTAGCAGCAATGAGAAGCTCAGTTATAGAGTGTAAGATATCAAACCAGAAAGGTTTACAGGCATGCAGTAAAGCGTCTCATTAGCACTGGGCTGCACGTAAATAGTGACGAATTGTCCTAAATGTCGCTAGGTAGCAGATATTACTGTAGGTGCAACAACCATTGGTCAAGAAAAGAAACCAGATCATTCAAAGTCCCATCAACTGCCTAACCTTGGTGACATGATACATCAGTGAGCAAACTTGTATCACTGCTCGTAGTCAAGGACGAAGATTTAAACAAAACGATGTACAATCTCGATGGGCGTGCGAAATTCCACTGAACCAAATTTCACGGATTAAATACCTTAATCTGCAGTCCCGACTATTATCTGAAAGTTACGAAGTTTATAACAAACTTATTAAATCCAAATCTGGTTAAACAGAAATCATAAAATCCAAGTCCTAAAGAAACTAAAATATGGCAGGAATTAAATCCAAATCCTTGTTCATCTCTGGAATCCTTACATAAATTGTTCCCAAACCAGGAATCGATGCATAAACCATACAATGTTATGCTAGTTTTCTGTGGTAGAGCTGAGATTTTGATTTTCGCCGTGGAGGCCAGCAGCGCACAATACATTGGACACATTACGGTCGTTCAGTGTAGTATTTACATATCTTGATCGTGGCAATCGGCCTCATACTTTTACTTAGGGTCTTATTGGGCTATGTGAAAGACAAGGAGGTATGCTTGTTGCGGAAGAGTTAGGGTTTAGGCTACTGAGAGTGAATTAGAGAAGTGAAATATAAGCGAACACAATAACATAGGGAAAATACTTAACTTTATTTGACTCGACATTGACTCAAGCTTGCAAATTAATGACCACATTTTTGTGACTCGATTCTGACTCGACCAATTCTTGACTCCACACGAAAAAATCTTATAGATGACTCTGACTCGACTCTATTCGAAGGACTTGTGACTCAACTCGTGACTTGACAAATATGACCCGGCTGCATTACTGCCACAGTCAGTATACTTTGCTTTTCGTGTAACACTGTAATGTACATACAACATTGAGCAGGTACTTGAAATGAGGTAAATACAAATTTAGTTTGGACAATGCAGCATGCAAATCGCAACCTCACAATTTTCAATTAATAACATTTGTTTTCGCAGAAATAAGCAGAAGAACATATGATATAGTTGTGCAAAGATGGGATTTGATCAAAAGTGGGATTTGACTCACCCGTGCTTGGCAAAGTTGGCCCATCTCATCATCATTAACAAGCTTAGATCTTTTTCATAAGTTGTGTAGTTCAACTTATTGTTCAGCGGAAGACCAAAGACAAATTCGATTTCGAATTGATGCATGACGCCCATCCAATGTGGCCACGGATTTTGACTGCTGCGGTGTGCAAAGTTGTACAAACATGTTTTCGAGTCCTGTCCACCACCGGAGTGACTGACAATCTCGTCGAGTAACTCCACGGTTGGACAATTAAAGTTAAGATCACCTACTATGTCGTCGAGCAAGTTTCTGTAAAACGATTCGGGAGTTGAGCTGTCTCGCAAAGGAACGACAGGAATGGTTAGGTTAGCATATGTATCGTTGGGGCCAATGCCGTTTGTTTGTGCAAACTCTATAGCTCGAGTAAGAGTTTCCAGTGCGCTGTCGGACTTGAGGTCAGTCACAGACTTTAGCGCCCGTTTCATACCGGCTTTGAACTGGTCTCGGTTGATGTTGCTTTCAGTTCTCGGATCAAATCCAGGAGAACCGTAGATTAGGAAAAGATAGCCTTCGTTCAAATTGAACCCTGTCAGAACATTGAATGAATGGTTTGTTTCTTTCAGAAGCTGACGAGGATGGTCAGTTAGGAAGTGACCATCAATCACAGGTGCATTCGCATACTGAACTGTTCCCCAGTCTTCCGATGCGATTTCCACGTCAACCAGTTGTTGAGGATTTACTTCACGGAGGCAAGAAATGTCAATGGCTTGTTGCACTGTCGCTTCATTGTCAAGATCTGTAGAAAAAGAAATTGCTGACAAGTTGCACACCAAACCAACAGAAAGAATCGACAAGCTAAGGACATTGCAACAAATTATGTGGTGCGAAGATTATTCGTGTCAATCGTAACCAATGAAGAAAACATGCAGTTTGTTTAGAAACTCTTATTTGCGTAAAATCTGCTGCAAACCGCTGATACTGATTTGGGGTTACTCAACTATGCGATGTGCGGTTCTCATTTTCTTGCAGCCGAGCATAGGCATAGCCAGGGGGGCCTAGGTGCTATGCCCCCCCAAATTTTTAGGACACATATCATTTTGTGCTTTGAGAGGCGGTATCCCAAACAAAACGGTGTTATTCGTCTGAAATCAAACACTGTGGCCCTCCTAAATTTTGTTGGCCACCCTAAATTTTTGGGCTGGCTGCGGTACTGCAGCCGAGGTCGATCGGCGTTCAACTCTTAACTCGCTTCCGTGTCATGTTAATTCTTGATATTCCTGCGGGGAACAAAGAGCTGCTTTCCCGCTACCCTCCTCAGAAGAAATGCGGGCATGAAAATGAATTAATGTATAGAACAAGATTTAAAGAACCCAACAGGAAAGTTTGCAATATACATGATACTTGGAACAGAGTCTGATGTCAAGCCTGAGGACTTTCATCTTTCGCAGACTTTTCATGTTGGCCATGATAACTAATATAAGACGAAGTCACTATATTCAATTCGGTGATATTAATCGATATTTTCATCAAATGCAGTTTAGGCTGAGGTCCACATGATTATCACAGAAAACCGTTGATAAATCGAAACAACCTTTGGGCTTTAGGAGTCAATCACTGGGACTTGCCTTCTTGTTGTAATGGATCTTTAAAAATACTACAAGACTTTTAATTCATGAATGATTTCAAAAGATCACTGCTTTCAACCAAGGTGCATAAATACCTCCACTGATTAGATCTTTTTGCCAATATCATGATCAACACAAACGGTTGATGATACGCCACCTGCTGTGCTTTCGCTTGTTTTGTTGAAAGTACACCCGAAGTAGTGTGCGAGGTAGAATGCTCGTCGGCGTCCTACTTCTTATGGCAAAATCATCGAAGGGTAAAGTGGCGATCCACTTTGCAGAATCACATTCCTTCCGGGAACCCGAGTAAAAACAAAAGTTCACGAAACGTTTCTTGTTTTGCAGTGTGCTCGAAAAACGTATCTAAACTTGCTGCATCATCACTAAGATTTCATTTATATCAGTATATATGTGTGCTTATTGCCTCAAAAGTATTCGTTTCCATTGAGGTATGCTCGATAAGTGTGTTTTAGGTAACAGAAAATTACCCAACAAAAGTAAATCCACAACAACTGAAGACATTGTTTTATATTGGGAACACACTAACAACGTGGACAAACTAGGACACTCTTGCATGGTTTGTACCAAAGAGTGTGAAGAAAATGTTACCAATGCACAACGCTTTTTTCCGACACACAATCAGGGACGCCGGAGCGGCAGCAGGGCACGGGAACAGTGAAAAAGGCAAAGGCAACTTCTAAAAACTAAAAAAGTAACCAATCTGCTTGTTTCTTTCCAAAATAATCTCCATTTGACAAAAGACAAAATTTTTCAACTGGAAGACTTTTATGAAAATTCCATACAGCTAGTGAACAGGAGTATATTTGTTGTTAGAAAAACAACCAAAAAGACAGAAGCTGTTTCACTTCTTTCTGCTCTCAGCATAATAAAAGTAAATATGGCTGGTCTACATCCTGTTGTGATGAACGAACAAGATAGCTGGAGTGTGTGGATGATTTTTGTCGCCATGCGCATTGTTCAGTTTTTACGCACCACAAGTTAAAAATTGTTTAGTTGAGGTCAGTGCGAAACCGCAGTCATGATTGTGATGACTGTCTCATTTAGATGTTCCGCAACAGTTATTTATGGCTTCCAAAATAATAACACAGAAATTATAGAAATTCATTTTCAAATATCCGGATAGGCGAAAAGCTGCAATTGTTTTATTTCAAGTCGAACTTGATGGACCATGAAATAACCATGTCACACACTTTGTAAACAAGGTAACTCCATCTAAGTTGATCCTTTTTGAAAGGGCAGGGAGGGCAAGGCCCCCGTCAACCCCCGCTCTCCAGCGTTAATGCATACAACCGTAAGCAAAGGGAAGTGCAAAAGGAATTTTTGCCAAACATTTCCCCCAAAGGTTATTGCTTAGCTTAAATTTTATTTATTTTTATTTTTCTGCCAATGATGACGACACCTATTTAGGAGAATGGTCTTGATCCGATCTGATTTTAGATCAAATCAAGTGAATGTATTCAAAAAAGTATAAACTCAGTTACAAAAAGAATTACAGTACAAAAGTAGGATACAAATTGAAAATTGGTTATTTACCAGTTATGGTTTACATCCAACATCCAAGCTTAATTTTGAAAGAGTGAATGTTATTTCTTGATAATTCAAGACAAAAAATTGCGTCAAGCAAGTATTATTGTAATTTTTTTATCTGTTTCAAAATTAAACAAAAATAGATCTGTTGAACAAAAGTTAAAGAACAGTTTGCATGTGGTCAAGCATAGACCCTAAAAATGCAAACTACAACAATATGGTGAGCATTGAGTTAAATGAGTGTGACGTTTCGTTATTTTTCATTTATAGGAACGCAATAAGTAAAAGCTTGAAAAGCCTTTTAACACACAATTTTTTGGAACAGACATATTCTTAGCTTCCAAAACGAATGTATATTTAAGCATTTGAAGCCAATTCTGTTTTCTTTTAACGATTAAATTTTTTTACAATAAGTTTTTTGATTAGACATTTTTCCTTGAAATAATTTGTTTAGGAGTATATGGAAAATACACATCTTCAAAATTAACCAGCATTGGCTATCTATATAATCATCCCACCTAAATAAACCACGTGACAGCGGTGAAAACAAGTGAAGCGAAGCACTCATAGATCCGGCGCTTTCCCCGAACAGAGTAACTTTTGTCGGATCTCCGCCGAAGGAACGGATGTTATCACGAACCCACTGAAGGGCTAGTACTTGATCCAGCATTCCTGCATTTCCTGGGATTTCTGGCTGATCTGCAGCAAGGAAGCCTAGCGCCGCCACTCGATAGTTCATGGAGACAACCACCACCTGAAAAGAAAACCAACGGCACAAACAAATGCAAGAATAAAAATGGCTGAGCGCATTGTAAAAAAACAAAACAAACAGGTATCATGCAGCAGGGCGCATTTCATTTTGTTGAACATGATTTACAGAAAATTTGCGAACAAACTAAGATCAAGAAAAGCAAAGTACAATGCACATGAATTTGAAGTGGCCCGATTCAATATTCCGTGCTAGCACCAATGCTTTATTGTATAATTGCACAAGAGGAAGGATGGATCTAAATGCGCGATGTTTTGATGAAAGGTTTCTCCTGTCTGGCAGAGGTGATTGGATTCACTTTCTTGACCCCTGCTCCTGTTCCAAATAAGTGACTCTAGCTCCTGCTCTGGGACTCCTTGAAAATTTACACCCTGACTCCTGTTTGCACTCCGAAAACTTGAAGGTAGTGTCTATTTTGTCTCATGAGGCAAAAATACTCCAGGAGTTATTTTGCCTTTAGATGAACACGATTGATTGAAGTGGTGACATGAACAGTTCAGAACGTATGACCTGCTTAGTTGACCGTGACATCTGTATCGGCACAGTCCGATGGACTAGTGTTGTCCAGTGCCGGATTAACAATCGTAGAAAATGTAGCATTTACTACGGGCCCCGCGCTTTTCGGGCCCCCGCGGTCCTTTGTGTTAAATTTGTTTTTTATTATATGTAAGAGTGGATATTAGAATTTAGGTGGGTGAATTTTTCAGTAGGTGGCCGAGACAAACTCTCAGAAAGGGGGCCCCAGATTTTGCACAAGTTATACAGATACTTTATTCGCTGAAAACAAGTTAAATTTTTTTGTCTGGGAATTAGCTTCTGCGTGAAAGTCTATTTCATGTTGTCAATAGTTTAAAGTCAGTTGGTTTTAAATTGTTCTTTTTCTGCACTTTAAACTTGTTGAGTGGCCCCTTTTGGCACATTTGCACATAATTTTTGTTTTAATTTGACAAATATATGACTTGTTTTAGAGCTTAATGTATACCTCTAGACAGATTAATAAGCCTTTTAACACAGCAATGCAAAAATCTTCAAAGGGGGTCTCAAGGCGATCGTCTCATTCGCCTTTCCTAATATCTACCCCTGATTATTATATGTGTAGAATTGTTCCAGTGCAAGGAGTCGCTATTTTATTAAATTTTCCATAAGCAATTGAGCGAAAGTTTTTAAATGAATGCTTTAACATTTAACTTTTGCGATTTGAAAATTAAACTATTTTACATTTATTTGCAAAATAATTGGAATGTTTAGGAATAGCCTGAAGCAAGCTGCATTTCTGCTGACTTGGCTGAAACTACACTGCTGTTTTTGCATTTTAAAAATACACGCACTGTTGTCTTGTACATATCACTAAAAAAAAAATTGTGAATACCGCTTAAATCAAGATACAGTGCAGACGTAAAACTTCCAGTAACTGACATATCCACAAAATCAAAAAAACCCAAACTCTTCCTGTGACACAGCAATCAAGCATTGGCTATGTGCCAGACAGAACTGAGCCTGCCACTCTGCCACCGTCCCTAATTTTCAGCAGCTTGCACTGAATCGTTTGCTAGTCAATTTAACCAAGAGAATAGAGCCATAACATCACTCAAACAATTAACATGCCAAAGTAACCTTTAATTTAATAAAAGCTAATCTACTTCGGCTCCTGAAAAAACTGAAAAATTCACTTATGCTATAGCTCCGGGTCTGGTTTTTACTCCAAATTCCAAATCCGGAACTAGCTCCTTCTCCGGCAAAAATTGTAGACTCCGGCCTAAATCCACTCCTGGTCTGCGATCACCTCTGCTGTCTAGACATATAAGCATTGCTAGTAAATATTTTTTCCTTAGCATATTTTATTCTATAAGTCATGCTTTTGCTCATTTTATAATGACAAAAAAATCCATATTTGGTATGAATCCAAATACCATTTTGTCTTGCTTTTTTACATCACGTAGACGTAGATAGTGTAGCTAAATATGTTGATCGCTTCTTAGTGTTGCTGAAGGGATTATACATGTCCTAGAAATAGTTCCATTGTAGAAACCAAAATGATAAGTAGATGGTTGACTACAATTTGTAGGGAATGAACCATCATTTGGGAAATGATTGGTGGTTGAAATTACGAAACCTTGTCAACTCTTTACTCCGCCGCGATTATGACATTGCCAGTTCCTACCATAGGCGTAGCCAGGGGGGCCAAAGAGGCCATATCCCCCCAAATGTTTAGAAAATATTGTCATTTTGTGCTTTAAGAGGCGTTTTTCTAAGCAAAATAGTGTTATTCGCCTAAAATCAAACATTTTGGCCCCCCAAATTTTTGGGCTGGCTACGCCACTGGTTCCTACGTACTGGTGCACACGGAATTTATGAATATTAAGCGAAAGTTATCTCACAACGGGGACCCCTACGTTTTTTGGACCGTTGCATTCAGCAATTCTCAAACAGAAAACACTGTGTCACATGACAACGTGGCTCACCGGCAGAACCCTCTCCTTCATCCAAATATGTTTCATTACAATTACCGTATTTGGGTTCATTATTTAACAACATACGGCAGGAACTCAGCAGTTTTATAAGACACAAGGCTGCAGTGAACGTGAAGCTGCGTTGTTTTTAAAACACCCGAAAGCTGGTTCTCGGTTAAGGACCAGCAAACTAACCGTTTTAATGTTGTGTACAGGCTTACGTGCTCACACGGTGGCTCCAACATCAGGAAAACGCAACGCAATTTGATAAATCGTATGGAAAATCGTGCACCGAACTTCACCAAGCTCTTCAGTCTGCAGATACTTGCAAGCCAACCCAGACCATCGGGTTGACTTTCACAACCCCGAGGTCATTAGTAGTGACAACAATTGGCGGCGGCTGCAGATTCATGAATCTTTACTGATTCAAGAACACAAACCAGAGCTGAATGCAAACATCCCATTGATGCCTCTATGCATTTTTAATTTGTAACAGAGCTTCATGCCTCACCCATGGCGTCACGCGCCATCACCATCAGCACGTATCCAGCTGAGTCATGTATCTACGTATGCTTCGCGCCATTACGTCACTACCGAAACAGCCCTTCACGTTTTTCATTTTTCACAGCGCTTTTCTCCTGACTGGCCATAAGAACTTGCAGCATGATCACTGCAGTTTAATTTGCAATGCCCTGATGATGATAACAGGAGTTATCGAAACGTTTGCAATGTCGTTGATATCGTTTTCATTGGCCGTGATTTTCAATACAAGGTTATTTAACACTTCCGCTTTTCGTGTACCAAATAACACTTTTTGACCCCAAAATTTTCGTTTGGCCCTTTGGCTCTTTTTTGGCCGTTTTCCAAGTAAGTAAGTTTTATTTCCTTACCAAAATTAGATCTGGCCACCCTGGGTCCTGTCTGATAAACCACTTTTTTGACTAATGGATTGCAGATTTTGATCAAATTATTTAAAAGTTTAAGGCTTTCGATTACAAAACTTTGTTAAGAACCTTAGTTCTAAGCTCAGTAGACTAACTGTTACTTGCTACAATTGTAGAGATAGCAGTGAGAACTGTTGCGTTATTGAACTTAGTCTATGGAAGAAATCGTTTCTCAGCAAAGAATCAGACACTAAGATCTTACAGAGTATATATTTCGCCTGCGAAGTAGGCATCTTCAGCCCTTATTCAAATAGAACCTGAACTTACTGTTTTTATTTGGTCAGGTGTGTTTCTTTCCCAAGATACACGTGTTTGTTTACTTTATTCAGATTGTTGTTGATCCTTTAGCACTTATCGATGATAAGAAATTGATTTCGGTTCATGGCTACACAGGGAAATTAAGTCAGTCTCTTACTATTTTTCATCATATGTTGAGCTCGAATTGTGATTGAGGAGCATTCCCATTTAATAAATTACTACATACCCGTTTGGGTTCATTTGACTTTGTAACTGCTGTTAAAATTGGAAAAAATAGTTGGCCCTTTCATTGGCCCCTTGCGTTAGAGTTTGACTCTTTGTTGGCGCTTTTCTGGAGTAGATTTGGCTCCTTGGAAAAAAATAGATCCGGCAACATAGGCGTAGCCAGGGGGGACCAGAGAGGCCATGCCCCCCAAATTTTTGGAAAACATAGTCATTTTGGGCTTTGAGGGGCGTTTTTCCAAACAAAATAGTGCTATTCGCCTAAAATCAAACATTTTGGCCCCCCCAAATTTTTGGGCTGGCTACGCCACTGTCCGGCAACCCTGCCAATTACAGTTACTATAAGACGGCCACTGGTTAGAGGCAATATTGAGTGGTGCGTCCACTGTACAGATGTTGGGCCTTGGGCATCTCTGTGCTCTAAACAGTGTAAAACATAAAGCGGGTGTAGGACATACTACCTGGCTGTCCGTATAATCTACAGTTAATATCTCTCAATCCGTTTGAAAACATAAGTATTGCTTCTAAATAAAAGGAACTTCTAAGTAGAAAGAAGATACAGCAAATTTTAGCTTACAGAAGGGAGAACGTCACTGGCGTAATTACGCGCCACGTCCAGTGCAGAAAAGCATTGCTTCGTTCCTCCAAAAATTCCATAATTTACGTACACACGTAAAAGCGATTTCAGCGCTTCTATTCCTACTCTAGTCCAACACTCCCGCTAACAGTGACATGTAACAGTGAGTTCACTGCTCTTTTATGGGTAGTATCGACAAATGACACGCCCAAAAAGCGAGTGGCGTTATTATCGGTTTGCAATTTTTTATTTCGCAATTTGACCGGGATTCTAGATTACCAGCTTCGATGGCGCGTTTTCTATCTCACGAGGACACTTAGCCGGTCAAATTTCTTGAAGCAATGAACAAAATGTTTAGAATTTCTAGTCTATTTTTTGCCATATTCTCATTTTAAAAGAGATTGTTGCTTTGCCTGCATCCAATTACACTTTGAAATGATCAACCAAAATTCCCATCCAGCTTTGTGATCAGTTGTAACACAACCACGTAACTAGAAGTTAGAGTTAGTCAGAAGTTCCGTGATTCAGTTTTGATACTTTTGCAATAATCTAAGCTTATATTTCGAAACATAAGCAAATTGTGTTTTTATTGATATAATCGCCTTTTGGGATTCAACCAATACGTGAAAAACATGTGCAGGCACTCGAACCTCATGTATGCAAACATCTTCAGGCGTTTACATGTTTGTTTAGCTGTAGAATGGAAATTGAGAAGATCATCGAGGAGTCCTTATCTGCCTTCCATAAACAAGGCGAGGTAGGTTATTACATGACGAACGGTAAACCAAATAAAAAATCAACACCTTCTGTAAAAAAAACATCAGAAGTGAAAAAACAATAAACTAAACTGCAACAAAAAATAAGCATTTTTTGGGAAAAGGTTTCCTATTTTTCGATTTGAAAAGTGAAATTCATCAATTAAAATAAATGTTTCCAAAAACAAAATGTTTTTAAAAAGATTTATTAGCTTTAGAAGCATTCTTTTTGTGAAAATATATTTTAAGTGTTGCTTATAAATGCAACAAAATTTTTACAAGGGCAAACGGCCCACCATAAATATCTGCAATATCTTGTTTCTGTTAGAGTAGTTTGTGCTGTTTTATGTGTTGCCATAGTTTCATGCTGTAATGTTACGCTGTATACCACACTCATGCTAAATGTTTCAACTGTAGGTACGAGGGTATTTTCAAACGTGAAAATTATCCGTCATAATTTGCGTAAACGATAAAGCAAAATCTATGCCATAGTGCAAAATACAGCTTTAAAGAACGTTAATCTTTCCTGCCTGCTGTCAGAGTTAAATCGTTTCTAATGTGATAGCCATATGCTTTGTTTTACAAATGTTAGAGTGTAGCATGAATGCATGATTTAGTGAAACCGCAGTTACCAGTGAACATCGTAAACTGTCTCAAAAAACAGCAAAATAGAAAATTGCAAAGTTGTGAATACAGTAATAAACACAACGTGAGATTTTTTCCTTGTTTTATAATAATTGTACCTGCTGCGTGGCAGCCAACCATCTCCCATCGTAAACATCTAGGGATGAAGAGCCACTGTAGTAACCACCTCCATAAATCCACACCATCACAGCAAGTTCACTGTTGTTGTTTTTTTCTGGCGCCCACACATTAAGATTCAAACAGTCCTCACTCTTTTCTGTCTTGGCAATCCACATGTCGGTGCCCTTAAAACCTACGTATAACGTATCGAGTTCACGGCAAGTACTGCCAGTGCTTTTAGTTTGCAGAATGCCAGAATATCATCTGATGAGGAAGATTTGTTAGCTTTGAATTTTGATTGCAGGTTTGGGTTCTCCCATAGCAATCTGCCTTTAAGAGAAAAAATGAGGACATGGCAAAATGAGGTGCAGTGAAAGTAAAAGAGTTAATTTAGCAAAAATTTGCCAAAAGAGAGTAATAATGGTGGTAATTCTCCAGACTGTGCGCAGAATCAGTCCAAAAACGTAGAAACTTGCAAATATGCTTCTAGCTATGCCAGGGGTTCTTAAAGGGGGTATTGAGATTGACTGTTGGGGGTATTCAACCGTTTTGGGAAGTGAAATTTAAATCCGGCTTCAAGCCCTCTTTCTGAGAACTTGGTCTTGCTTCCACCCAAATTGATTTTGACTTGATACCCGCTACCTTTGCAGCGAATCCTCGATTGTTTTGTTTCTTACAATTTTTTGTTAGTAAACCTTGTTGAAAAAGGGTATCACATTGACGAAAAGTTGACTTAGGGGTACTGAGGCGTTCAAACTTCAAGAACCACTGGGTTATGCTAAGGCCGTTTCACATCACTGACATAACTTAGTTTTCAGGGTTGGCTTCGTGATTTTGTGGAGTTAAAAACTCGCTATAAATTGCCGTGAAATTGAGCAAAACAATTTTGTTTTATTGGAAGAGTAAAACTGAACGCGTTTATTTCAGTTTCCGAAACACTGTTAAGTTTTTAACTTCAGCCCAATCATCGTTTGCAGATAATGATATCAGGTCCACTGCATAAAGAATTTCAACTCTGAATCCAATCGGATCACCTTTGGGTCCAATATACTGGGCAGGGCTGTGACCAGCGGAGCGAAACCCCCTGGAAATTTGTCACACAAGACCAAAACAGGCTTATAAATAAATGACATGTAATAAAAGGCTTATAAATAAACACCAAAACAGGCTTATAAATGACATGCCAGCAAACAGATTTTATTGGTGACCTGTCATCGGAGAGTTTTTTTTCAATTCAACAACTCTATAAATTGAGTCTGAATAAACTTGTTCCATTTTTATATAGTCAAACTTCCTCACTCTCTACAATGGTCTCACCTTTTTTGTACCAGTCAAAATATGTATCTTTCCATTGATAGCACGAAAATCCATCTTCCAGAGTGTCCCGCGTACTAGTTCATGGTTCTACGGCTCTTGGAGCTTTGAAACGGTTCTCGCCAACAGGTGCTTGACCGTACTGTACACCACGAAATCTTGAAACACGTTTACCAGGCAAAACCTCGACCACCTCTCCTCTTATTTGGCCACTCTGGATCTGAACAGTGACGAAATCGTTGCCAGTTTGACTCTCGTCTTGGTTTCCCTCAACGGCATAGCACATGATAACTACCAGCTCTGAAAGCACAAAAATTTTTCTTAAATTGTGCATGTTGGCTTAACGTGCGAATCAGTTGGTGCTATAACAAAAAATAAAGTCTTTTTGTCTTCAAATGAAACGGCAATAAAACATATTCTGGAAAAGAATTCGAAACTTGAGATTCAAATCACTGCTTTCCTGAAGTAACCACCTGCCAGGAGCAGTGCACCCCGCCAGTCACTAAATCAATTTCTTTCAGCACGGATCTGACGAATCCTTTGAAACAAGCGTTGGCAAACAGGGTTGAGGCCCGGTGCTGGACCATGATGACATTGTCACCGGGCCTTACGGAACCAAAGCCAAGTTGGTCCAAAAGTGACTGGAGCGACTACATAAGGAACACACTGCGGGTGCCATTGACTACCATAATCCCTACCGCTCGGCATCTTATTGTATCTTATTGTAGCATCTTATTGAGCATCTTACTGTAGCAAAGCAAGCCCGGATGTCTCACTGAAACATTTACTTGGTGTCCTACGAGTTGTATTAAATTTACACGTGCCAAACATTAATTATTTTACTGAGGGCTGGTCCTCAAAACAATACGTTTCAACAGAGAACAGTGTTGCCAACCTTGCGGTTTTCCAGTGAATTTTGGCTTGTTTTTTCATGTAGTTGCGTTTTGTTGAAGACTTGCGGGTTGTTTGTCTTTGGGCTTGTTTATTTGAAAGTTGGTTGTTTTCGGGTTCGTTTTGAGCAGATTTCAGATTGCCTTTTTTTCAAAATTTATGGCACTTTTGCTGTTTCAATATAATGCAAAACGCAATTTGAGCGTTTTTTTGTGAAAATTTGCTCAGTTTGGCGTATTTTTTCGAATTTGCCTGGTTTTGTTTTTAATTTACCTGCTTTTTGTCCAATTTTCCTACCAAATGCATTTTGGGCTTGTTTTTTGGTTAATATGCCTATTTTGGGCTTGTCTCTCAGATACACTTCTTTGTATTTGCAAAATAACCTGGCATCACTTCCAGAGAGTTTTTATACCGTTGCATGCAGACCACGTTGCTGTTCTGCTGCCACGCCATCTTCGAAATATTTCTGGTTGCTGCTAATCAGAAACCTCTTGTAAATAAAGGTTTGTGCACCAGGAAATCTGTCAAAACGAACTTGGAAAAGTGTGAGAGCTAACGCCTTGCTTCAACTTGGCAAACTAAAAGGTCAGGTTGTGTATCCCGGAGTCAGAATAGTACTCATACAAACACAAGGCTATACCTCGTAATCCGTAGCATATGCGAAAACCAGCAGTTCTGCATGCAACAACGACCTTCCTCACAAGCAACCTTTACGTTGGCTACCCAAACCCCTACAAAATCATTTTCCGGCAATCTTAAGCACCTTTTGATTGTGTAAAACGCTTGGTTTTGATGGCCTTGTGCACAAAGCTTGACCCTTGTTGCTTGACCAATTGCTTCCGCAACTAGAATAGACTTATGGTCCGGGTTGTCAAATGCTGAGTTTATCAAAGAATATGATAACTGTTGGTCCAATTTATGACAAACTTTGGCATAAAAGTTTTGACAATGGCACGGTTACTGGCAAAATTGGCTTTGTTTCTTGCAGTAGGACTAATGATTTTTACAATTCATATTTTCTCCATCCTTTTAATTTTTTGAAGTTTGACATTAAAAAACTTAATTTAATGGGAATCAAGACGCCTACTCGGTAGGCAAAACATATCTCCTGCTTAGATCGTTAGTCTCTGATTCTTGGCTTCGAAATGATTGCTTTTGATTGATTGTTAAAACCTGGGAGTAATATTTAATCATTATTTACAGAGTCATTACTTTAAATGCACGCAAACCTAAGCATAGCAAGACCTGAAACGCAGCAACAGCAAGTCAATTTTAAAATAAATATACAGTTAAGATCAGTTGCGAATGAAAGGTAACACTGCAATGATTACAGAAGTTCTGCAATCACTACTCGCATTCAGACATCCTATGTGGTACACCTGTGGAAGATTCACAAAGATCAATTTTGAGGTGTATTTTCTCTGTGAAGTTTAGGTATTTATTTGATAAATCATCCAAAATGAATTGTTTTTTCAATGCTGACAATTAGGGATATGCATTATGGAACATTTACAGGTTCCGGAATCTTTATTTCGAACCCAAAATATCGAATCTTGTTTTGGAATAACTTGTTAGGAGCAAAATCGCGCAGAGGTTGAGAACCCCGATCAGCGATCACACGACATGTTAATTAGCGCGTTACGTTACTATGCAGTGCCGTGAGCTTGTTGAGTGTTTCTCTCTTTCTCTCAGGAGCGTGTTTCTCTTTTTCTCTTTACTCAGGAGCGTGAAGAGAACCACTACAAAATTTATTGAAATTATTTGTTTTGCCATCTTCGCAGTTTTTCACGCTTATTTGATCCAAATTTATTTCAAATTTAAATATTTGAAAAAACTCTGATTTTTTATTCGAATACTGAATGATTCGAATCCATAGGATTCGATTTTCCATTATAGGCTATGAATGCCAGTGACAATTGGTACTTCAAAAAATGGCAAAATTTTGGCTTATAAAAATATTGCCAAAAAAGGTTGGCTAATTTTTTGGAAAACAGTGATTTTGGCAATATTTTGCCGAATTTGACACCATCTGGCAACCCTGCTTACGGTTGGCTGGTTTAATTACCAGCTTTGAAATCGGCAGAACTCTAGCGATTTCAGTGTAGTAGGTGGTAAACCTATAAGCGACCATAACTTCTGACCAGAATAAGCTAGAAAATCACCGAATGTGTCGTTGGATCCGTAAGACATGCCTGCACATTTTGAGATATGTCGCGACCACCTGCGACGTCATTTTCGAGGGAAAACCGTTTTTCGCGTAGGCTACAAAACTTTGCTGCGTCCTTTCAGTAGGCTAAAGAGTCTAAACCAAACACGTTGGAAACAAACTTTCTACATAAAAAAATGTTTGTGAAGACCTTACTTTTGTAATGATAATAAAAAGAATTAACACTTGTATTGGTGGGGGGTCCAAGGGGGCAAAAACCTCGGATTTCGGGTGTATTTTGAGGTTCAAACCACTTTTCTGTCAGTCAGCATTCACCAACCCCACCAACCTTGCAGAAAAGGTGTATTTCGGTGTTTTACAACATCCCAACAAATTTCAAGTCAAAATAATGACAGGAAAATTTTATTTGGGAACAAAATCAAAATATCCATTAAGTGGCTGAGCAGTTTTCAGGGTCTATTTTTGGCCATAAGTCTCCAAACCCTTAGGCAAGTAGGCTAATCAAGGTCGCTGAAACTTCAGAATCGCTCCTAGAACATTTTAAGCCACTCAGCAAGTTATTACCATCTGTATTTTGTTCCGTGGGCCCTGAACAGTCATCTAGAAGTCAATTTTCCTAACCTCCACTTTTGGACCCCCTAATTTCCTCCCCAAAACGGCCCCTCCGTTGACTTTGGGCGTGTTGTGTTTGTGTATTTACTTGTGAATGGATTTTGTGTAGGACTAAGAACAACTAGTAACATATGTGCTTAAGTCAGTGTATCGTAGATAGAGGGTGTAGTGTAGATAGGGGTCTTTGAGGGCTCACAAAACATTGCATAAAATTGCTTAAACATGCTGGCATAAGTTAATGACGTCATATTTCAATACTTGTGACGTCACAGTTGCCAATTCAAACTATTTTCTGACGTGCACTTGTTCACCCTCTGTGAAAAAGGTTCCGCGACCCATGTCTAAAACAACAGATTCACAAGATTTTCAGCTAAAAAAGGGAGGATAAGTGAGTACAGGGTGTTTCACAATTATTGAAACAAAGCGGCAGCTTCTAAAACCTTTATCGATGACCTTATTCATTTTTCTCTTTCCAGATTGTCATAGGG
>JGI24022J15233_10000916_pt1 | contig 22066 bp, 13 predicted proteins | sample Ectturendosymbi2_FD_15233 | JGI IMG/M metagenome (IMG submission 15233)
ATAATACAGAACAACATTGTTTTGGTTCCGCGGTACCCCCAAAAATCGCATATTACCCGGGGGGCAATTTACCCCACTTTGGCAACCACTGGGTTAAATGCTATAACCGCGTTTTCGCATAAGATTCCAGAATCTCAAACCATTCAAACGTGAAAAAAATAGCAAGTTGATTGCACAAACCGGATGTTTCAATAGAAATGTTATTTTAATTTTTGGATGTACACATTTATTCCGCGCCGCTTTAATGTGAACAAAAGACACAGTTGCAAGATTAATCACCTGAGTGTCGCCACTGGGATGGCCAGAAAGCAAAATTACTCTTTCTTTGGCCGAGAAGTCGACGTCGTATGGTGGTCTGTAACTGCTAAGCCGCTTAAAAAAACTTATTCTCGCATTCAGTAAGAGTGTGGCTCAAATGCAGTTGCATTTTCATAACTATACATTGTCGCATCACAGAAAAACACGGCGGGAATACTGTAGAAAAACATGCAGATGTACGGCCACATTGCAGAAAGCTCTTCGAATTATAGAAAGCCAAAGCTGCATCGCACGCTGCGTAAAGCTGTGTCAAATGCGACAAGGGTACAGATGTTATTGTTAAAGGCACTCGGCACGCCAACCAAACAGTCTCCCTAGTTGCGCCCCTGAATATTTGCATGCAGACTCGAATTCGGCCGGCAAAATTTCAAGATGCTTAACCCTGTCTTCCATCTCTGCCGTAACTCAGCCAAATGACATGTAGCGGCGTAAAATTAGCACTGGCGTAACTTTTGAAAGGGAAACATTTCCGTTAAAAAATATTCTATGTTGTAGAGCATGTAAGGGCTTGCGCCCCCCTGGAAATTTTTTTATGCCCCCCTGGGAGGGCGCGCCCCATCGGTTTAGAACCACTGCTTTAGGTCATTAAAGGATATCAATTGACGAAAGCGGAGTAGCTGTAACAGATTTGCAAACCCTAAAATGTAAGCTAATCATTGTTTTGTATTTCCAGTAACACAGTTCTTCTCTACGTCTGAGTACTAGGTTAGTTAGAAACTGCAATCCGCTAGCAACTTCGACTTTTATACTTGATGAAAGAAACAAAGACGTTTTCTCTGTATAGGCCCATACCAGGCAGAGCTAGCGTGTCTATTTGATGGAACACAACTTTTAAGCAATAATTATAGGTAAACTCCCTGATCCTGACATGTTCGACTTGTGCAGTATATTAACATAACTCATGGCGCTAGAGTTGAATCGCAAAACCATATGAAATTGCTGTCAGGCAAGCTTTTGGCTCAGGGCAGAAAGTCAGTGATTTTTGCTTTGAAGCAACCGTTGGATATATAGATGGTCAGTCATGGTCGTACAGTGTTTCAGATTCTCCACGTATGTATTCAACCACGCCATATAAAAAGCGGCTTTCGATCAAGCGCAAAAGCGACTTAGGACAAGCTAACTATCTTGCCAAGTCGAAATAACGAACGCTTAGCATTGCCAATTGCTGTTTGTTGCAAGTCACGCTGCAACACCTGTATACAATGGTGTGAGTTAAGTTTCCGGAAAAGTTTGCTTTTTTCACTATTGTAGGTGTATTGTGTAACGTTTCCACTTAACAAAAACCAAACGATTTACAGCAAGATGTAACGGCAATACTTCATGATTCCATTATTTCCATTGTAGTAGTGGTAAATAATTATCAATGCACCTTGTTTATGTACACCGACAAAAAGAACAAAAAATATGTTTCTAGTAGTCGAGTAATACATACTTTTTATATTCTGATGAAAAAATTGCCAAACACGTTTTATTCTAAAGAAATTTTTGACCAGATTTCTATTGCACTGTATTTCATTATGTTAGCGCCTGAGTTTCAACGTGCTATTGTGCAAGTTGTTGACTTTTGACTTGCCTTGTTTTATACGGATGAACATCTGTAATGAGTTTCTAATAATTTTTAAACGTAGCCGGTAGCTGAGAGGTAGTATATTTGTATATGAATTTGCTCACTGCAGGATTCTATATATCTTTTAGTTGCAGAATTTTCTGCGTTTTATAAATTAAAGTATCTTTGTTAGTCGCAAGCTCATTCGGGTTTGAGCATCTCAAGGCGCGGTTTAAAACAACCGATATTGGCTGTAGACAACATGAAGCTGCTCTTCCCCAGGAAATAATCCCATGCTGTGCTCGTGAGTTTAATTATCTGTGATACAACATACGCAATGCTTGATTGTTATTAACATAATGTTTAACTTCGTACATTACACCAACATATTTGGATATAATACAATGGGTAAATTTTAGTGTAAATTTGTAGAAAAAATTAATTTCCCCTTGGTTTTTAGCTAATTAGTAGCAAATATTTTGATGTCAGTTTGTTGGTAACAGCAAATTCCGTAAAAGTCGCTTTGTCAACAGAAGTTCCAGACAATGATGCTACTTAAACGGATGTGTGAATGGCTCACCTTCGAACCCATCGGGCAAAATGTGCGGGAGAACGGTGTTGCAACCTCTCATACATGCAAACGCTTATAGCACAAAAAATAGACAAACACATATTCGGGGTCGTTGAGAGACAATTCGGTCACGTAATCAACAATGTCCTTGGTCTCTGTGATGCAAAATTATCAGTTAAATAATCACAGTCGTTTTGTGTGAACTTATGTGAACATGAAATACTTGTAGGATGTAAAAAAATAACTGTTGGCAATATTACTAATTTGTGCATTATGGTTTAAAAAATGACATTTCATTTTACAAAACACATTCTGATCCATAGTTTTCTATTAGGAAAACTACAACAGTACTTGCAGTGTCCACCAGTTTTCACCGACCATTTTTAAAGTGCCAGGCACTGAACCTGTGCTTGCAAAACACATCAGTTGGGACCAGTGGCGTGCAGGCGTGCAGAGCTCTGGTGAGGAGAACGGAGAAAAATAAAGCACTCAACGCTAAAACTAAGCAATTATAATAACTGCAAAAATATCCGGCAACGCGTTAAAACAAGGGAGTAGAACACACTCAATGGCACTTCAGTGCAGTTCACAACTGCAAAATCAGTGGCGCAGCCAGAATGAGGCCGAAGTGGCCATGCCCCTCCCGAAACAAACTTTCTAAGATTTTTACTGGTTAGTTTTGTCAATTTTCAACTATTAGAAAGACGTCAGTGACTGATGTCGTGATTGACCGGCCCCTCCCGAACCACAATCTTGGCTGCGCTACTGCAAAAACACAAGACTGTGCATTAGAATAGTGAAGTAAAACACACTCAACACGATGAAAGGGCAGTTCACAACTGTAAAAACATCAGGCTGCCTGAATGTCTCGTCGAATAGCAGTCGAGCAGAGAAAGCATGCGGCTGGGATGGCGGCCACCCAGGGTTGACAGTTTGAAACTTGCTAAGCTTCACAAGAATTGAGAATGCGCATCAAGTATTCAAGAAAACTTACGTTATTTAATATGTGGCTGTGATATGTACAATTACTGGGAAGAGAAACGATACGGGCTTGTGAGCCGTTATGATCAATCCGCCTGAACTGCCAATCAGGGACGCCGGAACAGGGGTGAATGACGGGGCACTGCCCCTGCCTTTTGAAACTGGAGAAATGGTGCACACGTGCCCTTACATAACAGTACCATATGCAATTTCATGATTTATCAAGATCGACTTGGAAAGAATTTATTGCAGCTATTCGCACACACAAATTCTGAAGGATTTTCTATAATTTCCGTTATTATTTTTAAGGTCAACATGTTGCTGGACATGTAAATGCGAAGAGAATGAATATTACAGTGCTCTTTACACTAAACTCAAACAAACAATCTTTAACTCGTGGTACAGTACGCAAGAACCACGGGCGGCCGCAGGGGGAAAACGAGCATTTGCTCCCCTTGGAAATTGGAACTAATAATCAAAATTTTATAGAAAACCTGACATCAGCAGCTCAATTCCGTTTAATTGAATTAATCATTGCGAAGACAGTTTATTTGCTGGTATGACACTCTCACTGCACAAGATCCAGGTTTACTGTTCTAGTGTCATACAGTGGTGAGCTTGCAGGTTGCTCAGTTGTCTGCAGATGTAGGTTGCGAAACTTGCGAGCGGATTGTTCTACTGTTTAATTGGTCTTTACAGTTTCTTAAGGTGTTTTAAGGACCCGATTTGGGTCCCTAGCATTGAAAATCGGGTACCTAGAATCAGAGAAAATCGGGACCCTGGAATCAGCGAAATCGGGTCCCTACAGGTCCATACCGGGTACCTAACATTTTCTTAAAAAAACTGGTCTTTATTGTGTAACAATAGCATGGCAACAAATCTTCTAATATTCACTTCAAGTTAAGATAGTCGGTGTTTTGCTGCATGTGATGTGACATTTGAACACAGACATCTTGGCAGGTAATGCAGCGAGACAGTGACTGCTGATAGCGGCAAGCAGGGACGCCGGAGATCGAGGGCATTGCTCCTCTGACCTTTGATAAGGGGGTAACATGGCGGAGGTGTCTTTTTCACAACAAAATCATAGATAATTTCATGCTATATCAAGATCAAATTGAAATAAATTTTCTATAGTTTCTTTTATCATTTTTAGGTCAACATTGTTTTTTAACAGAAGCAAGCATTATTGGTATCAATTTTTTTTTTAAGTTTCCATTGCTCTCAACAACCTTTCTACTGCCCCCCTTCCCTATCGCTGTTCCGGTGTCCCTACTGCCAATTAATGACGAAGCTCGAAACGATGCACATATTGCAAGCACACATGTGCGGCTGTATTAGTACACACTCAGGGTTGTCCCATCAAAGAACGAAACGAGAAACTAGTGATGCATTACAAGTCAGCTAAATCAAGCAAGGTGAAATAGGAAAGTTTTGAGATTTGGATCAGAAAATCAATTAAACGCCCATAATTATTATCTTTCAATTCGTTTTGGGGATTGTTACTTGGTTCCACGATCTGGAAAAAGGTCACGTTACTATCAGTTTGATTGTGTGTGCGCCGAGCACCTAGAATATAGGTCTCTGGTATTGAAGAATGTAAAAATTACGAGCATTTGAATACGTAAAAATTACTGTTGCCAAAAAAACAAGTTACGAAAAATTACATCTAGCTGCATGTGTTAGTAAACATACAATCGGAAAAATCATCTAGTTACAAAAATGTAATTTATGTGATTTCACTCTTTAGATGCCCCTGCCTTGGATGCTCGTCGGCCCGTTCGACCCCCTCGAAGGTTTACGCCCTAACACAGGTGTGTGCAGCTATGCAGCACTACCGGGTCAAACGCGCATAAACAGGTTGGTCCACGGGCCACAGCTGCATCTGTTATGCTCTGCGGGTAGACAACTCGCTGGCTACCTACGGAATATTGGAGATACCGTTCTAAAATCTGGACCTTTCCGCTGGCCACAAAATTTCATCTCCCGGGTTGCACACCCCTGCCCTAAAACGTCATCGGTTCTAGTTAGCGGTTCGCGAGTTATCGCAAAAATCGTGCCATCCCAATGTATCGATTTCAGCGGTACCTGAAGGGTTAAGAATAATGTAAAACGCTACACGACGAAACCAGCTTTGTATTTCCCAGAAATACTGCATCAAATCGCGTATAACAGTTCTGTCCTTCGGGGTCTTTACGTGAAAATTGGTTACAATGGTCAATAGACTATTTTCGATTTTTTCTATCTTCTGTTTGTTGCCTTTTCGTCCAAACAGTTTTAAAATATGTGCAGCTTTGAAAGCTCTGGGAAAACATAAAGTTAACAGAAATTAGTCTTCATCAGTTTGGACATTTCAGTTATGACAAATGAAGTACAACAATTGTTTGCCTGTAGAACAAACTTACCATCAGTGGAACTAATAGAGCAGTTTTATTTTTATTAAACACAATTTTCGATTGGACGTGTCCAATTGATATTGACTCATCGGTTTTTCAGTATAAAATTTGCAGTCATTGTCATAATACAGGTTTTGTGACTTACATATACGGAAACATTCGTGCCGTAGGTGCCACAGTGTGCAATTCTCCATCACTAGCACGCAGAAGATTAGCAGGTATCAACATAACGTTACCACAATGCTAGTTTTCTTTATGTGCAATCCGTTTGAACCAAAAAATTTATTGCTTCATTAGTTTAAGCCTAGACAGAGCACTTAAAACAGGCAAAGAACCTTTAAACCGTGAACATGCATTTGCGATCTAAGCAAATGTACAATGTAGCTGCTCTGTTTTCTCTAAGACACATTGCATTATTCCTAAGTTTTAAAGTTTGCCTATTCATATGCCTCTAAATGATTTCCATAAAAATTTCGAACCATTGCAGATCAAGAAAATAAACACGTGTCTTCTATGCCTCAGTAACCTTGCAGCAAATGAGCTTTTCCCATACGGACGATGCTGCAAAATGACATGTACATAAAATCAATTTCGTCCGTAGTAGTTATAACGAGTTCCTTTCTCACTGCGTGAAATGATTCTTGGGTGGAAATAACTTTCCTGCTAAATATTGATTATTTTTCCTAAACTTCTTCTGTCACAACATCAAGGTTCCTGTAATGCTTCATTCGATCATCACACGATACAAATTAAGTTTTTTCATACCAAACATAGGTAACGGCAAATAGAACGCACTAAACGTAAAATCAGATTTTGAGGAATAGCCATTATCTATGACCTTCCGACGATTAAAAATATCAAACAACACACGGAGTGCAAACAAGGAATTGCTCTTGCAGTGTTCGAAAACAACCAGTTCACTCACAAAAACTCTGTTAATTTTCAAAGTACTCGGTTTATCTGATTGTGTTCGATGAACAACGTGGAAACCAGACACCTACAGAAAAATGAAAAGAGCTGAAATTAGTGGAAGTAAAACATATTTCGTCAGTGATAAAAACAACATTAGACAAGTTTATTACCAGCAAGAACAAACACTGTATGAGCTCATGAAGCAATCAAAAGAGGATATGTTTGCGCATTGAAAGTCAACGGGGCTCTGAAACATTCACAAAAAAACATTAAAAGCGGTTAACGATGGCGCAGGAAGGACTTCTGCTGTCATTAAATTTAATGACGTTTCTCTTGCGTGTGTTTTACCTCACGTCAAACAAAGTGTCGAAGCAAAACCATTGCCTGTGATTCTGCCCTTGATGTCCAGCAAGAAAAATTTTTGAAATTCCAGCATTTCTTTTGCAGTTTGATAATTCTAAACAAGTCATTTTTACGTTTCAAAGGAGGTTGATAAATGCGTTATTTGCAAAAATAAGCAGATAAATGCGGATGTAACCTGAAATGAGCAAATAAGTATCTAACGTGAGTTTATAATTTCTTTGCTATCAATGGCAAACAGAAAAATGTAGTATGTTCTGAATCTAGTAGAAAACTTGAAATACCTGCCGATTATTAGACAGATAGTTAGAATGACCGATATGGCTCCTGAAGCAACAGTAACGGCTACCTACTGTCAGAAGTGAACTTACAAAGCAGGATGCTAGAAACAAACAACCGCAAGTTTCAGGCCAGAGATATGCGTAAGACAGGAGCAGAATGCAGCGCTAACTGATAATCACTAAGCCATCGCAACCAAACCAACCAAATACATTGCAGTCATACCCACGGCCCAACATAAAAGAACTAATAACCCTGATACTATAGTTTCTGAGACATCTACGAGTCAACGTGCTCTGTCGTGACGACCGCAGAAGTGCTGGAAGGGCGTGGACAATACCTAAATTTAGGATTTTTTTACGCCATGGCAATGGATGATCTGGCAAGCAAACCCTTATCAGATGTATAACGACCAATTACTACAAATACCACGACTGAACTGGTCCAGCTGTCAGGGGTTCGCTGTCAGAACACATATGGAACAAATCTATGGGAAAGAATTGACGTGTCAAGAATCCTTCCAAACGGTGACAGCGCCAGTCAAACATAACCAGCTAATGCACTTGCAAACCATGGTCGAGATAGCAAGATCTCCCGACATGCCCTAACAGCGCCAGTGGATGTGAGTGCCATAAAATGATCTGCGCCACCTACGCACGGAACTGCATCTACTCAAATGCCACGAAATAGTGCAATTGCGCGGTAATACGGACTGCCCGAAAGGGCATCGCCCAGCTCGTGAATCACATTGTTCATGGGCCCGTGTCCGACAATGAGCTGCCCCGAACTAAAGGATGTGCGATATGTAAACAAGGAACGTGCGCTACTATGAATTTTCGAGAGTGCAACTGCGCTCATTGTAACTGTCCAACACATGACTACCAATGAGATTTTATGAAATACCTCCAAACCAGATTTGAACCGAAAACCCCATCTAGGAAGATAAAAAATGAAACTAACAAACATCCAACAAAATGTAACCATCACGAAATCTGAGTATTGCCCTGGGCCTGAGGACAAACAAACGGAAATATCAGTCCCATTGGCCCACAAAGCAAACACACCCGAAATTCAACCCCCAGCCACTTTCTTTGAGCATTCGAACACGCGGATTTATAAAGCGTCGATGAAGAGCTACGCGGAGCTACAAGGAGCGAAATACTATTAAGAAACGGACCAACAGCCGAAGGAATGTGGTTGCACCAGAGGTTCTATAAAATATTCAAGGCGTCTGGGCCAAACAACTGACGGATTCCACCGAGTAGATTCGGGTTTCAGAAATATGGAACGTCGTCCAATGTGGAGATTATGTGATAAAATACAGCGACATAGGAATGTGGTTAGACTAAGCCCTAGTAAACACGTTATCTTTCAGTAGAAAAACTGTTAATAAAGTTCTTAACCGCTTGCGTTTGAAACCAGAGGACTTTAAATCCTTATGGGGCAAATTATGTATGACCCAGCTAAAAAAAACACTAGACCACCACTAATCATAGACAGATATGGGGAGTAGAACCACAAATAACGCGCATGATGTATGGAGTGATTTCCAAGCTGCCTGAATGCACAACGGTACAACTGCAGTGCATACATCTATTAAATACTGATGATACCAGGGCAAGAGTGACGTAACAGCCAATGGTAACACTTCGGTAATCCAAAAATGGCCATCACGATGATGACGTAACCACATGCTGCCTTCTGCGAAAATCATCGAACCATGTTAGTGTTGCCATATTTCAAAAAATAACCACAAACCAGAAAACAACCGTATCAAAACTGGACACCTAGGCACTCAAAAATCTACAAAGGGTATATAAATAAGGTATATAAATCTTTGAGGTAAAAGTGCTTGCTTAATGTTCGTTACCATACACGTAAAGCGTACATGAATCCCCTGGTGTTTAATGTTGAATTGCAGGAAGTGTTGAAAACCTCCATAAAACATTTAAAATCAACACAGTTGCAACATAAAACGTTATGCCTTTATCTGGAAACGGACCTACTTCTTTATTGTATTAAGGTATAAATCAGTGGTGGCCAACCTTTTTTGATGCATTCCTCCCTTGGCTCATTTTGGAACTTTTCATTCCTCCCCTATTACACAATTTCAGCAGGGTGTCTGAAAAGGTTCAAATGTCATTTTTGCGGTGACTCAGGTCGCACGTCGTGGGTTGAAGTATAATCCTAGTGGCGTTATTGCGTCCTTTCAATAAGCCATTATTGTTGCGATAATTAGCTCTGCTTGGTGGCTTCAAACAAGCAACAAGTTTAACTGGGGAAAAGTCAAAGAATCACTCAGAAAACTTGGAATGCACTTAAACAACTACCTCAACAGGTATCATTAATGATATAATAATCCAACAGATAGCGCCACTGTTAATTTTGTGACAGGAAGATAAAAATGAAACAAAAGTACAATCAAAACACATCGAAATACACCAGTAATAAAAAATTTGCAAATATCAATTTACTTCAACTTTCAACTCGATCAATGCGAAATTTGTTCTTGTTTTTCATCGGAGAGCAGTTACATACAGGGTTTGCTTGCTGTAAAACCAAACTGCATATATGAATAAATCATCAGTGATGGAGTCTCGAGACTTGCTTTGGGTTTCGAGACGAGTCTCAAGACCCATTTTTGCGAGTCTCGATATCGGTCTCGAAGGTTTCAGGTCTCGTCTCAATCTCAAAGGCTACAGGTCTAGAGACTTTGAATATTGTAAAGAAATGGTATAATAAAATTTCTATAACTCAACAAATTTTGTTTGTTTATTTGCAGGTAAGAAACAACCAAAACCGGTCGGAGAATGCCAGAAACTTGAAAAAAAAGTTCAACTGACGAAAAAAAAATTCGGCAAAATGCACAAATTTTGAAGTCTCGAGTTTCGGGATTTTTGATGAAGTCTCGGTCTCGAAGTTTTAACCAGGTCTCGATCTCGAAGGTTACGGCCTCGACTACATCACTGATCATCATATTTTTGTATTGTGGAATTTATGTTACTAAAAGCTGCTATAGTTGCTTCAAAATTAAGCCTGAAATCTCCACAAGACAATAATGTGATTAACTAAAATTTAATTTCATTACACGCATCTGCTCAAGAAACTCTGTCTAACAACCGAACCCTAACCAAAACCTAAGTATTCCACTGAGGTGCAAAACCTACTGAACTTGCTTCAAGAATACGCTATGACGAGAACAGGGCTGCGGAGCTGTCGTGAAAATGACACAGCTCCGACCGGCTCCGGAGCTCTTCTGTTCATGAAAATGGCTCCAGCTCTTGCTCCGGAGCTGTGAGTTTTCATGACTGTAGCTCCGGCTACGGAACTCTTTTTTTCATGGCTCCGACTCCGGACCCAGCTCTGGCTTCTGTTCGTTTTCACACATTATCATTTTCAATTGTCTTGGTGTGCCTCAAGTTGAATGGGAAATGAAATATATGAAGTAGGCTTCACAAAACTAAGAGAATGTACCAAATATTTTTGAGTAATTTAATGTGGTAGTCTTTTCACAAGCATCACTCTTGTTGTGGTTAAAAATAACCCCAACATGTTGTAATAGGAAAAACAATGATGTATGGTAAGAAAAATACTCCTCCGTTACTTCCAGACGAACTGAAGAAAATAACTGTTTGAATTATTTGCAATGCAGTAATGAAGTGATGCCGAAAACTTTATGTGTGCATGAAATTATTAACTGTTTTTATTGATGACCGCTATTGTAATTATGGGATAAGAGCTACCATAAATTAGGAACTTTAAGTAGAAAATGACTAGGGATTGAAAGAGTAGTTATGAATTAAGACGAGAAAAACCTTGACAGATGTACAATGTTACCATACTGAAACCATGCAAAAGCAACAAGGGAAACTAAATCAAGGTCAAAACAACTCAACGAATACAAAGGCCTTGGGGCAACCAACGAAAAAGAAGACTTAACAAAGAAACGAATTATTGACAAGTCTTCTGGCAAGAATGAGAAACTTATGTAATGTGGTTCCCATGACAGACAGAAAAAGAGCGCACCTGTCGTCTAGACAATTGCAGCGTCAACTGTAGCGATGCGTCGCATGACATACCATATATGTCATATCCAGTGTATGAGGTGAACATGGCATTATGTCATCAAGTCGCCGTGTCCCTCGAAGAGAAACCTAGAGGAGGAAAAACGAAGGGAGTATAGGCAAAAGTGCCCCTCGAAGAGAAACCTAGAAGGGCAAAAACGAAGGGAGTATAAGCAAAAGTGTCCCTCGAAGAGAAACCTAGAAGGGCAAAAACGAAAGGAGTATTGGCTAAAATGACCATTTCAAATAAACCAAGAAAATAAGGCTACCCACCTGGTTACATGCTCATTCACCCGCTTACAATAGAACAAACAGAAAAAAGCGTCGAAGGCAAGGGTTCTTATATTTTCGCACCCAACCAGAAAAAACAGTTGCTTCTCAGCAACCGAAGGGCGAACTTGGGGGGCCTGGTGATCTCGTGATCCAGGACCGCCTTGTAGCTAACACCCAAGGGGGTTCTAGTCTGAAGGTTCAACTCTGATCCTGACGGGTAGTCGTGTGGCAGGACGAAACGAACCGAATTTAGTTAAAAATTCGCCGGCCTTCCAGGCACGAAGGTCCCGGTACTTTTGGCCATAGTCTGGATGTAGTTAAGGGTGTATGCTGATGTTATAGTTAGACTCTGCTGAAAAAGCTCCGTAAAATTGTTAAGTAACNAAGTTCTGTCAAAATTTCATTCCACTTTGGACTTTGAAAATATTCTGGCACGTCAGATTTAACTAGGGAATAGAGTCCTGTCAAAATTTTCTACGATTTCGGACTTTAACAAAATATAGGGAATTTTAAACTCAAAAAGGAAACAGAGTCCTGGCCAAATTTTCTACGATTTCGGACTTTAACAAAATATAGGGAATTTTAAACTCAAAAAGGAAACAGAGTCCTGGCCAAATTTTTCATGATTTTGTACTTAGAAAAATCCCGGACAATGGGGGGGTCGTAAGGTTAGGATCATGATCATGTGCTTATGGTAATGCATCGCATTGGTCGTGTGTTCGCTGTCATGAGTGTAATAAACTTGTATCCCCGCATAAAAGGGTATAACTGTCCTGTCATCAGCAGCTAAGGTTGATGATATTGACTATTTGCCAATAAGGTAGAAGTCTTTATGGGACCACAGCCTCGAGGACCCTGTCTAGTAAAAGTATAAGATAAACGTTAACTTTAACAAAGCGTTTAACACAACTTGTTTTTGCACCGAGTCTCTCGTGGACGGGTAATCTGAGCTAGGACATTGGGTCCAGCGGGAGTCGTCGGCCGCAAAACTCTTACCATCAGGAAATTAGAGAAAAACAACAATCACAGGTTTAGACGATTCAGAGAACAGTTACTAGCAGAAACGTAGCTCAAAGATAACGCTCATATAAACAGTTTCTGGAAAGACAGTTGCTGGTTTTGCCGTCAAGCCCTGAGAACCTTTTGTTCTTTCTTACGAACAGAATCAAGAAAACACCTGTTTGGAAAACTGCATTTGTGTCCGAGCATTTAAAAACAGACAAGTTTCAACTGACCAAGTGTTTTTCATTCGCATGCTTTGCCTGTTGTAGTCGTGGCGATTCCAGCTAACAGCGCTGCCCGGGGTAACCATGCAAAGAGCGCAAAACACAGTCGATCACCTCTCTCATGTGTTCTTTCTGACATGTACACATTTGTATCACAAATGCGAAAATGTTTTCAAAAGCACTTTGTTCAAAGAAATAGTATGACTACTAGCAAGAAATTTACCTTTGACTTTTAAAACAGATTAAAACTTATTATTTCTTATCTTTCGCTCTAATAATGAGCAGTAATGAATCACAAAGTAAAGCACATTTTGACCTGCAAAGCTTAGAAGAAAGTAAGGCTGGTTACCATACTAAAACATAGAAAATTTTCAACAGATCAAAACTTCACACATTTGTCTGCATTGCTTTTTTATACCCTCCTGATAATGTATTGCTGTGCAAAGCAATGCTAGTTCGTTACCAATTAGTTACAACTTTTATGTCATGCCACTGCTACTTGTATATTCTTTCTTACCTGCCTATTACCTGTCACAGTGTAGCTTATGTTCGGGTTCGTAGGCTAGTAATAACTACAATTGGAACAATGGTCTTTATTGATGACGAAAACCTGATTGTTTAAAAGTAGCACGAAAACCATTTGTTGTCAAATAATGACACTAAACTTTGTCAGCATATACTGTACGTGTGCTAGTCCACTAAATAACTTAAAAATATAAAGTGATATAACTAATTGAAAGAGCCAGTGTCAATTTAAAAAAAGTACAACACTTACAACGAATTGGTAACTTCACTATAAAGTGGAAATTCCTCCCCTGAACTCATGAAATTCCTCCCTAGGGAGGAATTCCTCCCCGGTTGGGAACCACTGGTCTAAATGCTTTCACAAAAGATGATCATGTGGTAGCAACTGGTGGAGGAACATCAAAAATTGACATTCTAGCATGTTCAGTGTGAAATCGTCAAGGCTGAGCATATCTTGCATACCGTTCTTTGTAGGACCAGGGGATTGGACGATATACTACTAGTGGTGTCAAAATCACTAGCAGAGTTGATCTGAATCTACACAAAGCAACAAGAAAATGCGTTTGAAACAAATAATTCGAAAGAATGAAAAGGTTAGTTCACCTTCACTTACGTTGCGTCTTTATATCTGACAAATACAACCATTAACTGAAATTGAAGTTGACCTCATTTATAAAGGCAGCAGAATTTGAAACAAAAATATCAAACATTGTTTACAGTCTATCAAAAGGAATCCTTTCCCAGCAAAGAATCAGACACAAAGATTTTTCAGAGTATATATTTCGCTTACTATGTAGGCATCATCAGCTCTTATTGAAATATTTTTCTTACAACGTTTCCAATTTAATCCACAGAAACTAATGGTATAGACTGAGTGAGAGATGAAGGAATTAATTCATCCCTTTGGACTTCCGTTGCATGTATTATAAACAAAACCTTATTTCAAATATCAGCACCATTTCTCAAATAACTGCTAAGATCTCCTTAACATTTTTGCTCCGAACATGCAGAAATTTGCAGGCAAGAACTTCACTGAAGCGGTGAATCGCGGGTACATAAAGATAAAACGCTTCTGTACGAAATCTGAACAAAGCCGATGTGTTTGCTTACAACACATTTCTTTTATATTGCAGTAGACATTGCCTACTTTTGTCTGCGCCAGAGAATTTGAACAATGAATCATGAAAAGAATAGCTGCGGAACATAGCTACCAGTTGGTCAAACAAAAGCTTAACTTCGGAAAATACAGTAGTTACCAGTTAGTCTGCATATTCAGCATTTAATACAAAAGAACCAAACACCCTTTTCAAAGCAATTTCGATAAGTCTTTTCTGTCATGTAATGAATGGAACAGCATTTTAAAAACGTTTGCATGCCCAGTTGACCATCCACCCTATACTTGTTCAAAAAAATTCAAAACATGAGAGTTAGAAACGCTCATTGAATTTTGTAGGTTCTGTTCCATCCAACCCTCTTTCGTCAAAGTCAATTGTGGGCCAGATCGGTTCCGCAAAACTGATCTACGTCGGATTTTAGTTTTCCTGTGTAGAATAAAATTTTTTTAAAATCTGTTTCTAGGTTCAAATTAGGATATGTTTCCTGAAAATACAGTATTTTCAAAACCAAAGTCAATTCAGATTGTGAAAGTGTTTTTGTGTAGCTATAGCTGCGCATCGTGTAAACAAACTTCAGTGAAAAAACAGCTAAGTATTTTGCAACGATGCAACAGTGTGAGAACTCGTCGCAAAAAATATTGAAGATATTTTCAATTTTAATGACTTAGTAAATGCAAATTTTCTTCAAGTAATTTCTGGTTTTCCTTCGCGTTATCTAAAGCGATACACTTTTCTAATGTCTTGTTTGACATTTCTTTAACGTGCCGTTCAGTAACATTGATGGAGACCCGAAATCTGGTCAAGATCTCATCTTCAGCTAGAACAGTATCTCAATCTGTTCCATGTCACATGACCAACAAATGAATTTCTTCGTGCTGAGTCTTGTTCGCAAAAAACCACGAAAAATGCTTTGAAACCTTTTGAGGCTCTAGAAGTGAAGGTGGACCAGGAAAAATGTGTAAGTCTCGTGTGCCACTCTCGAAAATTTAAGTCTCCATCTCGATTAGCTTCGCACTTTTTTAATCACGTCCCGCGCTCGATCTCAAAGTTTGGAACAACTCTACCTTTCGCTCTCGGAAGACCTTTTCGCGGTTTCGTGACTTCATTTTCAAAGACGTTCGAAATGAAAGCATCAAACTTAAGTCCTATGCTGATTTGAAAAACTGGAGGATGATAGAATTATGGTCATGAACGTCAAAAACTAGATTTTCGCGAAACACCAGTTACTTTGGTTGGGCAGTTAGTGAAAATGATTACCCACCATATATTGCAGTAACAGTTTACGGTTTTCATGGAAAGTAATGGACTCCACAACAAGTTGAAAGGGTGGCGTAAAGAGGGAAACCGGCCCCCAGGCAAGAGACGATTTCGGCGCCCCCAACTGGAAGATGACCTTATCTAGTTTTACGTCCTTCGTGAAAAGGCCATCGCAGTGTTTTTTTACCTAACATTTAAAGGAATAACAAACGCTCTAGATTTTATTCCAACCACTCGCTGCGAAGAAAAGCTTGTCATTCCGAAATGCTGCTAGCGCAGGAAAGTTTTTTCAAACGTAACGGACGTTAAACACACTCACACACAGCTCTACGTCAGCGCAGGCAATTCATAACTGCAAAGTATCAGGCTGCGCGTTAAAACACTGGAGTAAAACACACTGAGCCCTACGACACAACATTCTCACGGCCAGCAGGCAATTCACAACTGCAAAAACTTCAGGCTGCGCGAATGTCTAGTCGAATAGGAGCAGTCGAGCACAGGAGCTGTGCGACTGGAATGGCGCACACCCAGGGCTGCCAGAACGAAATTTGTTAATGTACAAATGACCTGAGAATGCGCATATAGTAGGCAAGAGAACTTTCACTTTTTGTTATGTGGCTGTTAAATACTGTATAAACTACTGGGGAAACAGAACAGACACGTGCTTGTTCGAGTCGTTATGCCCAATCGGGTTGAACTACCAATGACTGACGGAGCTCGAAGGTGTTCCGGTAAATGCTGATGCTCTTATTACAAGCAAAGGTGTGCGGCTTTATTGGCGCATCCAGGGTTGCCACATCAAAAAACGCAACGGGAAACTAGTGATGCATGAAAAAGTCAGCTAAATCAAGCAAGCTAAAATGGGACAATTTTGAAATTTGGCTCAGAAAATCAATATAGACGTCCACAATTATCTTTAAAACTTTTTTGTGATTTTGCTTGATCGTACGATGTAGAAAAGGCACGTCACCACCAATTTGACTGGGTGTGCGTCGCACACCTGCAAACCCGGAGTATAAGCACCTGGCTACAAGCAGATTACTGATCTCAAACGTGAGCTGTGCTGTAACCATTACGTAATCTTTAGAACCGTTTCATGATACATGTACAGAGTAATCTGCTATGCAAAGAATCAGAAAAATGTCATGCTGTAACTTACAATACTAGCTTTCAACGGTAGGTTATGCGACGGTTTTGTGCTTCAGCTGCGTCACACCTAAACATATGTGTGCATTCTACAAGTGGAGCCTTGTGACGGTAGGAACACAACCAAACTTCCTTCAAAGCGGGATTCTCAAACTGCACTGTTCTTTTCTAATTCTTTTGTAAAACGAAACTCCTGCAATGGGAACACTTGCTTTCTTATTCTCAGGCAATCCGTCCGGTGTGCGGAGACACTAAACTCGGGTATAGGGAAGCGGCCCGCAACTAAAAAATGTGAAAGAAATATTGGTCCCGCCTTCGGTAAAAGATTTGAAGGCTATATCATTTTTGTTCTCAGGTTGGGATCAAATATCCGCGAGCCTATCAGCAGGTATACAACAAGGACTACGATAGGTGTGTCAAGTTTTCGGCACGTACGGAAATGGAAGTGGTGATGATTCCTAGATGTTTCAAAGGCTTCAGTCTGAAAGTATTAGATACATTTTCTCTTACTTTTGGGCCCATAAAGGGTGAATATCCAGCTTGCTCTCCTCGGCGCATTTATGTACAGACATAGGATTCCACCAGGTTGGCAAGTTGACATCATTTCCAGCTCTATCGTGTCAGGATTTTCAAAAGGCTTCCCTATTGTTAATGAGCACAGTTAAACACAGAGACCTATTGCATGCTAGGCTGGCTGAAAAACAACATTCAAACAAAAGCATGATGGGCTAAACGAAAGCGATCAGCAATAATGTACTCATCCACGCGGTGTAAACGCGAGTACATTGTATTACCTCCGGAAGTACGGATAATCAAGCAGTGGCAGCAAAACACCAGGAAAAGGTGTAGTGAAGAGTCATGTTTTTCATAAATGGCGAATATCGAACATGCCTGCATGATTTGTGGCCGGAGGATTTTATAGGGTTACTTTTTGATTTTGTTGGAGTACCTGGCTGATTACCAACTAGCCTTTAAGTCTTTACATGCACAATTAGCAAGATACTTTCTTGAACTCCATAATAATCTCTCTTGTTGACATGTTATATTTGTCTCCTCTTTTTCATAGCCTAATAAAAGTAAACGGTACTTGTGGTCGTGCTCCATGCATCAAAGGTAAGGGTGCATACTGCTGTTGAAAAGCTAGCTTCATAAGAAGCAGTCGACACTCCAATTTAAAGGTGCACAAAGAAAGTGTGTGTTGGGAAACGCATCCCGGTAAACACAAAACCAATGCTAAAATTTATCAAGAATTTTGAGCTTTTCTGCATGTGCTGGGCAATCTGCCAGTTCGGAAAAACAACGTTTTTATCAAGTGCCAGCTCGTGCCACAACAATCTTTGTCAAGCGTAACTGCAATTTGTTTGATCAGGAAGTAAGTTTTTCGGATCTAGAAAGGTGTCCTGAGGCGACCGCGTCGTTCACCTCCACTAATACCCACCCCTGTCACTGTAGCACAAACATAATGTCTAACTGGGAAATGATGAATCACAAATTTGCATTACTTAGACTGAATACTTCATGATCTTCTCAAAAACGTTAGTAAACATTTTTGAACTATGTGCAGTGGCGCTCAAAAGTTTAAGATCACCTGCCTAAAATCTGAATTTTTACAAAAAGTTTGGAAGATTGTTTCATTTGCTTCGTTAGATTGCTTTTCATGTTAGAAGAACATTGTAACATAACTGATGCTTCTATTACAACCTTTGGGAGTGTGCTTTTTAACGATCTGGTTTTCTTGGAAGCAAGAATGTTCAAAATTATCGCAAGTTTTGCTGCTGAAAATATGGGCAAAAAAGGGTGTTTTCAGGTTTGGACAGGTCACAAATTGTTATATTGCATGAAGAGTGGTACCCAGAAAGGTAAATACCTGAGAAACTGAAGTTCAGTCAAGACTGCAATGTTTTTTGTATTGAAAAACAAAATGTATTGTAAACATACAACGAAAATGAATATTGTAAAACAGATCATCAGTTTAGTCCCTGCAAGATACACCAACATGTATTCCAGCTGCCTACCTTTGTAAAGAACGTGAGGTTAGTCAAATGTAATAAAATAATTATAAATACTGTATAATAAGAATCTTACTTTTCGAGCAAAGTTTCACTTACGGATGCATTATTGAAATGTTTATTTGCATTGAAAGTTTTTACATTTTCTTTTGCTTTAAAGGAAACTCTCTGAACATTTGTCAAACTAGATGTAAATGTCTTTGTGCTACTCATAAAGAAAAGTTGTTAACAGCAAATTGATATTCTTTCCCAGCGGACAGGCAGAGGTTATACAGCAAGAAAGAACTGTTTTCGCATTATTTCAACTCTTAGACAATAAACCAAAGGTGAGACTTTCCTTTGAATTTGGGTTGAACAACTGATTGAAAAATATTTTTAAAAACTGTTTTCGTACATGTTGAACATTTTTATTCCATCTAATACCTTTGTTGATTAGCAGATCGCAAATAATTATGTAATCATTTTCTTTTCGGTATTACCAAGAGATCAATTCAAAGAGGTTCATATTTGGGTATAAACCGTTCCATTTTTTTGCGGAAAACAATGGCAATGTCAATTAATGTTCTGAATGCAGCGTGACGCGATAGTTTGATCATACACATGACACTGATTTTGGCAAATATGCTAGAGTACGGGTATGCAAGAAAAAAGCACGCACATAATAATAATTCAAACCAAATCATGCATAGTCATTCATTCATTTCCATAGCCGAGTTTCTTTTCGGGAGGGTTGCTGGGCAGCAGTCTTCGAAGGAAATACCTCACGCTTTTCAGGAATCTCCGTTAGTTCTACTCGCTGCACACTAGGACGGTACAAAACAAGGTCGGATATGTAACAATGGCACCTGGCCTTTGGTTGACCTCTCGGACACTATCCTATGACTGTATCCAGCGGACGTGCCATACCGCAAGCTTTCATGGGAAATTCTGGCCACATGGCCGAACCATCGCAGCCGAGATCACTCTATTCAGAGAAGTGGTTCATCATTCAGGGCTTTGCGATTTTCACATCTTCACATTTTCTAGCGAAGCGTCACACCGTGAACTCCCAAAAATCCTATCTTGTAATTGAGTAACCGCTCAAGATTCATGACCGTAGGTAAGGACAGGCCCGTAACCAGGGGGCGCTGGGGAGTGAAGCCCACTATAATTTTCTTCCTCTCCTGGAAAAATAGGTTGGACATAATTTAAAACTATTGGACATAGTTTGAAAAATTTGGGTCTCTCTCAGAAAACTCTTCGCCCCACTTGGTGTCCCAAGCTGGTTACGAGCCTGAGTAAGGATCGGAACAAAAACCGATTTGAAAACTTTTGCGATGTTTCAAAGGTTTGCGATGTTTGACAGCTCTAATGCAGCTATGTCAAACCCGCGGTCTCATTCGAAGGTTTTGTGCGACCCAATTTAGATTTTCGCTGTACTATAAGTAGTCTACCGTACACACTGACAACAACCTGTCCTTAATTTGATATCGACATTTTTGATGCAGGTGTTCCTCAGTGCCGCATTATCACGTCTGTACCGCTCGTTGGGAGATTTCCATATGTTCATTGACACTTTGGTGCAAAACGTTTTACTAGTTTTTTGATTTCTACCTTTGTTCCATTGGCATTAAGAAATCACACTTACGGAGTGGATAAGGTGCCAAACAGTTGTTTCCATTGCAGTTAGAATTCGAAGCACTTTCAGTACATGAGCTTTATTAAACTAAATTTATTCTTCTAAGATCAAAGTACAGTAAGTCATTCAGTGTGCGGCTCTGGTTAAGATAGTGAAATAGTGAGCAATTTCGGTTGGACATAGTCGGTCTAGGCATTTGTTAATTCGTTGGAAAGTCAAATTTTTTACAAACGTTGCGCAAAAAGCGCACCGGCTGTGATAGAAAGATGAGAATCCTATTACCGGAGGATGGACCTCTTGTAAAATTATAAAGCTAATAACAAAGCTTCCACGTACAAGTTTAACTTCATAGCTACAGCATCGCTTTCGCCAGCAGCACCACAAACCGCATGCGTGCGTTGACCACATGCTTCGACTCCACATTTCTTGCTATGAAGCACCTAAAACACTGAGAAGTTTAACTTGCGAGACTTGGTGATTTTCTTTCTCTGGTGGTGTTTTAAATGAACAAAAGGAGAGGAAAGAAATGATACAAAAAAATTCCCAACGACAAGAAGGAAAAAATTCGAGATATTGTTGGAAAGCTACCGACAAATTTTAAATGTGAGAAAGCTTTGTGAAACCTCACAATTGCTTGTCTCACTCGCGTTGAAGAGGAATGTTTGGGTTGGAAACGTTTATTGCTTTCTTAATGTTGCGTCTTCACTCTTGTTGGCTTTGTTCGTTGCTCACACTTATGGAGTATGATGAACTGAATTTCTGACATAAATAAAATCGCTTAACTGTTTATTCTGTTTCTTAATTCAGTCGCAGCCTTCGTTAAAAATAATACCAACAGATTAAGCGAAGCACGCCAACTCCAGCACAATGCTTCACACCTGCCCTGACCTGAACAACTACTGTCCGCCTTGTGATTCAGGTCTGGCATCCCCTTAGAACTTTAAACTAGCATCGCCTGCACCAAGGTGGTTGTTTAAAACTCATTGATGTGGTTTCGACAAAATTTGCCCACCAGAAATCTTAGCGAGGCCTTCGTTGTTTGGCAAATATATTAGAAAACGAATTCAATTTCTGGCCTGCTCTCATGAAAATCTTAAAATAGCCTACGAATTTTAACAAAGTTCCAAACATTTGAACACCGTACACCGCACAAACTTACTGCAGAATGATATGAGTGAGTTGAGTCGCAAGATCGCAAGGGTGCCGCGCGGCACTTGGTTTATAAGTGCATACTAACGACCCAGCTGTTCATTTCAGGCATGCAACACTTAGTGAAGGAACTTGACCGAGTTTTAACCTTTTCGGCCATGGCCAGAGCGAACGTACCGAGCAGATGACAAGCGATAAGTAAGCATCATCACCAACCGCTGCCCAAAGTCAAACAAAACAATGGAAATAAACTCATCATCGTTGAACTCAGAACTGTTGGTTCTGCCCATAAAATAAAAACTCATAAAGATTTTTGTTTTTTTT
>JGI24022J15233_10000917_pt1 | contig 22065 bp, 13 predicted proteins | sample Ectturendosymbi2_FD_15233 | JGI IMG/M metagenome (IMG submission 15233)
ACGTAGAAAACAGGAAGAAGAACGAGGACTAAGCGTCAATGTTTGAAACGTTCCTATCAGCCTTCAGGCCAGACGTTTTTAGCGTTTGTGAATAAGAGTTACCGATTTTCCAAAAAAACGTTTGGGCATATCTTGTTTAAGAAATTAAAAACGAAGCAGAGAAAAGGATGCAACAGAAAGCTGTGCCTGTGTTTGGTGCAGATCATCAATAAGAAAATAACCAAATGCAATGAACAAGCACCCATCACAACTGATGCAACCAGTGACGAGTGACTCCGCGATATTTTTGTCCGAGGCCACTGCAAGTCAGACTCCACAGACAATCATTCCTGTCGCGTTAGGCCCTTGTGGTTTTCTCGTCGAACTTTCGAGATATTCCCGCACATTTGGTTCATTAGTTTTGCAAACATTTCTCTACAGCAGGAGTCACCAAACGTTTTTGTCAGAGGGCCACATAAGCTATTAAACAACAGTTCGAGGGCCGGACATTTTACGTAATGTGATTGTTTCTGGATACGTTACATTCTACCAAATCAACAAGTTTTTCGCAAATATATTAATTTTTCATCATTGGCAAAATGTCCTTGCGGCAGGATGAAAATGGTTTCGCGGGTCGGATTTGGCCCGCAGACCGTAGTTTAGATACCCGTCTTCTACATCATCACAGTACGATACGATTGGTAGTGCAATACTTTTCACAAAAATTGTATATTAACTCTGGCAGGAAATGACGCTTCATGAAGTAGAAAGCGTAGGCTACATGCACATTCTCGCAAGCACAACGTGCACAACTGATTGAGATTGTATTCAAACAACTTACAAAAATCTCTGTTCGTTTGTTTTTCGTTGTGTCACGTCTTGGGAGATAGTAACATCACTTTGCTGTTACTAAAGTTCTTCACAGCATCTTGATCTTTTTTCAGAGCTTTTTTTGTCCTTTCGGATCGTTCCACTCAACGTGGTCGAGAAGTGCAAACTTGGACATACTCTACCAGCTGTCATGCAGAATCGCCGTGGCTTTCACCGTCATTTGTGAAAGTTCAGGACAAATCCTAGTGAATGTCGATGAAGCTTTGGCTCAAACCCGACTCTCACTGTCAGCTAGCGACTGTACGTCAAACAAAGATTCCTCGAGTAGCCAGTAGGTGGTAAGCATTCCCTTTCCTTTCATGGGGACATCCCCTCGGAGCTGAAGTGTAAAACACTGGAAGCGGTCTAAGAGTGACTTGGTAGATTCAGAGACATGAATCGCCAGTGCTGCAAGAAATGGTAATCTTTAGTCAATTTTTGGACTTTTTCTAATTAATAAAGGTGAGACCTTGGGATGCACCCACCCTGAATAATGAAAAGATCCTACTCAAAGGATTTAACATTTTCTGAAAGCTGGTCACCACCACAGAACCAAACTTTTTACGCTTTACTACAAGCCATTCCGCATCTGCTCAATGATCTTGAAACTGGCAAACAATTTATCCGCCCGCGAAAAGTGACGCTTGGTTGTTTCATAGTAATTTTGCACAACGTTTGGTGAACGCATTTAAATCTACATGTTTTTAAAAAACTGACTTACGCAGTCCGGTTGACTCCATCCTCGATGCAGTGTTGACAGTGTCGCCAAATAAGCAGTAACGTGGCATTTTTAAACCAACCACTCCGGCACAACAAGGTCCTGTAACATAAACAGACTGGGTAGCACTTGGATTTTCGGCTTGTTATCTAAAATAACAATCGTAGTGCGTAACTTTTCCTGATAGTTTGGTCCATCGCGTTTTCGCGCTGAGCTGTATTTTGGTAGTGTTCACCTTCTCCGGGCAAATATCTTAATAGTTTCACCAAAAGAAGCTGAACAGAGGACGAAGTGTGGACCATTTGTTTATCTTGAAAACAAACACTAGTACTCGAGCGATGATTTGTTTAAATTTCATCGGACAGTTTGAAACTCATTGAAGACAAGGTGCAACCTAAAGCCATGATATGAATGTTGAAGCAGTTGTTGCAAAAGTTACCCTTTGAACAACGTTGTAACTACATCGTGATATCTGGAAACGAAAAAGCTCTGATAGCGCTGGAAATAGAGCAGCACCGCAGATAGGAACAAAAAAGAGTGAGGTTAGAGAAAAAACAAGCCTTATTTTACCTCCTACCTCAAAGATGGTGATTCCGGTATGCGCCTTACTTACGTTGTCACTGCACTACCCAACAAGCTGAAGTTTTTAAGGCAAACCTGTGTGTATTCCAATCCTCAACTTCAGCTGATCGCCAGGTCGGTGACGAATGCGAAAGTTTCTCACGGCTCTCAGCAATGCAAGGGCAGTTCGCGCTATTTCGGCTGCATGGCGGATGCCATTCCTGACGGGCAATCCTGACACCAACATGTAAGCGTCTCCAATCGTTTCCACCTGACAAGGTTTCGTATAAGTTAGAATCGAGCGTCGATTTTTGCTGCTTGTACACACAGCCTACTGCTGATACCGATGACCATATCTTATCGATGGCTCAGGTTCGCAGAAAGCGAACCTGTTGTAATAAAACAAGGTGTGGTACCATTTGTACGAAAGCCAAAAGCTGGAAGATTAATCATTATAATGTCTGCTGTCAGGTAGCTCTGACTGAATTGTCTTGCGTGATGCACGTCTTTTCGCAAGTAGTCAGCATATTATGCGGTGTTCACAAAGATAGCCACAAAATGTATGCATTTAGTTTTACTCTGTTACATCAAAATTTTAGTCAATTTTGGTGGTGTGAAAAACACAGCAATAACCAAGGTGAAAAGCGCTTGACTCTTTCACTACATTTTTCCCTTCATCAACTTGGCCGTTGCGTCAGTTGATTATTCCCCGTACAGTTAGGCACCCACTCAAGATTGGCCAAACGTTTGTTATTTCGGAGGCAAAAATATAAGACCACCGGCTCTTCGTGACATTTGGCTGATTCACATTTCCGAAACAGAGTTGCTAGCTCTTAATGAAAAATACCGATTTCTTTAGCTTGTTAGCAGCAACGATTGTAAAAACAACATAAATCCTCAAATTTAATATAAATTTATGGCTAAATAATCATCGCAAAATTTGATTTCATTAAAAAACTAGTAGAACCACACAGTGTTGTTCTTCAGATGTTTATCGTCCAAAAATACCCCAAAGCGCGGACTGGCTTGAGTAACTTGTTCGCAAATCTTAATTGGTCTTGCCAAGACGTTTTATGTAAGTGCTCCTCGAAATGAAAACGGCTATGAAAACATTCGGATATTTTTCCCGACTTCGTCGCGAGATATTACCGCAAATCATAGAGGCAAGTCTACCTTGTAAACGTCAAAATTGTCAATGATTGCGTCGAAGCAGGTGTAGAGATCATTGAGAAGGTTAACGATTTGCAGTGGGTTTGAAGCAGCGGAAAGCGACGTGAATCCAACAATGTCCGAGAAGCAGATTGTGACACTTTCGAAGGCTTCGGCCGGAACGGAATCACCGCGTTTCAGTCGATCCACCACCGGCCTGCCAAAGCAATGTGTAACGTTGCTTTTCTTGTCGGAAGCACTGCTGTGAAGATCAGTTTGGTCTGATGCCAACTTACACTGGAAGCATTTGATAAAGCAGGTCATCGGCTTTTTGCTTTTCCTCCATGTAAGCGGCTGTGCGCTCTTCAACAAGACCCTCCAGGTTTATCGCATACTGTTCCATTCGATGCAAAAGATTCTCTACAAGATTTCCGGGATTGTCTCTGACAAGGTTAAAAAAATTCTTGTCTGTGATTGCTGCAATCTCGATAAAAATATACAGTTTTATAAGCACTGGTCTTTAGACATTGACGCATTTACTTGCTCTACCTGTATAAAGCAAGTGCTCTCGAATCTACAAGGGCAAACAAGAGTTCAAAGTGTCGTTGAATGTATAAATGCAATGGATTAGACTTCACATGCAGCATAGAGGAAAATTGACAATAAAGGGCATACTTGTTAAACTTTTCGACAACTTTCTTTATTTGTCCAAAATCTGGTCTTTCATTAGGGTCCTCATGCCAGCATCTTTGCATCAGGTAACACAAGTCCTCTCCCAGGGAATAGTCGATTTGAGGGCGAAAGTACGGACGAAAACCATTTCGAACTTTTGCGACAATTTCTACAAAAGTTGAGATAGATCAGCAACGTTGTAAACAACAATAAATTCATAAAACAATAATCAAGACATCCTTAAATGTGAAGAAATCGGTTCTGAGTTTTGAGTTTGTTTTATGGTGAAATCTTGTAGAAGTGGAAAGTATGTTGAGCAACAAGTAAAATAACTGAATCGAAGTTAGTGAATGGGCAACATGTTTTTCTTTGTTTAAAAGCAAATTCTTTAAAGAGTGCTATAGTCGACAACTTAGGCTAAAACGGCACTCATGCATTTCGATTTTGAGTGTTTTCTTAACTGAGTTCAAAGTTTGTAGACACAGCTTTTAAAATTTCGAACCTTACCCGATACGCTTATGCGGAGTACAGCCAAAGTTGTTGCTAATTTTCTCTTTGAGAAGAGCCGGAAAGTAAGAGCTGGACTGGAAGCAGAGAAATTTTAGCCGCTAGAGTCGATTGTTCTCCACTCCGTGTGACGAGTATAAGCCCCTGTGGTTTTGAGATACGGGAATGAAATGTGAAGAAAAAAAAGTTTAGATTTCAAACCTTTGCATGAAGGTGGCGTTCCACCGACGTAGAAAGTTCCCTTTCGGAGAGCTATTTCCTGAAGAATTATTCCGAAGCTGTAAACATCCCCTTTAGCCGATCCTTCAGCGAATCTGCTGTTGGTTCGCAGCAATTCCGGAGCAGACCAAAGTTTTTCTGCCAAACAACATTTTAAGTGAATAGGAAGAAATTGAAGAGCATCCAGCCAACGCCCTTATCAACTGTAAATACTCAGTAGAAGCTTTCCGCTGATCTCAACAGTCAACGCTCAGTTCCATGATCTATATAGGCTTATATCACTCGGAATGGTGTAGGCAACATATGTGTTTTATTCAGGCGCATGCACTGCTTTGAAACGAGAATTAACTATAGTAAAAATTTGACTCCTAAAATATGAAAATTAACAGCACGGATCTGAATTACTTTCGCACTGGCGCTCCGATTCTTCGTAGGAAATGGCACTCCTGAAAGACGCCAAGCCGTAATCGGTGATTTTCAGTACGAAACGCGAATCCACGACGCAATTTGTTGACTTCAAGTTGCCGTGGAATTGGAGAGGACTTCCATGGAGAAAGCTCATGCCTGTTTTACAACAAAAATTTGTGATTGTTCAATCGAGAGAGACCTTTCGAGCAATGGAATTTGCATCTGCTAACTGCGAAGAGCATAAGCCAGAATTTTATATAATACATGTGTTAGCTGTTAAAACCTTGAAACAAAAAGTGAGGAAATGTGTGCGAAAGAAAGCTGCAATGATCGCTTTTACGTTCTGCGTTGTCTTCATTTCGGAAAAATATCTCAAAATTTTGAGCTTTTCCTGACTTTGTCCAGCATTTACTGAATAACGGTAACCATTAATAAGCCCATATGTAAGTACTATTTTGATGTTGATCATAGAAAAAGGCTTTTTGAATGCCCAACTCTTGAGTTTGTTTATACAATTATTTATGCATTTACTCTCGGGAATTCCAGATGAAAAATCTGTCTGCATATCAAAATAGCAATTCTATTTATTAAAGCTGCAAAATATTTCATGAAAAAGTGACCGGTTGTCTGAGACGTTTTGTTTTATATAAAAGTTAATCATGTATTTCCTGCAAGAGCAACAACCAATGCATATAAACAGGGGTTCATCAGCGTTATTATGTTCAATTGCCTCTAAAAACGTTCTTAATCTGAACGATCTTTAAGGCATGAATGTAAAAAGTTTCTGATGGTCCAGCACAAAAATTTTTTTCGCTCTCAATATCCACCAACCTTTAACAAGATCCATCATAAGGGACACGCGGAACATCCACTCCAGATGAATTTCGTCGTTGAGGAGGATATCACGCAGGCTTCCTTTCCTGCAATACTCCGTCAGCACGCAAATATGAGGCCATTCGACGCAAGCCCCCTCGAACCTCGTCAGATGATCGTGAGTAATGTCTCTCATCTTAAAATAAAAATAAAACCTAGCGTTAATGCTTCTGCTGCGATGCAGGCTTTCGTTCCGAAATCAACGTTGCATTGTAAGCAGATGCCCAAATTCTGTGTGAAAAGATCCTGAAAAGGATACATAACCTGCAGCCTGCTCAGCAAACTTGCCAAGAAGAATACAGTGTTCTTACATGCAATGCAGCTTGTTTACGTCAAGCTGATTCTGTGAGGTCATTCCACTAATTTCTTAAAACCTTGCTGTGCAATGTCACGTTTAACGAAGAAGAGTTGCAATATCACAAAAATTTGTGGCTAGTTTAGCGCTTTCCTTTCATACCCAATCCGAAAAAATCCGTATTAGCTTGTGACAAGAATAGGATTTTTACATCGTAGCAAAGCAATCTGAACAATTTAAGCGAGCCAGACAGAAAAGGTGTTCAGTATCTTTCTCCCGACAAACACATCAACCCGGTTTGGGTGCTTTTTGTCGTGTTAGCATTTGCAGTGACAGAAAGAACTGCATTGGCTATGGAAAAAACGTTCTATCAAGTGTAAACAACATTTGCTACTTTTGAAAAGGTACATACGCACAAACATAAGCCTGACATCTCACAAACCCCAACAGTACACTTTTCAGTCACTTGTAAGCGTCAAAAGCAGACAGCGACAGGGGCTGCCTATGCTGGTTATTCATCTTTGATGGAGTATATTCGCAGTTTTAATCAAACGACCGCCAAGAGCGGTGAGCGCGCACGCTCTACGGTTGTTTGTTGTCAGCACAGACCAATAACACTCCTGGAACGTGAGCGGGCAAGGCAAAAACACATTCCAACACTGCTAGCTTGCGCTTTTTACCGATGTATCTGGAGGGCATGCGTTAGTAAAACATTTGACATGGTGTTACGACTCACATTTTTTGGTCAAGTTTGCAATGAAGCGATGAATGCATGTTGCCTATCGTCAAAAACTAGAGCTACAGGCAACCAAGCATTAGAGGTGTTGTTAAGTGACCGGCGAGAGCTGGGAAAATTTTCAAAAATTTCCTGAAACTCGGCAAAAATTGAGAATCCAGGCAAACTTCTAACTTTTTACTAGTTTCGAAGAGGAAAACCGATTTCCTTTGTTTGGTCGCGACCCACATACAATCAAAACAGCGTAAGCTCAGCTCTGTTATCCTTACGCTGCGATCAAAACTAATAACACTTTTTCTCAAACAAACCCATGTGCATGTGCTTGCTGCTATTGTTTGAATGTGCGGAGAGTATTTCAAGCAAAGGTGCTTCCTTCAGTTGCATTTCCACAACACGAGACCAGCAAAGTGCTGCTGGAAATGCAACGATAGTGATCAACACCGCAAAACTGATAGCGGTCGTTTGGCCGGAATATGTACATTGGTGATGACAAAGGGACTTGCAGCCTTGCAATTTCTTGCCTGCTGCAGTAACGAGATACGGCATGAGGTCAGTTTGAATTGAGCCGAAAATGCCGCAAAATGTGATGGCGTTCATTACTAAGTGTTTTATAACATATCATAGCCTGCTGACGCACAGCGCAACCGGTTTGTCTTATTCGATTTCTGCCCAGATAGGCTGCCAAACAAACGACTGTACAAAGTATGCATAACCGTCAACACCTGAAGGTGGTTTTGTTTATGCAAGATTGTCGCACTGATAGCAAAAAATCATCCTTCTTGCCCAGGAAAAATGCTGGCAGTGGCCATAAACTTTGGCCTCTGGCAATTGCATCAAAGTAACGGTCATATCTTTTCACAACATTCGGTCTTGACTACAACACTGCTGATAACGTTTCCTTTCACTGGCTTTAAAAAGTTCAATTTCAGTTGTTGCATTAATTTTAGCTGTGAACCAACGACTCTACATAAGTCAAATTTAACTTGCGTCAGAACCGTGGCCAGAAAGTCTTCAATAGTGGGGCTTAACGTTTGTGCAGGGGGGCTTGACATCGAAAATTTGATAAAAACTCCACTGATTCATATTGGTTCACATTTCAATTTGGGGGGCTCAGTGTTTCCTTTGGGGGGCCTAAAACCACCAAAGCCCCCCTGTGGCGAAGGGACTGCTTTGCATGCGTTTAGGCGTTGCAGCGCTACTAGCAATTGTTACTCGGACTTACGTGCAAGAATCTCGCTTTCACGGGAACAAGAGAGTGAGGGTTACGCAGCATGAAGCGGAACAACCGGAAAATAGCTGACATGGAAATGAGACCCTGGCGTTACCAATTTCATTATTCCAGCCACTGCCCTGCCGCTTTCGGAATCATGAATGTGCTGTGCCGCCTGTTGTTCGCCGATCAATTAATAACAAGGACTTAGCGATTCAAGAAACTAGCGTTTCTCGATGAATGGGCTGTTGTACTTAGAACGACAACGAAGTATGTGTTACGAGAACTCGGTCGCCATAAATGTCAAGGGAGCGGTGTTACCACCATAGATGCGTCATGCAGCCACATGGATCCAGTTTCAAGAAATTAGGCTTGGTGTCGGGACCGGGAAGAAAGAGGTAGGTTGTGCGAAGAACTGGATACCTCTTTCTTGGTAAGTGAAGGGACAAAGTCCGAAAACCTGTGACTGATGCGAGAGTGCCTGAACGAAGATCAGGATAATCGCAGCTGGCATGGACTTCTAAAAACGAACGTTACGTCAGAACTTCCTCGTTCCTCTTGCACGTACGCCGCTTTCTTGCATTCCTGTCGGGATGACTAGGCCCTTTCTTGCATGTTGTCACTCACAGATCACTTCAGTATAGCAACACGATTTTGCGTAGACTAATTTGCGATCAGGAATCGGCCGAGCTTCGTGATCACGTGATCACGCTATCGAACGGGTTTTCAGGTTTCGGAATTTATGCGTTTGGCTGCTTTCGCCATTCAGAAATCGAAATGGCCAAAAATTCAACTCTCGCTTGTGTTTCGAGTGACCAAAGTTTTGGAGATCGTCATGTACGAGCACTGGCAATTGCATCTTTTCCGAAAGTTCTGAAAATATATTTTGGGCTTAACTATTGCGTTTAGTGCAAAATATGCTCATTTGAGTTACCCGGGCTATGACAAAGCATTACTGTAAAACAAAAAGTGAAGCAATGACCATTTAGACCAGCGGTTTTCAACATTTTTTGTACCGCCACCCATTATAGCAACCCAACAAACCCAACGACCCCCATCTAAAACTCGAATAAAGCAAATATAATACAACTGTGTAGAATATAATATATTTACTCGCCACCCTAGAGGGGTGGTATCCCCAAGTTTGAAAACCACAGATTTTGACGAAATACGTTTTTAATGACATTTGAAATAGGCCAATATTGCTGGAATTTGTGGTAGAAAATAACCGTAGTATTTGATCGCAATGCTTGAACTTCAAAAAACATATCTGTGAAATTTTTTTGGAGTAGCGAGTAATAAAGTTTCTCTAAGCCTGTTTTGTATTTTTTGTATCAATTACAATCATCTTATAAGTTAATACAATCACATTTAACTTAAACCTGAAAAGCTTGCAGTTCGACAGAACTCCAATCAATCTTTAGCTATTTTAGAGCTTGACATTGTAGACATAACACTTCGGGTCATTTTACAAGCTCTTTGCGATAGAAATCAGATCAGTTTCTTCATTTTGTAGAAAAAACATGCATTCTGTAACTTTTCCCGAATATGATCAAGAAAAGTTTCGAATCAAAGCTGCTGAGGTCAAGAAAGCAAACACGTTGAAAAACAAAGTATCAAATAATAATAAAACTTACATGCTTCAAATCCATCAGTGTGCTCTTGGTCAATTCTACTTTTCGTCTGTTTGATAATTTTACCACAACAACTTTGTCCTGTCAAAAAAAAAGTCTTCGTGAAAATACATTTTCAGTCATAGGTGAACGATAGTTTCATCACCTGCGATGAAAGAACTCAAAACAAAGTGGTTGCTCTAACGCACTTGGCGACGGCAGCTATCTTCCCGTCAAAAATTGTGAATAATATCTAGAAGTAGTTTTTTTTAATTGAAACACTAGGTACTCTCTTGGTACGTTAGTATTTCTAAGTATTTGCACGAGAAACGTTTTCCCCAATCATTCTCTTTTAGTTGGCCTTAAACACCAGCAATTAACAAATTCAATTTTGAAAAGAGCATGGCGGCATGGCGTTTTCATGAAATGCAAAACACGTCAAACTTAGATGTTCCTACCTTGTAGACAGCAGTTGTTGTAACACCGGTCCAAGCTTTTTCACTTATGAGAGATCCAGCGCTGGTCTTTCTCTGCATTGAATGATTTGAAAGCGTTAAAGTCACCGCACAGCGCATTAACCAATTGACACAAGTCTTAAATTCCTGTTTTCATCGATCGGAAAGGGAAAGAGCAAAATTCAAAGATTTTTTTTATACCTTCAATCCATGGCTACGGATGTATTAAGCCCCATTTAATCTACAGAACTGACACGAAAAAAAACACAANGATTGCATTAGGACTTGTGAAGANTGGGTGAAATTTTTATCAACCATCCCAACCTCGGCAAAACCATTTACCTCGACATCATAGATTCTTTCGTTTTTCTTTGAATTGGATGACCATTTCCTCTTACGTTTATGAGCTCTTTTTGCGGCGATCGCAGGAGACAAGGAAGGGACGTAATAAGAGATCACTTCACCAAGCGATGGATCACTGTCAGTTGGTATATCTCCAAGCGCACCAATGTCTCCATCAAGGTTACCACCTAAGACTCCGTTTGGCGATATCGGCCACGTGATATCGCTCCAGTAGACCCTCCATAGCTGACTTTCAAGTTCTTTTTGGAGTGTGTGGCGTCTGAGTGTTTAAAACAAAAACAAATTCTTGAAACCATCTGTGTCCCAAAAGTTCAATGTGGAGGGCGGTTAAAGTTATTACGTCGGGGCTGCATGCTTGGTTAACAGAGTAAAGCAAAACTAAGGTTTTATCGATCTGCCGTCAGTTTAGCGAATCTTGTCGAAAAACCTTTCTGTACTGCACACTGCTTTTACATGCACTTCAGAGAAAGTAAAGTTAATTGTTTTTGGATGCACGGTCGATTGGTTGACTAGGAAAATACACGTATTCTTCACATACACCGTGAGCACAAAGAGCAATACGCAAAACTAGTTTTCGATTTCATTCAACGGTACTTTTGAAACAAGCTTTAAACACATCAGCAAGATATCCTCGCAATACTGCGTACACATTTGTATACATATTATCGCCTTTGAAGTTTGATAATACTATTTTTGTACTACAAAGCACTTTCCATCAGAATAACGGTCACTGAGAAACAGCTTGACAAGAGTTTTCAGAAAATACATCACGAAGGGTCTTTCTTGGTTTCCAAGAAAATGCGCTTTTTCAGATCTCTGCCACTTCACGACTGTTAAGTAAGGTTTTCGTCGGTTGGAAACCATATTCTGCGACAACGTAGTGGGGTGAATTACAAAACAAACTGTCGCGTTTGTGCGAGGTGGGGCCGGCAGTACGGCAGTAAACATTTTCATCGGCGGTTTTTCGCGAAACTTATCTTCAGACCAAAGTCCATCACTTAAAGCACAGCCAATGCCCTTTCGGTGAGCGCTTTTTCGAACGCAAACTTGTGCACGATGAATGGATTAAGTCGCTTTTGTCTTCTTGTGTGATCTATTCTATTTGCCAACTTGTTTATCGTTCAATAGAGTGATCGAAAGGTAAACATTCCATGATTCGAACTGTAATCCGGACCTGTTTTGTAACGAAACCTTTTCAGTATTGCCGCACACAGGGTACACTCATTCTTGGTTTGCCAAAGTTGCGCAAAACTGCTTAGAACATTTGCAGCTCAAGCTTGACAGCTTGGAATTTTTATTGTAGAAAAGAAAAACTTTGGTAAAATAGAATTGTGTCGTTACTTTACCTGTAAGTGTTGACGGATATAATAACTGCAACAGTCGCCAGTGAAACAACTGAAATGACGATTGCTTCAACCAATGTCAGTCCTGGAATAGGAAAAAAACTTATAAGGAAACAAACCGAAATGAATGAATTCATTTGCGCAAATAGTCAAGCAACATTTGGATAAAAATCAGTAGTTAATACTTAGCATTAGAAATTTCACTCCAACCGGTGTCGGTTACAAACCTGAATCTAACCAAATGAATGCCTGATCAGGGGCGTAACGAGGGGGGCACAATTCCCCGGACGCCCAATCACTATGGGGGCACCGAATGGCTGCAGGGGGCTCCGAAAAGTCCTAACAATGTCACAAGTACTTTCCTCAAAACAGTACTATTTCACTCCGAAAGACTTCAGGTTNGAAAAACTGGGGCGCCAAACTTGCTTCTTGCCTCGGNNGCCATGTAACCTCGTTACGCCCTTGCGTCTGATGGAACGTACGACGTCATAAAATATGGAGAAGGTTTTCCACAAANTATAAAAAGGATTCTCACTTTCTTTAGCACATTTCTTTCCGTTAAATCCACATTTAGGAACGTCTCTTGGAACAGTGTTTTTCGGCCAATGGGCGGACTGTCTTGGCAACTCATAATATTTCTTGTTGATAGCATCGTACTTGCCCACAACTTTGAAGACACCTATGCACACAAGAGTATTTGGCCTGTGAAATGATTAAGTATTCATGCTCCTTTTTATGTTTAAAAATATTAGTGACACAAACGCAGGTGCAATAGTTGGATGCGTGAGTGCAATGCATTTGATTGTATCAGTGGCAGAAGAAAGCTACTGGTTGACTAGCACAACATGTAACTTTTAGGTTTTTCAATTATATGCGCAATTTTCTGATTTTGCATATCACGAAGTAGTTAACGCTCACCTTCCTTCGGGTCCAAGTCCAGCACGGAGAAGTCAAGAAGTCGGTCTCCGGATAAATCGAAAGAAATTTTTCCTGTGACTCCTGCGACAATGGACAATTATTTCCAAGGTCAAAAATTTTTCGTGCCGACGTTTTGACCTTTAGGTCGCAATTGACGTCGTTTCTATCCTTCTACGCTTGAAGGAGATCGATTGATCGTATAATTTCTTGCATTATTCAACAAGGATTTTGTCAAGGTATTTTGCTTAAAAGCGTGTTTTTTGCCTCAAGCAAAATACGCAACACTATTTAACTGTTGTTTTCACATCTAAATGTCAGTAGGAAGCTACTNAGAAAGTCCCTCTGAAAAAGCGCTTNTTTGTATTTTTCACAACAGAAGTAACGGCACGTGGCAGTCAGGGGTGCCTTNTTGAGTGACTCGACTTCCGGTATCGCTAAANTTTTCGTATCGCTCAACAGAATCTGACAATTTTTAGTCCTGACCAACGACAAACCACTCACGTTTTGTGCAAAGACAAGTTTTAAAATATAGTGTTATTAATGTGAACTTGACCCAGCCCTGTAGCAAAACCATTTTAAATGGTTTATTGATTGCAGATATGCATCGTCTACCTGAGCTCGAAATTTATTCGGATGTCATTTTTGAGCAACACAACACAACACAGTTGTTGTTGGCTTGACCCGCCCACGACATTAACAAAACACAGTTAGATTCTCATTCTCCCACCCGCTTTGGCTTCGATTTGTACGTGGATCTTTTCCCAGAAACAGTGTGTCAAGAAATGAATTTATTCGTTCGTGCTCACGCAAATCGTCCTAACAGAGAGTACGATGTCCGCACGCAATCAGTTCAAGAATCGTTCGACGTTCCACGCCAAAATGTGTTTGCCAAAATCTAAGCCTTTCCGCCACTTACTTTCTCGCGACTGTTTTCTACTAAAACGGTCGGTGTTCATTTTTTATCTTTATAACGTTTCCTGAATTTACAACTGAGCCCAGACGGCTTACTTGCAAAAGAACTAAGCCCTTTTCATGTGATTTGAAATTAACTGCATAACACATTCTAACTGAAACAAATAGTTGATTTTATCATTTAAAAACAACTTTTCAAAGTTTTTATGAAAAACTCCTTGTCGTTTACACTTTTCCTAGAGCAGTAGTGTCAAATGAGGGCAACGCCATTGCAAAGGGTGATGCTGCATGGTCGTCTCTGCACAAAGGTTGGCGTGGAAGGTAGTCAGTAAGGTTTTACGATCGGCTAAGTGAAAAGCTTCGCAGCAAGTATATCGAATCAATTTAGATAATTGCCTATCGTTCATTGCGTGCGTCAAAAATAAGCCTTACCTATAAGTAGCTCAGAGTTTCTTAAAGCTAATGTGTAGTGAATTTAAATCTGAAGGGGTAAATTTAAGGTTAGCAATAGGATGGAAAAATTAATTCATATATTATTTATTTCCAAATATACATCTATCAGTGAATATTGTTTTCAAAAGGAATTATTTTTATGGCTCTAAAAATCTAAAAACTCTATTAAAAATTCAGATAATTTTTGTCATTTTACTCAGCCTTTTTGTCATAGGCAATGTTTGAGGTACACCGTCAGGGAAAGGTTGGGAAACCTTGGACTAGAGCTTAAACCAAACGACATTCACCCATAAAATGAAACAAGGTAATTTTTGGTTCAAACCTTCAAAACTTTTGCCTTTAATCATTTTCTGCAAGAGATGTACACCCTTTGGAGGTACCGCTGCCTTCGAAGTCTTGTCGCCACATGGTGTCATGGTATCCCGCACCCTTGCAGAGTCTTGCGAAGCAGTGTTGTTTTCAGCGAGACTCGAGTTGATGACGTGGGCCAGCAACAGCAGTGAGTCGTGGAAATACGCTGGATACTGATTTTTCTGTTAAGTAAAATGGTCGAGTTAAAATGACGATCTGAACTATAAACGAAATGAGGCCTAAATAGCCTCATTAATCCGTGTACGTCCATCAAAATAAAGAAAAAAACAGGAAAGTGCATTTATAACAGAACTGCACCAGTCACGAAAAGAATGACGACGAAAATTTGTTTCCGCTATTCTTATGTCTTTTATAGAATGCAGCGGATACACAAAGACGCAAAGGTGAGACTCGCTCTTAACAATCGAAGATATCAGCTTACGTGGAAATACTCGGTTATATCCTTGGCGCCGTATCTCTCAGCCTCTGTTGCAGCGACCGTTTCTGCAACTGTTCTTGTCATGTTTGCGTCCAAAGTCGCTTTCATGTTTCTAAACACAACATACGCTGCTTTTACAATATGTTTGATCAAGATCACTCGGGAAGAAAACTACGAATTTCAAACACTTTGAAATGCTCTTAGTGAGACAGAAACAGGCAACCATTTTTAGCTTCTTCTGACAGCCAGGTCAGAGGAGGGCCTAATTGTTTTACTGCAAGAACAGTTAGAAAAGTAACCCCACTCACTAGCATTACCAGAAAAGGTCTGGGTTGTTTCCAATTTTTCTGTAAATACCTTAACTACAGTTTCTCTAAAAAACTCAACTGAAACAGTTTTCAGCCTCAGCACAAACTCTTTGTTCTTTATTTGAACCTTACGATGCCACGAACAGAGCAAAGCTATTCAACAAAGTTCTAGGGCTTCGGAAAGAACAACAGCTCGTAATTGCATGCTAGTTTAGAATTAGTTTTCGCAACATTGATCAACGCTTCAGCCAAACGGCACATACCGACCAAGCCGGGTCTTCAGACGATCGATAAATTCACTATATTCCGCTGTTTCCGGCTTTGTCACGGTGATTATTAAAGCACTTTCGAGCTCTTTCTTTATTCGTTCATCCTGCAGAACAGTTTAGCGCTTTGTTTTCTTGGTTTCTGGATAAATTCATACCAGGTTCCCTTTTTGAAATACAACTCTTTTATAAAGCCTTTACTGAAACACAGATCTTGGCCATGTATCCCAAAACAGTGATGTACCTTGACAACATTCTATAACAACATAATGAAGACTATTGTCTACAAGGAGATACTCTAACTGAAGTACCGAGTAGACCAGTGGTTCTTAAACTTCATGAACACGCTGAATCCTTACGTAGTTTTTTTAAGCTTTTTTCGAACCCGATTTTTGCCCAATATATATTACAGAAAGTAAAAATGGGTCACTGAAAAGAAATCAATCAACAGTTTATATTTGAAGTAGTCCCACGTTTTTAGTCGTGTTTCAGATGACCTTCGTTGAACCCTGAAACAGCTCTGTCGAACCCTATAGGGGTTCAATCGAACCCAGGTTGAGTACCACTGGGGTAGACGTAAACAAAGCCAAGAGTTTGAAAACGTCATTGAATGTTCATGGCGGTATGTTTAGTTAAAGTTACTACACATATTCGGGGTTATACGTTTAAATCGGTTTAGAATGCAGCTGGTCAAAAGTTTTAATTAGATCAGCGAGAGCATCGTTATGCTTAAATGTCATGAAGAACTGCTTTTGATGGCTAGTGTATTATTTTTGCTCTTTTTAGAACCGCATAAATTCCTCAACGCATCAGTCATGTAATTCGAAAAGAGCTTTGCACCGGAAAAGTCATTTTCGCGTGCAAAGATTGCCAAGCTACATAAGAGGTTAACCCACATAATATGGGATGGCTGGACAAATCGCAATAATTTGAAACATTTGGTGATATTCGCGGAAATTAAAATAATTCGTCAACGTCTGGGTCTCGCGGCGTCGTGCTTATCCTGTCTGCAAACTTCAAGCAATTGCTTAAATGACTAGGACCGGCGGAATCTTCTCGGTCGCAATCTCTTTCATAATCTCGTCTCCACGCTTACCTCAAGTCTGTCCAAATCGCTGGTCTACCGGTGTTGCCCAAAGAAAATTGGAAAATGAACAACAGCTTAAATTTTTCAATATGCCTTCGCCAAACAAGTGTCGAACTGTTTCACGTTTTGAAACACGCACGGAACTTGTTTCATTTTCTGGCCGGTGTCGTCTGCGACATCGACGCCGCCGTTGTTGATTCCAACTTAATGAAGTGATCGAGACGTTACGGCCTGATCTTTATGAACTCGGACTACTTGGGCGACGGCCGGGCAGGCGTAAACAAAATTTTGAGCGTGCGATGGTCGCGAAAACATTTTGAACTTAGGCAGGGTGCATTTCCTTGAAGAGAAAATAGACTGAGAATTTTTTTCCATTTTATTCTCAAACCCATACGAGATTTACTCAAATTGTAGCACATCCAAAAACGTTTCACTGGCGTTGGGCGAGCCAAACTTACTTTGACTTTATTTTGTTGTCTATTCCCTGCATACAAGAGAAACCTTGTTTCTGTGAAAACGTAACGGGTAGAACATTCTCGAACGGAACCGAGATGTCACCCTGTCTGATTTTTAGCTCTGCCGATTGGTCAGCTGGACTGGTAGAGTTCAGGGTGACCGGCAGTGACCTTCGGGAAAGTTGACATGCACGTACATCAAATCCCGTTTACTTAAACGCAGCTACCAAAGCAGTTTATCCCTGCAGGACGCGATGAAGCTGCCAAAGTTTATACTGGCGTGACGAGCTGGAAACTTTTAGACGGAGGGGTTCGAAAAGTAGCTGTAGCACGTGAGTGTTGGTTGACCTGCAACAGTGTGATAGAAAATTTTCCAAAATGATGCAAAGCATAGGACAGCCTTTTCAAAAATCTTTCGCGTGCTTGAAAAAATGCTTATTTCTGATACACGCGGCAGCAACACTACATGCTGTTTTACACAAATGTTTTACATTGTTGCTTCGGAAGAAGGGAAAGCAGGTGTTATTTATCGCAAACATCATCTTGAAAATGTTTAGTAGCATAAAACAAAGAATATGCTCAAAAATATTTGGTTTCAAAGCTAAAAAAGCAAAAACGTTTAAAAGATGGATGTATTAACCAACCCTATTATGTGAAAAATCATTGCCCATGCTTGCATCTAACACAACAAACACATCAAGTGTTTGGTTTTTGTATGAACTGCTGCTGCCTATTCGCAGAAAAGTTTATCCACTTATTTGCAAGAATGAAACTTACATCATGTCATTTACTTGCAGCAGACATCTTAAAATTACCCAGGTAGTGTCTCCATCTTTATATTTCCATGCGTTAGCACATTTTGACCCGTAGTGTAATGGATTTTACTGCGTAAAGACATCAGGAGTAAGATTAAGAAAATGCCGAGAATCACAACCTCAGCAAATCAATACATCGTGATTGCCAACGTGATGCATGCGGAAAATGTTAATTCAGATAAAAAAATATTTGTAACAATTTCTTTAGGCAAAGATGACGCCACACCGACGCAGATGATGAAGCTGCAGCCGACGAACTTCGTGATAATATTCCAGGAATATTACTTTTAAACTGCGGTTTAAGAAGTCTTGATGACCACTCGTCACTCGAAAATGCGGCTATCGTTTGGCCTGTGGTCAGTTTTATGCAAAAGGGACAGGAAATTCATTGCTAAACCGGAATGTGATGTTATGAAACAAACACATGTTTTCAAGTATGCGCAGCCGGTGATCAGGCGTTTCGCCGTCGACGATTCATATTGCGCGGAGACTAATCTGTTTTTGACGCACACATCTGTTTNGCAAACACTCTACGAAGAAGCTGAGTCTTGGACTTCTACTCTTTCGCAAATANCGAACCGCTCCTGAAAACAGTACAATCAANCCTGCAAGGTTTAAGNTTGGAAAATCCAACCAAGTCCCTTTGGCCTTGGTTCAAAGGCGATTTTAGTTTNCTTTCCCAAACTGAAGATATCGTGGGTTCCGCCTGCGTGTTATTGAAAGTGCTGGCACTGGACCTCAACTTCGTGGCAAAGATATATCTGCAGAGTTCAACCAACTATTGAAGTAGGACCATGCTTGCATGCCAGTGCAGAAGCACACATTTCGGAAAGCCAGGTTAACACTTCGCTACATTGCTTTTATCTTAAGTAAATCACTTTTAGTTGAGATGCTGCACGAATAAGTTCATCCACACCACTGTGTGTGCTTTACTACTACTTGCATATATACGAGTGCAAGCATTGGAGTCGAAACCTAAAATTTCTCACAAGTTTTGAAATAAGGCATTTCAAAAGGCTTTTCTGTAAGACGAAATAGCTTATGCAGATTTTCCAATGCTCATCATCTGTGAATCCTGGAATTCCAGGATGATGCCTCAGACGAAGACCCTGATGATGACTCTGCAGACCCGAAGCAAAACGGCATGAAAACTAACTCTGAAGACTACCTCTGAGAAATAAAAGGTTTTGGTTCGTTGGAAGCTTCTCACTGATGAAACCACAGCATTATCAAAAGCGAATCAAAGTACACTTTGGACGTGTGTGGCATTTTTGCATCACGAACAGCCCACCCAGAATTTATAAAACTTTTTATTGTTTTGGACAATGTGGTCGTGCTTGGCGAGAAAAAAATATTTTAATTTTAGAAGTTAAACGACCTGTTATAAAAGTTTCGATACTTCTCTGCTGGACTCACAGGCGTAGGGTCAAAAAAAATCTGGGGGATCTGGGGGTTACAACGTTTTTCCCGAAAAGGTACGTTCATGCGCCAAAAGTAGATTTTTGGAAAACGTTTACACTTTTAACTTCTTTAGTTTTAAAAAGGCAAATTCAATGCTATTTTCACCTCATCAATATCAGAAAAAATTAAATTGACAAAAACATTTTAGAAACGTTTCCGTATTCGATACAAATTTTCTTTATGTTGACAATTACTTTTCCACGAAAAAAAATAGTTGTAAGGGCTGCAGTCTCCCTTGGTCACCGCCTCCTACGTCTATGCTTGCACTGCAACTTCCTTTGCTATTTCAATCTTGATAATCTTGCCTTGATAATGTTGCGTTGTGACAAAATACCTGAGTTATCGTCTATACGGTAGCAAAAGTGTGCTTTCGTAGGCAACAAAAAAGTTTTTAGGTTTGTGGTTGAATCACTTCCGAGCAACCTCTGAGGGATGACATTCGCAAAATGTCTGATCATAGTTCATCTAGAGCGCATGCTTAGTATTAGAGACCAAAAGCTCCAATATAGAAGATATATGATATACCCACATAAGGATTGTCTTTTAAATGTGCTTGAATGCTCATATCACGACGAGTAGCAATTTTTTGAATTGACAACCGTGGTGTTGACTGCTGTAGGAAAATTTTTGGGGCTGGGGCGCTTCGCGGGTTTCTGCGCAAATGTGCCTCTCCGCTAGATTCATAGTTATATTAAAAACAGAAATTGATGTAATGTGTTAATCACTTCAAAAGATCCTGAACGTTACTCCATTCCTCACGGTGTTGGAATGCCAGCTCTGTTCTTTGTCGTATACCACTTTCTAGCAAATAACCGCTGGGTTCCCAGATAAAGGCGTATGCAGAAAATTTTCATGGTGGGTTTTCATTCAGTGGCATATGGTGGTCATTTCTATTTCGTGTGCGCTGTTTGTGACGTCACAATTGAACGTCATATTTATGTTTCAAACCAACGTTTTGACGAAGTTTGTTGACACAATATGCATAGTCTTCCACATGCACTCTCCTTATTTCATGTGTCACTGCACTTAATATAAATTATTATCAGCGCTTCAAGTTAGGATATCGTAGGAAAATACACTCAACGCTACGACACAGCAGATCAAAACTGCAAAATATCATGCTGCATGTTAAAATAGGGGAGTAAAACACACTCATCACTACGTTGGAGCAATTTACAACTGCAAAATCAGATTGCGCTAAAGTTTCGTCGAATACGAGCAGTCGAGCATGGAAGGTGTGCGGCTGGACTGGCTTGCACACACTCCGCTTTGCAAGATCGAATCTTGCTGAACTACACAAGAATTGAGAATGCGCATAAAGCACGCAAGAAAACTTTCGTTTTTTTTTCTATGTATATAGAAATCCAGCAAACTTTTACAGTAGTTTTCCTTTTTCCCTGTTGCGACATTATCAAATGTCTGAATGCTTCTGTGTTAACAACTGCTGTTTTTGAGCTCTTGCAACAGTTCTATAATGTTATAGACACTGGTAATGTAGCCAATGCTGTCAGCAATAGCCGACGAAATAGAGACAATTGTTTTGAATAAAGTGACCTATCGCGGAACACAATCTTAAACATGTGTAGTGGACGAAAGATCTGCAAAAGTGGTGAGATGGTTCCTGGATGCAGACGATAATCCAGATTCCCACCAAAACCTGATTATTACTTTTTGGCCCATTTACAATGTTCCTTGAAATTTACATGCAAATTCATTCCGTGGTATTTGCATTAAGTTGACAAATTAACAAGCAAAAGTATGCGAAAACAATTAATCTCCTTTGCGCAGATAATAAAATTTTTGTAACATATCAAACTCAAGGGGGGGTTCATCCAAAAACCCTCCTTGCCAACGCCCTTGTTCCCAGATTAATGAGGCTAGAGTTGTACCTTCCCTAAAGGTTTATTCTTTGTTGTTTCCATTGCGCATTTTTCACGTAAATTTTGGAAAAAAATTAACTGTTGCTTCGTGAAAAAATTCCAAACTAACACAACTTAGTTTGAATCGATCTGAAAAGATTGTTAAATGCGAATGCGGTATAGAAAACTCTTGCACAAATATTTGTCGCTTCTTACACTTGTTGCTGTTCCGTTTGGAAGAATCCATTCCCACGGTTTTGGACCCAGCTTGTCTTCAAGATCGACTATAATGTACACGAAGTCACTGCCCTCTTGCTTGAATTCCTCCGCATACCTCAAGAAGTCGCGTACNACCAAGTCATTTGCACTTATGATCATAACTGTAGAAGTATATCNTGCTTTTTAGAATTGAAAAATAAAATAAATGCATACACACACACAAGTGTTGATGAACACAGTCAAGCAAGCTTTCCACCTAACTCGATGTCGGTCTTAAAGCGAAGCAAATGACTGTTAGGTCTAACTGTCAAGGACCGAAGGTGAGCAGACGAGAATCACAGTGAGCGTACGTGTGATAAAAACGCTGAACACCACACTTCAAACTTTTAAAACTATCTTCGCATGCTGACCGGTGCATTCGGTTGAAACTCAGCGCGAACAACATGTGCCAAAAGTCCACTTCGGTTACCACTCCCACAGGTAGTGGACTTTCCGGTCGAAGGTCGCTTGTGCACCTGACACAACTATCGCCCAGCATGTAAGCCCTAAAT
>JGI24022J15233_10000918_pt1 | contig 22059 bp, 15 predicted proteins | sample Ectturendosymbi2_FD_15233 | JGI IMG/M metagenome (IMG submission 15233)
GCCGTGCACGGCGCAAAATTACCCGACGCAGTAAAACAAAGGATTACGCCTGGCAACTCCTGGCTCGTCCTCAGTGTAGATTGGCCTTTAGTCGAGTTTTTGTATCGCTGGCGCACGGACCACATTGGCTGTTTCTGCTGTAGAGCCATCGTCAAAGCATTTTCTGTTGCTGCTAATCAGCAACCTTTTGCAGATAAAGATTTGTGCACTAGGAAATCCGTGAAACTGATCTTCAAAACGGGTGAGAGCCAAACGCCTTGCTTCGGCTTGACAACTTAAAATGTCAGGCACTTTATGTCGCAAGACTAAAAAGCGCCCATAAGCCGACTAAACTGTTTCGCTGTTAGTAGCGTTTTGGGAAAACAGCAAATCTACATGCAGGACGACCTTCATCACAACACAAGCAACCTCTACGCAGGGCAACATCCGAAATCCCTGCAGAAGCTTTTCTGATGTCTGATTATCATCATAACCCTTCATCACGTCGAATAAAAGGAAATGGAATGATGACTACATCAGTTTTGGTTTCACTTACATCGGAAAAAGTGAGGAACTCGCAATATTTTAAAAAATTTGCAAAAGCCTCATAGTGCATGTTCTGTGAAGCTTGTTTCTTCAATGGAAATTAGAAGCCATCCAAGCCGCGCAAGAACACTTCAACAACCGACATGGCCACGCCAATGTTGTGGAACAGGATGAAAAACCTTTGTGAGCTAAAACAGCCCGTTTTGATTCTCGAGCAACCCTTCCAAAATTAGGTTTTGTACCTGTTGACAAATCACTGCTGATGACGTTATACTAAGTGACGTTTAAAGTAGCAAAGTCTAAGAAACCTCATACTATTGCAGAAGAGCTTATTAAGCCATGTTTATTATGAATGGCTACACTATTCTCGAAAATGAAGCAAGAAGGAAGTTTGAATTAGTGCCGCTACCAAATAATGTTATTCAGAGCCGAATTGCTGATGTGAGTTTAGATATTTTGGAACAAGGTATCTCGCAAATTAAGGTTAGCCCCCTTGAAAATCTCCCGAAACATTGGCGAACGAGATTGCCGATGTTTCGACTTGTAGTCAATTTGAAGCACTGGCGAAGTATGTTCACGATGGCACCATAAAAGAGAACTTCTTCTCTATGAAGAACTGAAAACAACCACCTTTAGAAAAAACGTGCTTCAGTTTGTTAAAGATTTATTTGCAAAATATGATGAGATATTCAGGGTTTGGTTCTGTGTGCTGATGGCGGTCCTGCTAGGCTGGGAAATAAACCTGGGTTTTCTGCACTGATGAAACAGGATATTCCGCACTTGCAAGGAACACTCACTGTTGCCTTCATCGCCGGGTTTTGCATCAAAATCCTTGCCTCTGAAATCGAAGAAAGTTCTTGATACTTCTGAAAAATCGATCTGGATTAGGGGTCGAGCTCTCAATCACCGCCCCTTTATGTAACTTTGTGAAGATCTTGGAAGTGCAGTGCCGTAGCAGCCCAACTCTGACCCTCCAAAATGCTTGACCCCCTAATGATTATTGACCCCCCTAATGGTGATTTATAAAAAAAGTTATGTTATGCTACATCTCGAGACCGAACGCCCTTCAAAACGAAATATCCTAATTGCAGACCCACTTTTGGCAGAACCAAGCGCGTAGTTAGGCTTTAAGGTTTGGGGGGCAAAATAGATTTTAGGGGCTAAAATTTTTGTTTTTGTCGTATGTTTAAAACAAACTTTTCTGAGCAAAACAAAATTTGGGTGGCACAAAAAGATTTGGGGGTAACTGCCCCGGAATGCCCCCCCTGTGCCTGCGGGCCTAGGCAGAACCTTCCCCAGAAAGTCTTCCATTTGGGGCCCTTCATGTCTGTGCAAGGGGAATAGACATTCTGAAAATTTATATTTAACTTACAACATGAACAGCATTTGCAGATTGTGCAAATTAATTATAAATATTTTCCCGCAAATACCCATGATAGGCTCGTAGTTTCCAACTAAAATTTTTTGAACGAGCTTAATAAAAAGAATTGGGTGGTAAATCATTGTCGTTTAATTGACGGCGATTATTTAGAGATGTCGTAATGAAATGCAAATGTAAAAAAAATTTGCAGGAAATCAGAATCAATCATATCGTTCAGTTATGAAAACATTATTACCGAAGGAGCAAACATGAGGCCGGTCAAAGCATGTGCGCCGCGATGAACGTTTTCTTTCATTAGCGCAAATTGACAAAACTTTACCACGAGCTGAAATATGCTTGTAAAGCGTGCGCGTTGGGCTTTTTTTGGCCGAAATACGCATGCGTAAACCTTACTCATGTCTGGACTGTTAATCTCCTGATGCATGGCACATGTTTAAATTAATAACATTTTGTATCTCAAATCGCCTGTAATGTTAACAAATATAGACTCAGGCATAGACGTGCCGAGGGGCCTTGGAGGCCATTCACCCCACAAAAGTTGGAACATACAGCCATTTTGTGCTCTGAGAAGCGGTATCTCAAACAAAATAGTGTTATTAGCCTAAAATCAAACATTTTGGCCCAATCCACATAAGTAGGCTACTTTGCTTTCAAAGGGGCTCCCAACAGCAGTAATGTGTAAATAATTGGTTTCAAAAAGGGCCCAAAGTAGCTGTAATGCATAAGCACTTTTCTTTCAAAGGGCCCCCCCAACTTCATTGATTTCTACTGCTTCATATTTCAATTTGGGGATCTAAGCTTTCTCTGGGGGGCTAAGTGGTTATGGGACTGAATTTTGGTGACAGCGTGGCCCCCCAATTGGGGTGTGTGAAGTGAGGCTGATACGGCTCAGTGGAAGTGAACATAGAGTTTTACTTTTCCACGCAGAAGTCCGCTGGCTCTCGCGTTGGAGAATTTTAAGCTACTTCTTCGAACTGCAAAAACAAATCAATCTTTCTGAAGAAGCGTCACTGTGATTTGCTTGAGGAGCTAGAATAACAAGATTTCAACCAAGCCTCTCAGTGACATATCACTTGTATGAATGATCTAAGTTTATCACTTTAAGCAAACTCATGTACAAACGTACCAACTCTCAGCTACCGGCTACATTTAACAATCACAATGTTTTAAACTCATTACAGATCTACATTCGTATAATATGAGACAAACTAATACTCGGCAATTTTCTTTACCAAAAGCACGTTCAAACTCAGGTGCGAGAATCTTAAAGTACAGTGCAATAGAACTCTGGTCAAAAATTCCATTAGAAATAAAAAATAAACCGTGTTTGACGCTTTTCACAGCGGAATATAAAAGAAATGTGTTATTTGGGTACTAGAAACATTTTTTTTCCTTTAACTGTCGCATTTCATTTACTCCTGATGATGGCTTACGCATAAGCCGAAACGTCGAATAAAACAATGTTTTCGATGATTGTGACTGTTTTATTTGTGATAAGAAACATTTTTGTTTTCTTTTTGTTGGTGTGTATAAACCAGGTGCATTGATTTAATTATTTAACGCTGCTACTAATAGTCGAACTATGTGGTATTGTTATTAAATCTTACTCTCTTTGGTTTCTGTTGCGTTCATTAAAATAGTTGCCTTAAACTCTTGTATAAAGTAGTGGGATGTCTTTAGTCTCCAACCGCGAAGTGAATAATGTGTCTACCGAACTGTAAACTAATTTCCGTTCCCATGCATGATTCATCACATCGACTGAGATTTCATTTCCCAAATACATGTTTGGTCGCCTTGTTCTCAACCTGCTTAAATTTTGTGACACCATTGCAGTGCTGCACTAGTTCATAATGTTGACGCATTACCTCTCTAGCCGTCACAAATATTTACAAAATATGAGCAAACAGCAAAATTTCTAAGTGGAAACGTTAAACCAACCTTATGGTGGCTTGATCTTGCCTGCAACGCATATTGCTTCCATGAACAATATAACCGCGTTGCGCATATTAAACTTTAGAGTATACTCAGAGCAACAAACCTTTACTTACTGCTACAAGCTGTTCCCTTTACACTGTAAGTAGCTTCGCCCTCGGGATTTCTGCATCCTAAATGATCCCTGGTCCTTCGCAGCCTCCCACTGCCTCATGTATTTCATAAAGCGGTCTAGATGGAAGTCATCGCAGCACTATATTATAACAACCGTGAATGATGCAATTCTTGAGTGTCCTTTATGCCTGCGTTTCGTCAAAGTAATAGTGTTAGTGCCATCAAGCGTATGCTTTTCTACTATTGCCACGCAGTGGTGTAGAAGGCGGGGTGCAGGGGTGCAAGCGTACCCACAAAAGTTTTGATTTGTCTAAAAACCGGACGAAATCCCTGAACATCTGGGCGAAATCCTTGAAAATCTGGGCTAAATCCCTAAAAAACTGGGAAAAATCCTGAATATCTGGGAAAAATCCCTGAAAATCCGGGCAAAACCTGGCGCCCAATGTTTGATTTGAAAAAACGGCGCCCAACGTATGCAGAAAAACACATGACGACCTTTTTTTGGACGTCACACTAAAAACGGTCTTCATGATGTTTGTGGGAGAAAATTTGTAGGCAAGAGTCGCACAAAAACTTTTCGGGCATGTTTGAGGAAATTCGGTCAAAAATCCTTCCCATCCTCAAAAAGTTTCCTGCTCGTACACCTGTGCCACTGTGTATCTATTTTCGTGTTCTTTCACGTTTTTGTGTGTTTCTTATTACTGCCATGCATGCTACAGCGTTGCGTGTGGGACTGAAGACGTTATACAATGCAATCTTGCGTTATGTTTCAAGGCGAAAATATACCAATATTGAATTTCTATGAAAAACTAAATGCGTTCAAAGGTAAGTTGTCTCTGTTGTGTCGACGAGTCAAAAGAGGGAATTATTAGAATTTTCCATCATTTGAAGAAACAGTCGATGACAATGAATCTTCGAGTTTGATTCCCAGAGGTTGTAAAGAAATTGTGGCTCATTTGGAAATGCTGTCGACATCATTTGACAAATATTATGAAATCTTCGGACGAATGGATTGTGAATCCATGCTCCTTCAATTTGGATAAAATGTGAGATGATGGAGAGCTGAAAGATCTTAAAGAACTGTGTTCTAATCGTGCCCTTGAAATGCGATTTGTGAGTAAAACTTTAAAAGAGTATTGGTGCTCGAGTGTGGTTGTGTTTCCAAGACTTTGTGAAACTGCACTAGCCATGAGCATTCCATTTGTGACAACATGCCTATGCGAGTCAGGATTTAGCACTCTTTTGTCAATTAAGACGAAATCTAGAAATTGCTTGAATGCACAGGCAGAAATGCGTGTTGCTATCAGCAACAAGCTCCACTTTGATCATAAGAAAGAAACAGGAAAAGTGCCACTGAACTGAAACACATTAGAAAATGTTTGGAATTCTGGTCAAAAATTCCATTAGAAATAAAAAATAAACCGTGTTTGACACTTTTTACAGCGGAATATAAAAGAAATGTGTTATTCGCGTACCAGAAACATTTTTGGTTTCTTTTTTGTTGATGTACATTAACAAGGTGCATTGACTTAATTTTTTAACGACGCTATAAAATGGCCAAATCTTCAGGTATCGCTGTTATATCTTATTCCGTTTGGTTTTTGTTGCGTTCATTAAAATCGGTTGCCTCAAACTCTTGTATAAAGTATTGGGATGCTTTTAGCCTTCAAGCGCAAAGCGAATAATGTACTGTATCCACCGAATAGTGAACTAATTTCCGTTCCCATGCATGATGCATCACATCGACTGAGATTTCATTTCCCAAATACATGACTGGCCTCCTTGTTCTCAACCTGCTTAAATTTTGTGACACCATTCTAGTGCTCCACTAGTTCATAACAGTTGTGGTATTCCCACGACCTCCGAAAATTTTACCAGGGGGTACGAAGACTAATACCGGTCCCTCTATCTTCTCGGGCCCTCGTCAAAACTCGTATAGCTTGTTTGTATAGCAATCAGAATCAGCTGTCATGCTAACGTCTACAACAAGAATAATTGTCATGCTGGCAACTGTTCTATACTGAGAGAGTGCTTACTTTCATCTCCCCGGGCCCCAATAACTACCGGGAGCGAGTACGATGTACCTTTTTCACCCCCATCTCGTAGGCCCTGGGAATCTCCTCTTTAACCATCACACATATTTTTAAAACATGTTTAAAACAGACAATGTTTGATGTGGCACCGTTAAATCAATTTCTTATGGTGGCTTGATTTACCTGCAACACATTTTGCTTTCATGAACCACATGACCGCATTGTGCATATTAAACCTTATACTCAGAGCAATAGACTTTTACTTACTAATATAAAATGTTCCCTTTACACTATAAGTAGGTTCGCCCTATGGAGATCTGCAGCCTAAATGACCTCTGGTCTTTCGTAGCCTCCCACTCCCCCATGCATTTTATAAATCGGTCTAGTTGAAAGTCATCGCAGCATTACATCATAATAACCGTGATGGCGCTATCCATTCATCTATTCATGTGATCTTTTCTAATATCTCATATATATGCTTGTGTATCATCAAAATAATTGTGCTAGCGCCATCAAGCATATGCTTTCTACTATCACCACATAACTATCTTCGTGTTCTTTCATGTATTTGTGTGTTACTTGTTGCTGCCATGCATGCTTGACCACAACCAAAATCCATTTTATACGAAATTACTTAACACCACGTACGTACGTGTGTAGCAAGATTACTGATGAGTTGATATAAGAACCAGACCATGCAAGTCAATTGGGCAACTTGCTTTCAGACCCCTTCACTGTGACCAATGGTGTAAGACAAAAGGCGTTCTCAGACAATATCAGAGCCGCAACCAGCTGATATTTTCGGGGAGGGAAAAGTGATTGTAACTTGATGTTCTACCTAACAACTAAACGTGGTTTTGAGAATTTTGGTCGAGCAATTTCCCGGTTGCCCCCCTCCCTGACTGTGGGCCTGGTTCATATATATTTGCCATTTACCTTGATGAGCTCTCAGTTCTATTGGGTTCGGCCATAAAGGGATGCACTCTAGGAAAATGGTTGTTGTTAACCACCTGATGGCAGTTGATGATATATGTTTGGTCTTATAGCATCAGTGATGGTCTTCAACCTTCTGAATGTTTGCTGTGATTTTGCTGCTGAACTTTAAATTTGTGTTTAATTGTAAAATGACCGTCGGTATATTTTCTCCTAAAAATTTAAGTAGTGTCTTCACCAGTTGTCTACCTGAATGGCGTAGGTGTTAAGTTTTCTGAACAAGTCAAATGTCTCGGTGTTCTATTTCGTGCCTCACTTAGGGATGGCAATGACATTCAGAGACAACTAAAAACACTTTATTGTGCGGCAAACAAACCCAAAGGCACATTTGCTTAGAGCTCTACTGCAGTTAAAAACCCTGTTTCGTGCCTAATGTATACCGATGTACGCTTTCCAACTCCAATTTGCCTACAACAACGCCTGTCATAGTGTACATTACATCACAAAGAATGTAAGTGTTCGTCCACATCTATAGTTATACATATCTTCAGAACATTTGATGCATCCACAAGAAACAATGTGTACGCTTTTGTTCGACGATGTTTATTTTCATCTAACTTTTATGTTCACTCGCTTCTATTGTATGATGCCCTTTGCAAATCCCCGTTTTTCCACCAATATGTAACGCTTCTGTATGAGAATGACCGACGCAGTAGTTACTGGTGCGTTGTTTCAATGTCTGTTCATCCTCAGTGTTGTCTGTGCGCATCACCTAACTCCAACAGCTACCTTGCGATGTGTTGTGTCTAAGCAATTTGTATCCTTGTTTTGTTTAACTTACCCGTGTGATATGGACTATGCGTCTGAACCAAACCAATAATTTAAAAAATTTCTCTTGAGCCTGGTGGTGTACATAAAATGAAACCAATGCTGATGTCTATTCCCACTGCTTTGCTTCTTTACTCGCGATTAGAAGACCTCATAAGCAGTGGAGATTCCGAAATTCATACTTCCCTTGAGGTCTTCTTTGATGAATACCGTAAAGTATCAGCCGCGGAAAGGAACTAACTAGTTTGATAAGATTCGCAATGCCAGCCGCACGTAAAAGAAGCCACGCTTTTCTTCCATTCTGGCTCGAACGAGGTTTCGCGTCTGTCAGTTGGGAGGTGGACCGTGCAAGAGCGGCAACAAGCAACGAAATCCGTGAGAGTGCGAACCACTGGCTAGCAATGCGTCATGGGAAAAACACATCTCACACTTCGCACACTTCCATCGAATGCTGGCTGGCAAAACTTCCGAGGCATGCTCGTAGCCAGCACTTTCGAGCAGGAGCCCCTCCGTGTGGCCTTGTCTTCTTCAGCCTGAAACTGGCGAGTCGATGTGAGCGAGTTCAGGCGCACGCGCACTGTGTTTGCGTTGCAAAAAGACACGACCATAAATGTATAAGTTTACTGTGTGCAGTAATATAAACCAGAACATCATTGAAAGCGGATGTGTAAGATCATTGCGATTGCCCTTTGACGTCACTCTAGAGGTGCGATAATGGTTTATTCGGAAAAGTCTAATTGCCTGCAGTTATTCGCATGACGTTTTCGCGGAGGCACAAACCAACCGACTGCAGTGCACTGAGTAACACTTTTTTCATCAGAACTTTAGATCAATAAAACAATTTTAACGCATTTATGAAAATGTATCTCCACTCACAAGATGTCAAAAGTAGTTTTTGGTTACCTTGGTACCCGAAACATACTGTAGTCAAGTCCTGGTTGTGAAAAATTTTCAGCAGACGTTTCTGCTTTCCCATATGTCAAATTTTATCGACGTCGACGTCAATAAATGCAGTTTATTCATTTGTTGAAAATTTCCCGGTTTTGTACTTTAAACTGCATGTGTCTAGAGGTCTCTTTTTTTAGGAAGATGTTTTTATTTGTTTTTTTATTAAAATCGTGGTCATTTGCAGAAAAATTCCCTCACCATACATTTATTCACGCTGAAATAATTTTAAAAAAAACTTCGTTTGCTGAAGGATATATACATCATAAGATTACGGTTCATTTCTGAGTAAAGCATCTTATGGTCCAAGTCAAGCACACAACTATTAATGACAATAAAAACCATTACGCTTTCAAGCGCAGTGAATTATTTTCTTTGCTTTGTTAGATTTTGATATTTCTATAAAATGTTTCAATACCTTTTAGTAGTACGTTTCCTCCAAATACCCAAGATGTGGTTATCTAAACCACCTGGAAATTGATGCAGCTTTAATCAAAATATATCACTTTATTGCTTTCCTCTTTTTTGTCAAGCGAAAGTGGAGTAAATGTTTTTGAAATGTTTGCCTGGAAACCTTTTTCAGTGCCTAAACCTGAAACGAAACCAGAAGACTGACATTATGTAGGTAAGAGCGTCCCCGCAGTGGTGTTCAAAAAGCAGCAATGAATAGCACCTGCAGGTCAGAAAGTTTTAGAAACTTTTTTCCAGATTAAAAATTAAATAACGAGGAATAACTTAGTACGACCTATGTTAGATCCATTTCGTATAAAAAAACAAAAACTGCCCAAGAATCTTCTCCCGATTTGCTTGATTTGTTTCATAACCTTGTCCCAATAATATGAAAATATTTGATATCGGGAAAATGAAAGTATTTAAGTGGCCTTGCAAATTCTTGCATCTTCTAGCTCCTTTAATCGTCCATGTGGAAAACGACTGTATCTCCATTCACTCGCATAAACATATCTCCAGGTTAGAACCATTTTTCACTGTCCAAAAGCGGAAAGGTTTCACAACTCAACAAGCGCTACGAATGTCCGAAGTAATTTCGCCCTATTGACAAACTTGAAATAAGTTGGTTCTTGAGGTACGATCAGTAAAATGTTTTATTGATAATGTCTTACTTTAAACTGTCTGCAAAATATGTTTCCTTTTTCTGAAACAGCAGCAAAAGAAGAAGACATCCGATTGAAAACTATGCGAAAGCCCCATCCAATTATTCTTACGTCATTTTGTTTTTAACTTTTGGATAACCGCATGGTGAGCGTCATGGGCGTCGGAAGGATTTTCAAATTTTTCCAGGGGGAGCCAAAAGTGGTGAAATTTGTTTTTTCCCACTCGAAATCAATAAAATAACCTTTTTTGCTAACATTGTCAAAATCAGGGGGACCTTGGCCCCCTCTGGCCCCCTTCCGACGCCCATGGTGAGCGTGCTGGTTCAAGTCCGCAATATTCTGAGCTCCGTTTGCTACGAGCAATCGCTTAGCGAAGCTTAACGTGTTTGGCATATCTATCGGCGTTGAGAGCTTCAGTGAAGAAATCCGATACGTTCCGTTAGAAACCGTGCGCTTAGAGGCTGTTTTCACACAACACTGTGTCGATGTGGGAAAAAGCAGCTACTAATGACACCAGCGCCAAATGTCACACTACATGGCGCGCAAGCAGCTGTAAAAACCTGCTCCATAACTGCAAAGAGCAGGCGCGATAATTCATCAATAGAGAGCTTTGCCCCACTTGCGAAGCGAAAATGAACGAACCAAATCGCACTCTGACCCTCAAATTCAAGTAGATTTTCACTTTTTAACGGTTTTTCTAAGACTATCACATTTTATTAAATATTTTTAAGACGAACATCGATGCAAACACTCCATGAACTACTGAACTTGCGACAATAACAAAGCTTGGGGCTCTTTAAATCTACTGATGCGAGGAACAAACCTGAAGAATATAAGAACTCAACATGTCTGACGGTGCTAAGCAGTCTGACACCAATTATTATCCAGCAAGTGAGCTCGCCAGCATCCCCCGCAGTTGAAGGCATAACATGCCTATATGTGTATTTCTCTTGTTCATGTTTATATATTTTTGTCACATAGAAGTATCGTGTGATTGACAAACTTAATAAGGTTGACGGATTTTCGTCTCATAGGGAACTACACTAGTTAAGACTGTTCGCAATTAGTGCTAGATAACTGGCCAAAGGTGACTGTTACGAATTATGGCCGAAAATATAATTTTGCTCTAACAATTACAACAAAACAGCCAGTCGTTGAAGGCAAACATTGGCAGTAACGCAAATTTTTCAATGTTCGAATTAATTGGTTCATCGGTTGCGTGGATAAAGAAAAGTTGTTGATATCATTCGAATCAATTAGGATTAGCCTCCAGTACGTATAGAAAGCATGCTCTGAAAACATTGTCAATCACACTGCGCAATGTTCACGTTTGAGAGCAATCAAATGTTCCGTTAAGCAGCTTCTTCCATAGTACAGTATTCATAACATGCAAAGCACAAAATATTGTGGTGAACGCGTAAAGAAAAAGTTACGTCACCCTCTTTTCCTTTTTTATTTAAACACATTAGGTTCAAGTTGTCAAGATACTCGTTCTTTGCACCATTGACTTCATGGTGTGAAATAATACAATAACTCCTATGTCAACATAACGTTTGAGCAAGCGCTTTCGACGAACGTTACGATGATGATATATGATTTTTGCAGAAAAAGGTTTGTGTGACAAAGTGAACTCGCCGTTTCATTGTTTATCACTGCGCGCTTGCGTACAATATGAACTTTTGCAATAGGCCGCTTGTCAAGGTCAAGAACGAAAAATCTGAGAGACGACATGCTCAAACAACTATGCAACAGCCAAGGAAGTCGGCAAGAGAAAAGCCCTTTTAGCCACCTGTAGCCAACACTTTTCATTCCGCAGTCTCTCATTTATCAAAAGCAAATCAACCCGGTGGAAGTTTTTTCTTACGCGTTGTTGCATATTGTAAACAGCAGGCTATTTCGAAAACGGCCATGAGCGTTAAAGCGCAGCGTCAGGCGCCGTAATTGGACGGCGGTAATTAATTTACAACGTGTGTGTCCGAGAATGCACCCTACGCCTGAGCGGTCGCCTTAAGTTCGAGAGAGGACCGGGCTAAAGGAAACCGATAGATAATGAATTGTTTGCACTACGTTGACTAATGTATCACTTTGGCTAAGCCGTACATTTCGAACCATTGCAACCCTTGGAGTAAAGTGGATAAACTGTTGAGCTTTTGCTGCTGGTTACTGTAATGACACACAATTGGTTTAGTTGTGGTTGTTTTTTAGCGATTTATGCAGCACACTGGGTGTGGCCAGGAATAGACAACATGCAGCTTGACTTTTGGATGAAATCACAAGTTACTAAAATTGCTTTTCAGACATGTTTGGCCAACAGGTTCATGTCCGTAAGATACCACTGATAAAAATTAACACTTTTTCAAAATAGATTGTGACACGGATATAGCTGATTGTAAAATATCTTTCATATCCCATGAAACTGATCATTTCATTTCGCACATCCATATTTGATACCCTTAAGAAATATCGGTTGGTTCTAGTCTTTAGCTAAAAGTTGCGCCAAGAAAGCCTTCGGATTACGTTAAACATCAAGGTAAAATTATAAAGATCTTTAAACATAGAAAAGGTCTTGTTATACTTCCTTGAGTATCGACTCGTGCCGCTACTGGAAGTCCAACTTTCTTTTCCCTAACTCTGCATGATATTAAGCCTGATAAAAGATTAGTTTTCCCGATATCAAAAACTGATCAAAGTTGCTTTCTCATGAACGATTGCTAGTTTGCGTGTTGGTCATTGTTAATGAAATATTTGCATTCAGCTACCTCAAGCCTTTTAGTATTAAAGTTTTCTTGAATTGGAGGCCAGTACGCAAATGTTACATACAGCGATTAAAGTGCTGGGCAATGCAGTGGAGCATGACCCAAGCGTCAGAGGCAGCACATGTTTTAACAACTGTCAGGCGAGGCCCACAGTACAGTCGTAGATGATTATGAGTCAGGCACAAAAAGGTGATTTCTTCATACTGCAAAAAGTGCAAGAACCATTGCTATCATGACAATTTAGAAAACGCATAAGATTTTGACAGATTTCAAATAAGTTATTAATTATTTACTGTTTGTATTACATACGTTGTCGTAGAGTTTTTGCTTTCCACAACATAAGCTCAAATATATATTTTTTATTTTTTTAATATCACTTCATGCTAACATCCAATAGGCCCAATTTTTTACTGCATGTCTATCATCTAATGACCTCATAGATCTTCTTTAATTTCCGATGTTCATGTGAGATGCGATGTTTCGTAGTTTCATTGTAAAAAAATTCTGGCCCATTTTTGCCGAGATCGTTGTCCTTGTGAAGCTGCTTCACCATCTCAAAGTATTTTACATTGAAAATTTTTACTAGTCAAAGTGTTTAACCCTTTCAAGATCGGATTACCCGAACTAAGTAAACGTGGTGGCGCCCATTACCTTTGGCAAACAGTTCGCAGCTAACAACAACTTTCATTCAAAGACCTATCGGTAAATGATGTTTCACGCAATGTACAGCCTTACGTTTAATTTAAATCTACCGAAACTGTTTGCTTTATGTTTGCAAACAACCTCTTCATTTTTTAGCAATTGGCAAAGCATTTATGGCGTTAAAGACTATGACTTGACTGACCTACCGTAGACAAAACAAAGTATGATGGCACGTCAAAGGCTGTATGCTGCGTAACATTTTAACAGCAGTTGCTTTGCAAATTAAAATGTAGCTTTACTTGCCTTCTGCACAGAGTAAACAATGGAACTTCCCCAAATTTGTGTTATTTACGTCCTGAGTAAAGCTTTGGCCTACGATTGTTCTAATGAGTGATGCAGGCACTGTGCTCTTTACTCAGTGGCATTACATGTCTGAAGTTTCACCGGTCTTCTCTAAATCTCATGCAGTTGCCAACCTTAAATAGCTTTGCTGTGCAAGAAACGTTCTTGCCATCAGGCTGGTAAACGCTTTGCTTGGTGTTCTCGGGACAGGTCATTTGAAAGCTAGAATTCCTTCAGTAACCTAGCAAGCAAAAATACGACTGTCTAACTGCTTATCCTAGACAAAACTATAGGGACAATCGGTCAAAAGAGTTTTTGAAGTGAAAACTACTGTGCCAAATTCTTTCCGAACACAGGCGAGCATTTTCAAGTACATTAATATATTTTTGCTATTTTGTGCAAATATTTTGCACCTGTTTCATGTTATCTTATATTTCCTGTTAAGATATCTTTTGTCACTGGCTTTTACATATTTCATCTGTTTGATGAAACTCCAACAGATTTCGCTCGAGATTTGAGGGACAGTAGAAAAAAATTTTGCAGCGTTTCACATTTTCTGAAGTGATCAAAGTATTACCAGTATGCACGGCACAACGTTTTAGTTATTGTCTCAATAGCTAGCGATTCACATACTGCGTTTCTATGACTGAAGCCTTATTTCAGAAGGCAAGTCTTCTTTCAGTTCAAATATTACAATCTAATTTTCTACAAAAAATGTATTGAAAGATCCACAGGAAAACTATTCTGATGCCTGCCGTTGATTTGTGTGGTTGATTAGTGATGCAATTAACGCAGTGGCTTAGTAAATTTCGTGAAGCCACGTTACTCACCCAAAAATCCATTTATTTTACTTGGAGAAGACGTGTAAGCCCAGAGTGTCATCATCATATTGCTATGGTTTTGCTTCAACTTCAACAATATAAAAAATAGAAATATCTTTCAACTTTGGCCTTGCCAAATTGTTTGGTTTGATGACCACAATACATTTCAGTGTTAGTTTTTCTAACCCTTTAATGGCCACTAGGCTGATGTCAGCATATTTCATGCACCAATTGATTTAAAAACATTCAGTTTTATCCTTGATCGAATTTGAGAAAATTTGTTTCAGTCACACGATGGCGTTGGAGATACGTGCTGTTATTATCACCATGTCACTCTCGCTATCATACATACTTTCCATGGCAGACGGCCAACTGTGATGCAAAGCTCAGTGTATCGAATAAACGAGTGTTTCGCCATTATACTCCAACAGAAGTGTTACACCATGTCACCAACTCGTGAAGAGTAACAAGCAGAAAATGAGGCATTAACTGTTAACGGAACACAAGAAGTCACTCACTCCTACGGTAAAAACGCTCAGTAAAAAACATAAAAGAAAGTGAAGCAATTTTTTTCTAAGCGTCACAACTGAGTTACTTTTAGCGCCAGCGCCATTTTAATGGGCATTTCTCTACAGAGAAAGGTATTTGAAATTAGAAATAGGTAATTCCAGCGATAGGTCTGCACAAAGGCGACTCATTCGCATTTTCGTTGAAGATCTTACTGCGCAGCAAGAGCAGTTTTACTTTTCAAAAGTTCACAACCTTTTCAGCCAGACACGCACAAGTAGTAGAATATCACTTTTTGGGAATGTTTTCTCTGTTTTTTCTATGCGTTAAGGCATTTTTCTTCGTGACAATTCCAGGCATATCGATATTAATAGTAAATTCAAGCTGGTCCACTACAAGACAGACCAAAAATCATACAGTAGTTCAGGTTTAGATCAGTGGTTTTCAATCTTTTCGTTGAAGGGAGCCAAATCCTGACCTACGGTTTTGTTAGAGAGCCACACTAAAAAAATTAACACAAGTCCATTGACACGTTTCATTTTATTGCACCAACGAAGTTTGTTTCACAAAATATTAGAGGTGTTATTGAAAGACTGCTAAGAGCCACACAAAGGATATTTGGGGGGCCGCATGCGGCTCTCAGAACCGCGATTGAGAACCGCTGATTTAGATGCTGGACTAAAAACTTGCTTTTGCAACAGCTCAATAGAGTTTTTATATGAATTCTGCTTTACTGTAAATTAAGTAAAGTTAATGTTTATTGGCTACGTGGAAAATCATATTGCACGTTCATGCATACAAACAGCATTATCAAAGCACAAAGCCTGCAACAGTAAACTAGTGCGCAGAAAAAGACAGCATGCCATTTTGAAACAGTCAACTGATGCTGAAAGTTCACCAGATTGTTGTGGAGAATAAAAATGGGAAGATTGCAAAAAACGTTTTATTTCGAGTTGATCTGTAGCTCTTTATGAGCCTTCATAAAAATGTACAAACATACAAACATGCCATTGACAAGGGTGATTTCTGCTTTCACAAAGTACTTGAAGGCATTTAACCGAAGGTCAAAGTTGTTTCAAAACAGTTATCCGGAGGAATCTGACTTCTGCTGCTGTACTATGTCACTTAAATTCCACTCATCAGAGAATGGATATACGCAGTAAAAGCCTTTAAAAACTGGAATTCACTTACTGTATCTTTCATTTATTAAAACTGGTAGGAAACTTTTTCGGTTCGGAAATAGCCATTTGTTTTCATCAGTGACAAACCTATCCAGCGTTTCCTCTCTCAAAATAATATTTTGCAGTCCTTTCTCTTGTTGTTGTCAAAAATACGCACCAAATCAACAAACTTTTTTCAACAAAATAGGTGAAGCTAGTGCTGTCTATGTAGCAGCGTTCAGAAAATAAGTAAAAGTCGGATCATTCAAAAAACAGTGTGGTAAATAGGAAAAATATAGCTGAGCTTTTGCCGTAAGCAATGGGAGACACCACGCTGATGAAATGACCACTACTAGTCGCTGTGTAACAACTTTGTATTCATGTCAAACTGATTGAGAAATAAAAACAACACATTTTTTCAAAACTGTGTGACTCACATTTTAACGATTCTGTTGTTTAAACAAATGTACGCATTTTCAACCAAAATTATTCAAAACTGATTTGGTGCAGGCTAAAAATTATTGACCCCTTCAAACAACTAATGACAAATCCAGTATAAAGCGAACAAAAGCACGAACGTACAGCAGGCTGTCAGAATGAGAGCTGCCAGATCCTGTGTGTTTCCTGTTATCGAGAAATATAATTTTTTTAAAAGAACATGCTGGCTTAAATATGTGTTTTCGCTTTGAAAAATAAAGCATACGTGCACGACAAGATAACACTCAGTGGACAAAGTCTTTTTGTAATATCACCCATCACTCTTTGGTTTGTTTTTTTCGACCTTTCACATTAATGGGCACTCCATAAGCGTTCACGTTTTATCCAGGCTCACACTGTACCATACGCTTGGAATAAAATGATTTTGCTTTTAACCGCAAAGATTAATTAACCCTGTTCTGAGCGTTAATCGACAGCTGACCAACTGAGGCTTCTTGTTTCTTCTCTCTGCGCCACACTCGCAACCAAATGTCTATATTTTTATGGAAAATTAGAAACTTTTTGAGTCGTCGCCAAAAACGACTAATCACTAGAAAATTTTTGCATCTGATGGTGATGAACACTCGTGAGAAATATTTTGTGCTTCGCTTTAATTAATTAAATAATTATGCAATGGTGCAGTCTGGGGCCGACGTGCAATATTTCATCGTAAATCAGGAACATTTAATATTCATAAACCGCTTTACATACAATGTTTTGGTCTTTGCAAGAAACTGAATGATTTCTGGCGTATATGGTTAGAACACTAAAGAAAAAACAGGTTTTTGTTGAGATTGTCCTAATTTTTATACTGAAAAAAATATGCCAGGTGTAGGTGAGTTGTAAGACTTTTTAGGCATTCAGAAATGGGATAAATTTTCGGTTTTTTCATAACACGCCAAAATACCCCTTTTGCAATAAAATTTATGTTATACATGAGTCTATTCCGGCTTGTTGTACCGATTCCCAAAGCAAGACCCCCTTACGCTCGCATTCAAAAGCAGAAAATATATTTGGCATTATCACTCAGAAATGAAATTGTTACACATTCTAGTCTGAGTCCCAAGTTCAGACAAATTTCACTCTTAACTTTTTTCAGTGCAGAGTGCTCAGCTTTCTAAATTTGGACTAAGAGCCCGATAAACCGCCGCCATCGCAAAAGCAAAATATGGCTCAATGGCGGTAGCGGTGTGTGTTTATGTTTGGCACCGTCGTCGACGACAGGCGGAGACTACAAACGATTTTTGCCGCGTCAAAAAATCACTAAAATCGTTGTAATATCTTGTAAATGCTCTTTTGATGTTTGCCGCTATACAAACAACGTTAACCGAGCATCAGGGTTGGTTGACTGAATTCTATACGGCATCGAAATTTTCCCGAAATGTGACACTGTCAATTGTGCTGCGACTGGTAAATTCCAGCTGCAAAAACTGCGTCCTCGTTTCAATTACTTTTATTTATTCACTATTCCTTTTTTGCAAGACTTTTATTTGGGCAATTATGGTGCATACAAAAATTTTACAGGAGCCAGGATAGCTTCATGATAATTTTCATAAAATGACCGCAATTGGCAGATTCACTAGAACAACAATCCCTGTCAAAGCCTGTTTCGCATCAAGTCGATGGATTACTGATTTTCAGTGAAACAACAAACCAGTTGTTTAATTAAATAGATAACTTCTTAAACAATATTTTTTTTCTTGAAGAAATTCGCATTTTTGTGGCAGTTCGCATTTCATGTTTACTCAAAAACATTCAGTCGTCATAAAATATGTGATAGAGTTGTCAACATACCTCCACAAAATTACAAACCTGCATGTGACTGTCCCAAAAAGATAAGTTGCGAATCTTTTCAAATAGTCATAAATTTGTATTTGCTTCAAGCACAGAGAGAGACAGAGAAAAGCTCGGCATTTTATAGAACAAAACAGTACTTGTGTTTCAGATTTCTTGCTGGCTTCCCAAGTTATTCCATTTTTTGAGAGCTACAAACCAAACTGATCACAAGACCCCGAAATCAGGCAGGCATGTGGTGCTGCAACTGAGCATCGGTTCCCTTCCAATCCGTGCGAATGAACGAAATCCTACAGGTTGAGACAGGTAGCAACGTTTCGAACCTGGATGCAAGACCTACCAAATAAAGGATGAGTTCACAATGCCATGCAATTCATGGTGATTTAACGCATCATTGATTCTCATTACTCTGCCCGTACACATCATGCAAGCCACGTAGTTAGTAATATCATGATCCCCGTGCCACCATACTGTTTCACTACGTTACTGCCACATATACGCCTGTTGTTTAAAAATATACTATTCTTCTATGAAAAACTTTTAGCTATTGTGGTTACTTAGTTATCGATTTTTCTTTTGCATTTCACCTCGAACATCTAAAATTACCTAAATTTTTTTGCTTTTGGCATAGCCGTAGCGGAACAAAATGTTTGAAGGATTGCGAATCATATTTTCCGAAGAAGGAAGTACTAAATGAGCAAAAAGACGAAAATTTACATTAGCGTCTTCTAACACGCTAAACGGGTTCGGAATCAAGGCTTGCGAGGACATACAAATATCACATCACCTTTTCAAGGGTATACACAAGATTGAGTTGAACCTTTATTCAGTTGCAAACAACAAAAAATGTTTGCAATTAACATTGTGTAACCACTGCTTTGGATCCCATTTGACCCCAAAAATATCATAATTGAATATTTTTTCATGAATGTGATAAAAGTGTGAATATATCACCTGTATATGAAAATTTTTCAAAATAAAAAAATTGCCCGATTTTTACTAACTTTTGCTCGATTTTTCACTAACTGGTAGGATGTGGGGGTGGGACGGCACTCCCTGCACGCCCATCTCCTATGACTATGGCTTTTGATGTCCTTGAACCAAAGGTATGAATTTCTAAGGCTTTTCATATAATCTCTCTGGAAATTTGGCATGGCCCTGTGATTTTGCTATCAGTTCACCATTAAAAAATTGGCATGCAGTGCGAATTGCTCATCTCGATTAACGTTGCTATCTGAAAAAAAAAATTGCTGTATTCGCAGGCGAAAACAAAACTAGCACATCTTCACTTTCATTATATTTTTTTCATAAGGCAAAAAATCTAGTCGTAGGTTTCGCATTAAATTTGTTTCGACGAAGTTTTGCACTGTCAAACTCAAAGGCACCGAAGACCTTCACAAAGAAAACAATTCGTTGCATGCAAGGTTGAAATGTCAAAGGTGTGAAGGATTTAGAATTTTGTGTGTATATTTACTTTTCGCATTTTTTCTTCTCTGTGCACATCATATTGTTTTCAGCCTGAAAGCACACTCCATAGTTTTTTGTTTGTTTTTTTCTTCTGTACCTCATTAATTTGTTTTTGTTCTTTTTTTTCTATATTTTGTTCAAACAGATTAGCCTATTAACCACACCAAATTCCTTCAATTAAATTTGATCCACTCGTCTGTGCACATAGGCATGCTCTTTCATTTGTACATTTTCTTCACCATGCTCTGTGTTTGTTTGTTTTCCTAATTGTGCTTATTTCACTCAAGTGTTGTTTTACAACACTTCTCAATAACTGAAAAACAGGGTTGGTTGACGAGATGACCACCGTGGCCCCTTGTGGTTGGTTTGCTCAGTGCAATGGCTTCTTGTAGTGCTCCTGTTTGTTGGCTGAGTCATATGAAACAATAAACCATTGTCGAAACCATTGTCCATTGCTATGATGTCATAGAGGTAAAAGCCTCAATCTTCATCATATTTTGTGGTTTATCAAAGTTTTCTTTCAAAACGGACCAAATTGCTGGGTTGAGTGGTCAGTGGGCAACTTGTAGTTGCAAGAGTTACTGGTGAGCTGCTGACGAAAGAGTTTTTAAAAACTTGGCAGCGGTGGGATTCGAACCCACGCCATCGAAATGACTGGTGCCTTAAACCAGCGCCTTAGACCGCTCGGCCACGCTACCGATAGACACGGCATGACGATCGAGTCTGAGACAAGAGTACATATCAAGCACACACATGAAGCGCTTTCAGGGTAAAGCGTGATAGCCTACGGCCGTGTAACATTATCCCCAACAGCGCTTACCAAGTTAAGCAGATTATACCTACTTAGCACCATGTGACTTTAAACATTTTCGGGGAAAGTAACATTATTCACTGCTTAAAATAGGGGTCTTCTTTCGTGATGAAACCTAAGTAGCGTTTCTTTGTAATTTGAAAGCACTTTGTAATTTTTTGCACTTTCATACATACAATGATACCTGGTTTATAATCAAGCCAAGCTGTTGGCCTTGAAGCCTTGCCCACTGTAGTAACAAAGTCATTGCTTCACTATTCTTTTTTGTATGCATTAATACATTTAAATCACTGGTGATACTATATTCCAGGAGTGGCCAAACCTGCTCTATGCATGAGCCGCAAATCGTAAAACGCAAGTTACAAAGAGCCGCAACATAAAAATCTAAAAACACCATTTCATTTGCAATCTACGCTTTGTAGCATCATAATTCTTTTTGGAACGACTTGCAAACGTAATGCTGTACGGCACCTTAGCTGCCACTGTGCCATTCACAATATTTCTACACTTCGCAATAGAAATAAAAAACAAATATATAATTTTTCGGAATGCTTAAAGAGCCGCATGCAAAGGTTCGAAGAGCCGCAGTTTGGCCACCCCTGCTATATTCTTTAGTTCTTTTTATTTTGTTGCGACCCAACTCGCTTGACCTTTTCTACTGCAAGAAAACTCGTATTTTATACCGGACTCCCGCTGTCTATGTTTCTGATGGTAAGGCGCGTTTCTTCACAAGCCGTGAGGAAATTGACGGTTTACAGATTAACAACAGCATCTTCGCGTGGGTGATGATTTTACTGATTGTGTTTACTCAAACTCCAAACAATGCTTCAATGTCGCATTTGGTAAACACACAAAAAAGATATGTCAAGTACTTTTCCAATGTTGGTTAGGACGACATCGGTTTTGCACGAAGAAAAACTCAAACTCAAACTTTTGTTACGAACAGAATTTGAGCTTCAGTAGAAATTGAAACTTTTGTATCCTATGCTTGGAATTTAAAAGTACAAATATTGCAAACCTCGTCTGAACATTTACTCTTTCACCAAATGAAATTCCAAGTAAAAATGCAAGTGTGACATTAAAGTGCAGTATAATGACAAGACGAATTATGCTGCATTCTGAAAGCATCGATAAAGAAAAAGTGTTGCTTGCCTTTGATCTGTGCTGAACCCTGCACCGCCTGCCTATGAAAAAATCTGTTACCAGTGGCGTACGCAGAAATTTCCGAAGGGGGGCAAGTTTCGTCACAATCGTGCGACAGCACAAATCAACTTTAGGGGAAGTGCCGAAGGTACGACCATTCTAGGGGGATCCGGGGGCATGCCCCCGGGAAAATTTTGCAAAATTATACCCAAAAGTACGCATTTTTGTGCATTCTGGAAGCAAGTTTTAGACCAGTGATTTTCAACCGGTGTTCCGCGGAAAACTAGTGTTCCGTGAAAGATCATCAGGTGTTCCGCAGGAAATTTGATAAGTTTG
>JGI24022J15233_10000920_pt1 | contig 22044 bp, 6 predicted proteins | sample Ectturendosymbi2_FD_15233 | JGI IMG/M metagenome (IMG submission 15233)
TAACTTTTGAACCTGAAACCCCAGCAGGTCATCCAAAGTATCAAAAGACTCGGATTGTAGCCTAGTTTCCAATAAAAACTTCAGCGAAAAACTACCAGCTAACGGTTGGCGCCCAGGGCCAGGGAAAGTGGGCCAAGGTGGCCTAAAAGTCCTCCACTTATGACGTCACTCATAAAATATCCGCACCCCCAAGCAAAAAATTTTTTTCGAGTGCAAGACTTGCAGTGTCTTTTGATGCTTCAACCAGGTCCGTGACCCGTACAGGAGCAGAGATATTCCTGCGCAAAACCACGTGCGTTTACGCATTTTTTTCCAAAAATCGCCGAAAACACCCTGGTGCCTAAGTGTTAGCACCTAAATGCAGTTCAAGATGTCCTAAAATGAATGAAACATTAAAATCTGCAACATCTTTCTTAACGTAAAATTTGCATGCAACAGTGCAAAAATTTTACAACGCAAGTTTTTCACAGCCCCACATGTGTGGTACATTTCAAAAAGCTTTTTCTAAACCGCACCAATGTTTCATGAAGGCTTTGCATCAGTCAACTTGTTGCCATACAAGAAAGAGGATCTTTCTGATTTTGCACACAATCCTAAACTTGTGTTTCTACAGCTACTAGAGTTCTGTGCAGGTTGGGTTGACCTGCACAGATTGCAGGTTCCTGCATTTGTGCAGTGGGAGGGAACCTGCAAAGATTAGTGTGCAGGGAGGGTGCAGAATAAAAAAATTATTTGTGCGGGTTACTGAATGTTGACCCAATGCATGTGAAAGTGACATAAGCAGAAAAGTTTTCACTTGTTTTTATAGATTTCTTTAAAGACTTCTGTTAGTTTTGAAACTAACCACTGAATAAATTATTTATCACTTGCAATGAAACATGTTGCATGTCTTTTCAGTGGTTTTGTGTGACAGATACAGAGTTGGGATGGAAACAAAAACAGTGCTGGTTGGGTACAGGTTGAGAGGACCTGTGGGGCAGTGTGGGTTACAAGTCTGTGGAGTGGGAGCAGGCAATATTTTTCAAATTCCTGCAGGCGCAGAGCATGTTTAAAATTTGCAGGGTGGGCGACGAAAAATTTCAACGTGCCCAGGACTCTAACACCACACACTTGCCAAGATATTTAAAGGTCTGCTTTTATATACAGCATGGCTTTTTCTTGAAATTACAGGTATGGAGCAGGGTACATAATTATTCAAGTAACTTTACTCCACAGGTGAAACAAGCAAGGAATCGATCGCAAATTTTTACACAATTATGTATCCAGTTTGTACATGTATAAAATTGGTATTTGAGTAACTAGTCTCTACCAAAGTGACTGAGTTGAATCCATTTGCAAATAGAATATCTATTGATTACAATCCTAAAACTGAGGATGCATATTGTTATGTGAGATAAATTCTGTATTTCGAAAATTTGTGGATTGGTTTAACCCAGTCACGTGGGTGGAGACTAGCTGCTTGAATACAAATATGTGCAAGTTTCACTCATCAAATCGAAGAAAGCAGAGCCCAGCTGGTTGGTTCCTTGAAAGCTTGCAACAAAGCTAGAGGTTAAAATTTAGTGTTGAAAATGTATTGTTAAAGTGTAAATGTAAAATAAATTTTGGAATCTGAATTTTCCAAAATGACATGTATCTGAAGCAATGAAACAATACTACAAACAGAAACATGCAGTATGCTTTCAGAAATAATTTTATATTTGCAGTTGAATTTATGGGATCATTTGGAATGAATGCATAGTTAATAGTCATGACCAGTGTTGCCACTGCTGTTTTTTTTCACTAGATCTGGGATTTTTCTGTTTTATCTGGGGTTCTAGGGTTTTTAATGAAAATCTGGTATTTTTTGACTCTGGCCAAAGTTTAGAAATGCATGCTGTATTACTGTATTTTCCATTCAACAATATAGTTTCACATGCGTAATGTGCAGATGCAGTAGCCAGTACAGTTGGGTAGGCCTAGGCTTAACCAAATTGTTTGAAATCTAATGTTCTGCAGATGAAGCATTGACTAGGCATAGGTCAGCGCACTGATCTATTGATGATGTGTCAAGGGCTGCTTATTGTTCATGATTTTGGAATGCTTTTTTTGTTATGAATGTAGATGCTGTGTTTGAGAATCTGTTCTTCATTGTTTTACAGGAGCATTGATTGTGATATGTATGAATGTAAAATTTGGGTGTTAAATCAGTTGTCAAATATTGCAATGAATAGGGTGAAAAGAAAACTGTAAGACCTTGAATGTATCATGTACTTGTTTCATTTGTGCATTTAAGTGAAAGTAAAAGAAAACATGAAAGGTTTTTTAGAAAAGATCTAACTAACTTTGTATGTTACTTCATACATTTGATTAGCTGCTGTCTACTTGTAAATTGTCAGTATGTTTAAAAATAGATTTGTTAAAAATTTGATGCAAATAATGCGTATTACCTTAATTTTTATATGCAACTATTGCTAGCGTATATTTCAAGTTTGGTTTTGACTTTTTTAAACATTTTGTATGTCTGTTTTTTTTCAAGGTAAATTCTGTTTTTTTTCCTCATAACACAGTGGCAACACTGGTCATGACCTTTCGTTATTGTATTAATTTGATTGTTAGCTGCCCTTGATTGTAAGGTTCACATAATGGTGTTAAAAATTAATCAGTTGCGTTTAATGTATTTGATGAAAATTAAGAATTTCAAAGATGAGAAAGAAACCATAGCAATTGCAACAATGCCAGGGCACTGAAAAAAATGGAAGGTTATCGAGTTGTTACCCTTTGACTGGTGGATAAAGGTGTATAGCAAGCCAAATGTGCATTGAATCATATAGCCTATGTGGAAAAGGGCTGCCAGATGATCAACACAGTTGCGCAGGGAGTGCTGGGTCCCAACCGGTCTCTTGGTGGATCAAGTGCTCAGATCCGCAAGGATCTGGGCGTGGCAGAGAAACTATAAACCCAGCTAAAATTAAACTCTGTCTGGTTTGTGATAACCTTATTTCACATCTTGCAAGCTCTACAAATGTTTGCAGCGGTTGTAGACTGCTTTGTAATGTAAGCTGCAATTGAACATAGGTTGCCTAAGACTCAAAGATACTTTCACCTACTAGCACATTTTGTGTTTCATTGGCAAGCTTGGTAATGATCCTTACACCATTGCGATTGTCTTCATCATAATCCTTCCTGTGATGGATATGCACGTGAGGCTGAAAAGAATAGAGTGCGAAAAGAGAGTTTGGTTGACAAAACGTAGCCAAAGAAAGGCTGAGCCTCATCTATACTTTTCGACGAGGTAAAGAAATATAAAATGTATTATAAGCCATACAAAATGATGAAAAAATCTTTTTAAGTCACAACTTACAATAGAATAAATAAGGTATCCTAGTTATGTTGGCTGCAAGTATAATTATGTTTGATTTGACATGATTGACAGAATAATGCATACTTTATACATGATTTACAACTTTTATTTAGAACAAAGTGTGCATAATATGTGCGTGCTCTTCATCAGTGCAGTGGTCATGCAACAAATCGACACCCATTTATACACATTTGCATTTGATTTTAAATACTGGAAAAATGGTGCATGAGGAAATTTCAGCACTGTTGCAAATACTATTATCATTTTTTGTGAAACATTTCTGCTAACATGCCACTGTAAAAACTGTATATAATATATACGTTCAATTAGGAAATCCAAGTAAGCCTTGACAGAACAATTATGAAGCTTATATGATGAACTGTTATCAAAATGAGGAATTGTTTCCTTTTTAGTACATGCTTACATCACCTTTTTATTAAATACTTAAGTAAAATGAGATTTTCTAGGAATCAGATCATATTTTCCACAAAAGTTATGTATAAGATTATCCTGCAACTATGTTGCTTTTTGTATAATAAGCTGAAAACAACAGTTTTGCTTGAGTAGGAACACTAGCATGAACAACATGTTCTCGTTAACAAGTGTGAAGTACATAATTGTAGAAAAGTACTTCAACTGTTAGCTAATAGGCATTTTTACCTTTTCTTTGCATTTGTACATACATAATTTTTAATGTACGTGTACAGTACTGTGTAATGTGTGCCATGTGCAGCTTTGACAATTGTTGTATATATGCCCTGCGAAGTTCAGCGTTAGAGCTAGATGTTGTCTGTGTATTTTCATCTGGTAAAATTGTTGGTGTTCTTTCCCCATTGTACCTTAATTAGCAAGGTTTAGGGAAATATGCATTTTTTACACCTTGCAAGTAAACTAAATTAAAATGTATTTCCAAGAGGTTTAACACCATGCCAAGAGCAAAAGGAGCACTCCACAGAAACGTCACATCAAGTTGAAATAAAAGTAGAGAACAAGGCTTTACGAGATGCATACCGCAATGTGCAGCACTAGCAAGGTGCTTGGACATTGCAGAACGTACCTGCAAGGCACAGAATTTTGGGCAAAAAAGTGAAGTATGTTCTGGACGCAGCTTGGCGATCTGCACAAGAATGCTAAATACATTCTACGTACCTTGGCACTGAACATGTTGTAAAATGCCCAAGAAATAATCCCATGCTGAAGGCTTAGCAGGTCAAATGAAGGCCTTCAAATTGGTGCTTGTAGTTATCTTGCTGATTACTTGGCATTACCGATCAGAGGAATTGGTGAGAGTGAGGTTCAACATAGCACATGTCTCATGGAGTCCTTTGATTGTTCTGGCATTGTGTTCTTGAGCAGATAGTAAAAGAAATGTTCTCTGCATGACCATTGATTCTTGTTGTGAACTAAACATTGTACTGCCATGTTAAACTTTATGCTATGGGAAATGGCATAACGAGGCTAAGTGCCGTCCAGGGCCAACCATAAAAGTGCCACCCTTTACACCCCTCAAATGTGCTTACAAGAATTTGAAATGAAAGATCAGATTTCATGCTTAATACAGATACAGTAGACTGCTGTATAATGTCACTTCATGACAAGAGAAAAAGCATCATTATAGACAATCTGTCATAATAGCTGAACTGCAATAACTCGTTCCTAAAATGGATTTTTATTTAAATGCCAAATTTTGGCAAGAGTTAAATGTGTGACTTTGATTAGGATTGCCACTTACTGTATCGTGGTTTTGCATAAATAGTCTAATCAGGAAAAGTAAGAGTTGTAACGATTTGCCTTCATTGCTGTTGATGGTGCAATCCTTGATGTCATTCACATGTCACACCTGTCATGACGCAAGGATTGGCCACTTAACGTGAAGGCGTTCCTATTTGGTCATAAAAGATTTGTGTGGTACGTAGCTAAGCTTGCACTTCAAACTGTAAAGAAAACTTGCAACTGTTGTTATAGAAAAACAAAATATTCTGCAGGACTGACAAAAAGTGTTACTATAGGCAAGTAACAATAGAGCCAAAGTCGTTAAAGACGAATTCTATTGTATATGGAATAATAAAGCATCTTGAACATCACAATCAAACACTCACAAACTGAAATGTATCTTGTGTTTCATTGTTGATCATGAATCTTGCTTTTTCTGCTCATCACCACCTTTCTCATAACTCTTCCCACTTTTCTTGTTTTTCTGTGGTTCATGATTTGATGTTTGTTTGTAGTTGTTCCCCAAATAGCTGATACTCATACTTTTCTGCTTTCTTTACATATGCATATATTGGCCGAGCATATTTAGTCAAATTTTTATCCTTGTTGGCTTTCAGTCTCTGGTAAACTGCACCACTTGGCTTTCATTGTTTACACATTCCGTGGGATAAAAAAAAAAATTATGAGAAGTGATGGTGGCATACCAACTTTGCAGATGTAAACATTTCTTCATGTTTAGGGTAGTATCCCTGTCTTTAACTAAAGAAATCACATACACTGCATATAGAGCGTATTATAGCAAATATTATGATACGATCTCAGTGTTGTAAAGAATATTTCATTGTTCACTGCATGTTTCAGTCAGTAGTGATTTATAAAAGGCTTCAAATGTTAACTCCATTGGCACTTGGGCTGGATCCCTCTTAACATATTTGCTGCAGGTGTATGAAAATCCCACATGAGCAGCTATTTTCGTGACACTTGGCAACTCCATAATTCACCAGTCAATTGTGCTAGAGAGCTGTTCAACCCTTAAACGTGTCAAGTCTGCAATGAAAAAAAATTTTTGGTTTTGTGTTTCAGGTTCTTTGTGGGTGACGTCATAAGTGAGTTAGTTGTTTTTACTATTTTGGCTCATGTTACTTGGCCTAGGGTCCAACTGCTAGTTGGAAGTATTTCACTCAAAAGTTTTTGGTGGGAAGTAGTCTAGAATCATGAGTCTTTTATGCCTTTGATCAACTTCCTAGCTTTTCTGGATCAAAAGTTATGGTCTAAAAACAACAAATTAATTAATTACGTAAGTAAGGAATGTTTTTATTGTTTTGCTGTTTTTAAACCATAACTTTTGAAAACAAAACCACAGCAAGTCATTTAAAGCAGCGCTCTTCAACCGGTGTGCACGGTGCACCCTAGGGTGCATCAAAATATGTGTGGGGTGCACCATTCTGAAAGGGTTCACAAGGGTGCATCACACACTTGTCACACTAAACTATCTGTTAGCAAAAATGAACCATTAACCAACCAATGACTTTCAGGATTTTTCCGAGACTTTGCACATTCTAGTGTGGTGCGTAAGCATCACACCATGTCAAGCTAATTGTAATTGTAATTGGTTGATTGTTTGTGATTCACACGCAACAGACAATGCGCCATTATCAATTGAATTTGGTTACTTGCTTATTTAGGCCAGGGTACTTACAGACATGGGCGCCATTAAATGGGGGACATGTCAGTAAATAGGGTGCATGAGTTCATCAAAACATCTTTAAATGTGCACCATAACAAAAAAGGTTGAAGAGCACTGATCTAAAGTATTAAAAGACTTGGATTTTAGCCTAGTTTCTAATAAAAACTTGTGCAAAATACTCCCATCTAGCGGTTTGTCCTCAGTGCCAGATGAAGTTGGTTAAAAAGGCCCAAAACCATTCCACTTGTGATGTCACGCACAAAAAATCCAAAACCCAAAACCAAATAATTTTTTTTCATTGCAGACTCTAAGACTTCCCAAGTCTTTTGAGGGTTCGAACAGTTCTGTAGCACAATCACCTAGTGAGTTATGCAGTTGATAAGTGGCTGCAAAGGTGTTAAGGTACAGAACGGGTCCCATTTTGATAAAATAGGTCAAATAGGCTTTTAAAACCTGCTCTGGTTGAGAAGTGCTGGGGTTGCAGCTTTCACACTTGTTCTAGCTATTGGGAGTTGGTTGTCTTCCAACTACACGTGCATAGTGTTATTCCTTCATTTGTTAGCAATAGACGTCTATTTTGAAAACTGTAGGCCTATTACCAGGGCTGCAGAAAGTGTGGAAATCGGGAAGGAGCTTTCTGGGAAGTCAAACATGCTCGCGGGAAATTAATCACCTGCAATTCAAGTAAAATCAAATAATACGCCAGGAATTGCAAGAAAACTTTAAAACGGACTGTACGAACTTCCCTCGCTCAGTCATGGTCTGAGTCAGTCACGGTCCAAATGGTATTGCATTCTGAATGCCATTCCGTAGTGTAGTGCCATTAAAAAATGCTCATACAGTACTCGCACCCAAACCAGAGTCCACTGGCAAGCTCACTCTGGTAACTGAGCACTTGCGCCTAAAAAAATGCATGCATAAAACGCTCACTCAACAGAAACTTTTAACATTGTCTGAACATCGTTCTACAGGTCAGATCTGTTAAAAAATGATTTCGCCACCACCGAACTGGCCGCAACAATCAATGTTTGAAACATGACGCCATTCTGGAATGGCATTACACTTATAGCTAAAGCTTAATTTTTTTGAATGAGCATAAAATTGCTACACTTACGTTAAAGGATGCTGATACCAAGAATTGTACTTTTAAACCTGGACTATTGTGTTTGTTCCAGAAAATTGGTTAGTTATTTATTACGAACATATAGTCACAGACAGTCAATACTATTTCTTAAAGCTGACTTTTGCATCTTTGACTTTGTATATGATGAAGCAATAAGTATTAGTCAGGGTAGGCAGTACAAAAATCCCAATAATTAGGGCTACAGTATTTGCTAAAGACAATGCTGCAGACCTTCTGTTGCAGAAAGTAATACAATATGGCAAAAAAGCTTTAACGCGATCAAGTTTATAACAAAAATGTTCAACTCGTGCCCAAACTAGCGTCCACTCACAACAAGCTCACTCTGGTAACTGCGCACTCGCACTCAAAAAATGCATTGATGTGTAGAATGCTCACTCAACAGAAACTTAACACTGTCTGAATATCGTTCTACAGGTCGGATCGGTTAAAAACCGATTTCGCCACCACCGAACTGGCAGCAACAATCAATGTTTGAAACATGATGCAACAATCACTTCAAATGCTGCACCACTAGCAAATTAAATCCACTTTTCTGAAAGTCGCATGCGGCCAAGCACCTTTTGTGCGGCTCTCAGCAGTCATTCAATAAAACCAGTAGCATAGCCAGCCCAAAATTTTTTTGGGAAAACTGCTAACGCTATTTTCTTTGGCATACTGCCTCTCAATTCACAAAACGACTATATGTTCTAAAAATTACGAGGTGAATGGCCCCATATGCCCCCCTGTCAACCCTCTGAATGAGACCTCTAATATTTTGTGTAACAGACTTTGTTCTGCAATAAAATGAAACGTGTGAGTTGACTTGCATTAAAATTTTTTTAGTGCGACTCTCTCACAAAATTGTAGATCTGGATTTGGCTCCCTTCAGCGAAAAGATTGAGAACCACTGGCTTATACTGTGCAGGAGCAACAGGCATGCTGTGATTATGTGTCTTGAGAGTAGGAATTGCTTGACCCTGCTGTACGAGTTACGTACAGTCTTGCCGTGACACATGCATAAGAGATTATTATAATTTATTACCCGTAAGATATCTTTAGTTTGGTGTCTGGAAGTCTCTCAATGGTCTACAAACTTCGATTTGGTTGGTCGTTAGAAACCGTGTTACGATTTTCCATATGCCGGCAATTGTTTCAAAGCTTCATGTAAGCAGTCCATATCACTTAAATAAATTATCTAAAACTCTAATGTATTAAAAAAATTCCTTGTAAATTGAATAGTGCCCACAAAATACAAATTTTAGAAGTGGGTTAAGCAAGGATTAGGCGCGAGAATTTGCCACTTTGCCGCAAAGATTTGCTGCTTCCATTGGTTTTGCACTCCTTGAGTATCTTGTTTTTGGGTGCCGATAGTGTGGTACACTGCGGCGATGCAACTATTTACGCGTGGAATGTGAACCAATGCTAGTAGGCTGAAGCAATCCAAGTTGATCATTGTGAAAGCAGTGATACTTAAGGCTCTTGAGTGCAACGTTTTCAAGAAAACAAATTTCTACTGCAATGTCATAAAGGGGCGATCGTCTTCAACTTGCAGCCCACAGGAAATTTCAACAAGCTTTCTGTGAAATTTACATTTTTTGAAGCCCTGTCTATTACCATACCCTGTCAGGTGGGATAATCGCCTTTTTCATGCCCAGCAGTGGTTAAAACATCTTAATTCCAACCGCAATCATTTCATTCTGCAACTGTTTTAGTTAACGTTATTTACAATAAAAGCTTTCACCACAATCATGTCTAAACATATTGTTTTGTTGCAATCAGAAAGCCTGAGTGGCAAGTGTGCAAAGCTTTACACTGTGGCAGCAAGCAACAACAGAGATCGCCTGACAAGATCACTCTATTATTGCTTGTTCGCGCCACATGTATATGGGTGTTATTCTTTGCGCACATCCTGTTCGTGGTGAATCGCACATGCAACGCAACGCCAGCGGAGAGGTTGCAACAACACCCCCTCCTTTTTACAACGAACCTCACTGATTGCATGTTCTTTTTGTGAACGCTGCACCTAGCACACCCTTCACATCCTGGTCACAGCACCATTTTGTTGCGATCAGAAAGCCCGAGCAGCAAGTGCGCAAAGTTTCACACTGGCAGCAAGCAATAATAGAGATCACCTGATGAGATCACTTTGTTATTGCTTGTTCACACATATATGTGGGTGGTATTCTTCACGCACATCCCATTTGTGGTGAATCACACATTCAACGCCAGCGGAGAGGTTGCAACAGTTTGTCCTTGTGCTAGGTTTTTAGACTTATGTTCATGCCTCTACTTCATCAAAGGGAAAACAACACATTTTGTAAGCCTTTCTTGTTTAAATGACTTTTTCTATTAATGCAAATGTTAAGTGTATTGTTGAACAAANGAGACATCTATGAAACCCACATTGTCTATCGGCTGACTTTGATTCATTCTACTTGCATTTTGATTCTTTCTACTTACATTTCAAGTCTATAAGCTGAACTGCAGATTAACCACGCAAATACACCAAATGCACTCTCTTGCTTCAAGAGCGTTGTTTTTCCACATCATTACATCATACAGAAAAGCAGCAGTTTAATTGAAAGTAAAGAATGTTACTTTTGCAGAGTTCTTCACTTCAATCCCAAAATTTTATGTTGGTTAGCCCACCTAATGACTGGACAGTAGCTTGTGGCACTTACTGAAAATATCCCACTGAACATTAAAAAATAGCATGTGACATGCTAAGAAATTTGTAGCCTGTGCCTGGGTGGCAGGTGATGTAATCTTGGGGTATTGCAAAGGATCGAATGATTGAAGAACAAGGATTAAGCTAGCCTTGACTATTTATCATGATGTCATGCAGGACCTTTTTTATCAGATTTTGAGTGGATGGGCAATATAAACCATGAATTACTAGAGCGGTACCTTTGTTCAAAGGACTTTTGACTAGATAGGGAGAAATGGCTTTGCTGGGCAGGAAGGTGCGGCGATTGGGCACTATGTTAAAAAAGCACTGATTTCATGACAAGTACTGGATCACTTTAGCATACTGGCTTTGACCCAGACTGTTGAGTAAATATTTAATCAATTTGTTCACTCCGCAATCACATTTCCTTGTCTTTTTATGCTGGCCTATCAGTTAAGGGTTTTTAAACAAAAAAAGCTGTAGAGTTAGAACTTTGAAAACTCTGAAAATTTATTTCAAAACAATGAAGAAGAGTTAGAACTTTCAACTGCTTTCAAAAATTAATTTTAATCAATAACTTGCTGCCCCCCAGAAGGTGATACTTGCTCCACCACTGTATATGGGCAATATTGTGTTTATCCAGTCTTCAACATTTAGACTTTCACTGATCAAACTGTGGGTGATATTGTGACCTGTTTAAAAAATAGCTGAACTTATGCAACTGACAAGCTGCTGTTAGAATTTCAACTTGTGGCAAATCATTAGCAGATGAATATTTGAGATATTATGGCAATTCAGATTGACTAATAGCTATTCCATAGCAGTCAACAGTGGTGCTTTTGATAATTGTGACATTTTTCATAAACAGTTTATTGTAAGCAATTTGACTGGAGTGTGTGTATGGAAATTTATTGTTGCATCACATTATGAATGAATCTAATGTATTACATAATATTTCAACTGATGTGGTATTACACAATGCATAGTCTTAGAAAGAGTAAAATATAAATGCAATATGTATGTGGTGACTTCTAGATCACTTGCAGCTGCACATTTGTATAGATGATGTGTTATAGATTGACTAAAATACAATCATGTGTTTCTTGATCAGGCTTGTCAGAAAATAGTTTTATAGGGAATATGTTCATGAACCTAATGTCAGTATCATAGCATCTTGCTAGTGCATTTTAATGAGTAAAGGAAGTCCAGAACACCGGTTGTCTTAAAATCATATATCTGCAATACCCTCATTGTGGAGATTCAGTTGTGAGGGCTTCCAGTTGTAAGTTCTTGATCACATAACTTCTGTGAAAATTAGTGACATTGTTATTGACAGTGAATAGTGAAAATTGTATTTAGATGTGGGTGTTAACACTAAATATTTATTTTTTAAGGAGCACCAACTCATTAGGCAGTTTTTGGTGCTAGCAACTAACCTGATAATAGTAGAGAAACATGGTTTACATTAGGAGAAAAACTTTGCTACTTACATGGATCAAGTATCTAAGATTTCAATAGTAATCCAAGCAAGCCGTTTGTAAACACTTTGTTTCAAGACAGCCTGGAAATAACAATGAGCAGCCAGGATGGGGAAGGTAAGTTGTTCTAGCTTTAACTCTACACTGATGAAGCAGTTGGGACATGCTATTGCAGGGTGTAATGAAACAGGATTGATGTTGGTATTGAATCTATTGGTAAAGTTGTTTGAAACATGTTATTTATGGAAAGTCTTGCTTAAACATTGAAAGCTGTCTAGCTGTTATCGCATCTAGGTTTACAACAGCAAATAAGTTGTTTGTTTAAAGTTGTCAGTGGAACAAGGTCGATATTTATTGCAAGAAGTCTAGTTCTATGAAGTTGAAAATTATTTACTTTATTGTTGATTAACACTTTCTTTGGTGGGTGGATTCCCCCTGTTGATATCCAACATTATTGGGTGGTTTTGGTAGGAAATTCTCATTCCAGAAGGTGTATACTGCTTGGCGTTTTCCACCTGTAGGCTGAAATGGTATACATGGCAAACGTTTGTTGCTTTTACAATAATCAATTGCCAAAATATCAAATCATTTACAAAATATTTTAACACTTTGGCATCTGGCTACTTTTCGGGATTTTCGGAAAAAAAACGCCTAAACGCACATGGCTTTGCACAGGAATTTCTCCGGTCCGTTATGCTCTACAGACCTGGTAAAAGTCTCAAAAGACGCGGCAAATCTTCTAGTCTGCACTCGAAAAAAAATTTTTTGCTTGGGGCGTGCAGGTTTTTTGTCAGTGATGTCATAAGTGGAGGACTTTTAGGCCACCTTGGCCCACTTTGCCTGGCCCTGGGCGCCAACCGTTAGGCGGTAGTATTTCGCTGAAGTTTCTACTGGAAACTAGGCTGCAGTCCGAGTCTTTTTATACTTTGGATGACCTGTTGGGGTTTCAGGTTCAAAACTTATGATCTAAACTAGTAAAAATATTTGACTAATTAGCTAATTAGATAATTTGTTTATTTTAGATCATAACTTTTAAACCAGAAACGCTAGAAAGTTGATCAAAGGCTCAAAAGACTTAGACTCGAGTCTCGTTTCCAATGAAAACTTCAATGAAACACTTTGGCCTAGCGATTGGGTTCTAGGCCAGGCAACATGAGCCAAAATGACCCTACAACTACTTCACTTATGACGTCACTCACAAAAAATCAGGACCCCCCAACCAAAAATTTTTTTCGAGTGCAATCTACTAGACTGGCCGATCCGTTTCAGCCCTTGAACAGCTCTCTAGCGCAATTGGCGAAGTAGCTAGGGCGTTAGTAAGACAACCGAAAACTGCTGTTTTTAGGCCGAAATATGTACAAATATATGGTACGCCGGCTCTCAAAGTCTTACGCTGCATACCACCACAAAAAGCCTTCCTATTGGCGCTGTTATTTTGGCAAGTTTCACTTCACTGGAAGCAAATTTTAAGACAATAAAAGCAGCTAACACTGGCAGTAAGCAAGTAAACTTTATCAACATGCCTAAATGCACTTACATAAACATTGTAATACATTCGTTCCTGCTTTCCTAGCATTTAGCAGCATGTCACAGCACTTCCATTGCACAAAATCACAGTCACTGCTTCAGTATCCTGGTCCCACCTGGTAGACCAACTCAAAAGAACCATGCCTTCAAACAGCTCTCTTAACCGCAGAGAATTTGCATTCTCATTTCAAGACCTAATATTATTTAAACTCTGTCTAGGATCACATTTTTAGACCTTTTCCAGACGAAAAACATTACAACGAGTGTCTCAAAACTCAAATTTTGGTAAAAGCGTAAATGTATGTAGGCCTTGAACCGCTGCATAGAATCCTTCCTATGTAGTTCTACATATGGCAAGTACAAAAGTTCTAATGACATACTGTAGATGTGAAAATATTTCAAGGTAGTTTGCATTCTCCCTAGCATAGTACTAAAGACTTAGCAGATTATCTGCAATTTTGTTGTGCAGAAATAGTTGCTAAATTTTTTTACAGCCATAAAGTTTGCCTTGTGCACTTTAAGTAAAAACAATGACTTAACTTTGTGAAAAATTGCAAATTTTAATGATGAGACATTTTTCAAGTTAAAACTACAAACTCTGTACAAGTAGATTTCTTTGTTTATTATTTATACCCTAGCACTTTCTGCAAGCATTATGAATTGCTCATTGCATTTATAAAGTAATTTCAACATTTGCTCTGAGTGCTTGCCACATGTGTCTGGAAAGATTTTGCTGATCTTTTTGGCAATAATATCATATCAGCTTAAGCTTTGATGTGAAAGGCCTGTTAGACTTTCCCTATGAAACACTGCTAACAGCAAGTAGTTAGTTGGTTTGATAGCTCAGTGACAGATAATAAATATGTTACTAATGCAAATATATTTGCCTGATTAGAAGCGTTATTGAAGACTCACATAAATACAAGTATATGGCTTTGGTCAATGCATGATTGGATCACTGAACTGGTGATTGCTGACACTGTAGTTATATTGGTTCACTAAAGTGCACCAAGATAGCTTTTTAGATTTTATGCAGTCTATGTTTTATTTCACTGTCATAGTTAACAGATTTTGTGATGCAAGTTGCTGGTGTGTAAACTTAGAAAATTGTGCAGAAATCTTTTGACCTTTGCAGGCCATATTTGACTTGTGAGTCTGATTCAACAATTGTTGGACTCTAATATTTGTTGTTTTTCTTTCACTTCATGTATAAGCTGCTACCAGTCACCGTAGAACTGTTAGATTTATACAGTTTATATTGCTGCTGGAGCACAATGTGCCCATCATGTAACATGTGTGACGGTTTTTAATGCCTTTACTGAAAATTTGGGTGATGATCTGTGAAATGAAATCTGCTCAAAAAATCATATACACAAAACCTTTTGCATTTCAGCTTCTGATAATTATGCCATGTGCAGTGATTCAGCCTTGAGGCAGCTGGCTAACTTGGAACGAATGATTGACATCATGTCTGTTAAATTGATTCAGTTCAGAGATCTTGGTCTAAATGAGTTTTCTCTTTCAGAAATTCGACGTCTTGAGGTTTGTATCATTTTCCAAGTTCTTTTTACCATTATGCAATTTATTAACTTGACCAACTGCTTTCCAGATGATCTGAAATATTAACAGCATGTGTAGAAAAACTCAATTTTATGGTTTGTGTTTCATGTGTAGAAATAACAATGACTTGCATAGAATCTGTGTTTTGTCTTTTGGTCTTTCTGGAGCTTTACACAATGTCCCTCAAACTTGCACAAATTTCTTTGGTGATGCCAGCATCCAGATTGTTTGGTCTTGTATAAACAACCTTCTTCTTTGAAGTGATATTCCCGTTTTCAAATCTGTGTACTGTAGCTGGTGCTTTTTTCTGCCATTTTTAACAAATGCATACTGCACAGTCTGTTCTACTGCTTTTGATCATACTCTAACACTGTTTTTTTTGCTTAGACGTTTTGATTATTTATTTTTTTCAGACAATTTGGTTATTTGTTCCATAGTAGTATTGAAACTCCCCATAACACTATATATTCTGTAGTCTATATTGTTGACCGAACTGAACTAATTTTTTTGGTCATTAAAAAAAAAATTCGGTCTATGACTGAAAAATGACCAAAAAAAACTAGCCAAACACAGTGCCTTTTTTAGCTAATTATATATTTGCGATGACCATCTGTGTAAAACTAAATTATTGATAGTTTTATCAACACTAAAAAAGCCTTCAAAAAACTATACATGTTTTTTGAGACATTTCGGATTATTCTTAATGGATGATTCAGATGATTATGACATTACATAGGTTTTGTTTTAGCACTTTCTGCTTAGCTGTTGGTCCTGCTTTTACTTTTAGCGATTTCGACAGGATTGGCAGTCTTGGCTTTGCTTTTGATGTCTTTTGCGTCACACTGTTGTTTCTTGCATCACAGAGTCTTTTGGTTTTGAATTGCCTGTATTGCCAAGTGTTGCTTTATTTTTTGACTGAAGATGGATTAAGAATAATCCAAAACGTCTCAAAATAAAACATGTATAGTTTTATAAAGGCTTTTTTAGTGTTGATGAAACCGTTTAGTCTATCCCAATTTTATGCTCCATAAATCATTGATCTTGAATGGTTTTCAAAGTCTTGTATCGTTAAGTTGTGTTCATACAAGTGGCATGCTTGTGTGTGACCCCTGCAGTTATAAGTTTTGTTAAAATCTTAGACGTCTGAGCAGAATGTACATTTGTATAACAATATCTTGAATGAAACAACCCAAAAGTGTGAAGAAGAGTATTGCTGAATGTATTCCTTTACCACAGGGGTGCAAAAATGCGGTCGTGCACTTGTGCCATGCAACCAAAATGTTGGAGTGCGTGAATGTTTTTTTTTACATTTTATACTTTATGCGTATGAATGCTGTGTGGCAAAGATAACATGTGTGCACTGCTAAAAATTTATGCACGTTACTAACATTCACAGAAAAATTTGCAACACTGCTTCAACAAATTTCTTTGTCATATTGTGAATGTTCAGTTGTTAAAAATGCAGGTTACAGATAAGTAATGGAAAAAAGTTTGGTCATTTTCCAGCCTGGAAAAGACTGAAATAAATTTTGCTCTGTTAGTTTAGTAAAAGAAAATAAAATTCCAGGCTTGATCTTTTTACATACGATCTGATAATTTCTTCTGATACTTTTTTACTTTCATCTTGGTAGCTATTACAGTGCCTGTATTTGACTTGGGTATGTCATTCAGAAAACTTAAGTCTCAAATTTATATTCAAAATTGCACAGAACCCTGGAAATGTATTGCATTTTAGAAAGGTAAAATATTCAACCACTTTTTGCATGACAGACACCACCTACTGCCATGTTGTGTCACACAGTATCCTGTCTGTTCTACTGTTACTCTATCAAGTTAGCATTTGTTACTACAGGTAGCTTGCTAATTATGATGGTGAGTTTTTTCACTCATTATGTTAAGAATAAAATTTACGCAAAGAGAGACTTATTCTTTCATGTGTAGACTGGAGAGGCTGAATATTTTTTCATTCGAAATCTGCTCCTTGAGTAGCGCAGTGATAAAATCTCTTGGATGTAACTCGGTTATTTGCACTTTACTCAAATGTTCTCCAATATAATTTTTGCATAAATTTTTTATGTTCAAATAAAAATATTATGTGTTTTCTACGCAGCAATTCAGTACCTCTGTCTTTCTTGCACCCTTGGCGTTGGTTGTCAATAGTGTTTACGGAACTTGAGTCTGAATTCGGTGTTGTTGTTTCAGGGTAAACTTCTGAAGCACTTCTGCCAACAACTTTGCACGAAGGGTCGAGTGGAAGCTGCTGAAGTTTCGACGGAATTCCGAAACTATCCATCTCTGCCAAAATGGTTAAAAGTAGTTGGTGTCAGCCCGTCAGTTGCCATTGTAAGTCACATAGAATCGCTTGTAGTTTGAGGGTTGTGTTCTTGCACACGCATCCAGTCTGGAGTCATTTTTTATCATTGCCTTGCTGTGAGAAATTTAGTTTAGATCCCCTAGTGCAGCGCTTTTCAAACTTTTTTATGTTACGGCACACTAAAATACATTCTGAATTTGGCTGCGGCACATATACTTTATGAAATCGAAAACCTACTTTTCACAAACCTTGCAACGAGAGCTACTTATTAGGTTTTGTTGTTTCTGAAAAGTGCGTGAGCAATAGTGAAACAAATAGCCTAAATTAAGATGAAAAGTTAAAACCCAAAGCAATGCAACGCGGACCAAAAAGATTTGCAGCTTAAGGTTTTGTCAAAACATAAAACTTTCGCGGCACACTTCAGCCACTTCAGCGGCACACAGTTTGGGAAACACTGCTCTAGTGTTCACGTAGTGTTGGAAAGGAATGGAATGAACTGTACATTACAGCGAATATGAACGGCAAACATGTTGCTTTATCAAACGAAATGCCTCAAACTCCTGTTTCAGTTAATATGCAATTCGACTGCATCCGCAAAACTTGCCGAGCAAGGTCAATATTGCAAACATTCTTTTGGTCGCCAGATGTTTCTCTTTGCGCGCCACAAGCATCGGCACAAGTGCATGTTGCGGACGGGTGCCTTTCGGGTTTCGCTGCTTTGCAATGGTTGAATCATAATTGATAGGTTTGATGGACCCTTCACATGTTGCGTGTGATGTATCGCTATTTTTGGAGCGGATGAAATATGTCCAGCTGCCTTCGCTGTCATTTTTGTTTTTATTTTTCTAATGAGCTAGAAGCGCAAATATTTTCGTGAGCCGCCAACAGGTTATTTCGAAAAAAAGAATTACGCCTGTTCTGCTGCGCCCTATCCTCAGCGATCATTCATTATCACAAACAACTGAATTGCGCAGCTTCTAAACTCGAACACGGCAGTTGGGTCTCACCAGACGCCACTAGAACTGATCAATTGCATAAAATATAAGCTGAGCGAATGCCTGCGGTTTCCACATTTGCGCCAGATTTGTTTCATATGTAATTGAAGTTAATCGACAGGTTTCTCGTAAGCATTTTTCAAATAAATCAACGGATTGTAGTGCGAGATGCTTTGGCACGGCGGAACGTGAGAATTACATGTCGAAACTAGCTCGCAGACGTGTGGTAAAAAATATTAGGAGTATTTGGATTTTCGTTCACTTCTGGGTTTCTTTTCGTTGAGACTATTCGGCGATTTGTCTCATAATAGTATTAAAACTTGCTGCAACAGCATTCGCCAGCCCACCTTTTCAGACATTATGACCGAATTGACTAAATCTTTTTCGGACATGTCAAAAAAATAAATTCGGTCTGTGGCCGAAAAGATAAACCCAGGTTCACTTTGATTGTGAACAAATGTTTAGTATTTATAAGAAACCACTCTTGAAAGACCCATGGCAGTTAATCTCAGATTCCTCTGCATGTAAGCTCTGCTTACCAGCGCATTGTACTTGTTAAGCGCGCGAATTTGCAAGAGCTGCCGCAGGCCATGCCTGCGAAGCTATAAACGTACAATATTGTTTTTCTGCAATGCCAGTGTTGCTGTAAGTTTTTCTTTTTTATTGCGTCACAAGTTGCTATCAGCTTAATGCACGCGGTTTTGGTGAATAGTGTTTCGCGCTTAGAATGCATTCTATGATCTTTTCGGGCTGACTTGCAACACTGGCTTACTAAGCAGCTTCAGAAACCCAGTATGTTGATGTGTTCGTGTTGTGTGCGCGGTTAAGTTGTCCCGAATTGATAGTTCTATTCTCCGGAGCAAAAGCACAGTATCGGTCCGGTTTGGCAACGGGTTAACCTAGAAACGAGGAAAAAAGTGAAGTGAATTTAATTGTTATTTATATCTGTCGACTATCCAAAAGACGGCGGCATTGACTGAGCGTTTCTTCTTCCAAGCTCAAGGGCTGCCACTATTGAAATTTTATAATATATCCCAGTAGATATTGTCGAAAAATATCAAGCTTCGCCAAATTTTTATCTCGTGCTTTTGATTAGCCTTAGTTCATTTACTCGAAAAAAGAATTTGAAATCGATTTGAAGTGAAGTTTTTAATTTTTTTTTTATCATGACGTTATTCTGTATTCTCTCAAACAGACCTTTTGAAGTATGAGCCGCTTTTTGGGGATCCTTGCACCCTTGAACTTCAGAGACCCTGCTGTTGTGATGTTATGATGTTTCATTGTTGTATGTTGCGTCTCAGCAAATTTTCTCATGACTTGGCCGAATACCTCATAAACACTGTCATAAAACCGATGCATCTTCACTATTACCGTTTAGTTTAAAGTGACTTCTATTTCGCGTAGTGATCAATTGCGAACAAGGTAATTAAACTACCAGTGAGTTAAAGGCAAGATTGCAATGAAATACAACTCTGACGTGCCCGTTCCTGTTTCTTTTCTGTAGTAAAGTTTCTTGATGTCAGTTATCGTTCATGCAATGGGACTGACATTGTTAAACACATCCGATTGGGCATCTGCCTTACTGGTAATGTCTCTGTGGTAATAGAAATGTTCGTTTGTAGGTCAGCTGGCGCATTGGTGTTGGCCTTATTTTAACGAGCTGACTGTGCTTTACGTAACATAAACTTGCTTTGCAACAGAGATCTTATTGCTTTGCCAGTGGACTCTAGTTTTTTTTCGCTGAGTCATTTTGGTCATTTGGCCTGAAATCGCTTGAAAACTTTGTCACCTTTTTCGTTTTAGGACATTTTTTGTATGACTGAAAAAGGCATTACGACTGAATCGACTTAATTTTTTCGATCATTTCAAAAAAATGGTGAATGGCCGAAAAATCACTGAAAAAAAAACAGGCCCACTCACAAGCATGCTTTAATAAATAAGTCAGCCCGTTTGACAAATTTTTACCCACCACAAACCTCAGGTAAAAGCTTTACCCCACATTGTGTGCAGTAAGCAAGCGAAGCTATAGCGACGATTGGTTGACGCACAATGTTTTTCCTTTTTCTCCAGGCTCTAGAAAATCAAGACAGATCAGTTGAAAGTCTGCTCGGTCTTAGCGATGAACAGTTACAAAGGATTGTCATGGATATGGGCGGCGATGCAGAAGACGTCCGAAAGCTCACTGTCTCGCTCCAGCAACTTCGAAAGTTTCAGAGTAGGTTCAACCTTCACCTTATTGTTTGTTACTGCGAGAGTTGATAAACCGCAAATAAATCTGAGTTTGCCGCATGGAGCAACCTAACTTGGAGGCAGCAGTTGCAAAGAAAAAGATCGACGCATGTTTAGATTGAGAAGGCGTTGCTTCTCTGTCAGTTTCTGCAAGTAGTTGGCTGCTAATAAATATGGAGAAGTTTTGCCGAAGTGGTTGTTACGTTTCGCTTTTGGCATGCGCGCGTATGTGCTGCCATGTTTTGCATCTACATTTTTTATGATGAGCAACAAGCGATCATGCACGTGCAAGTGTATTCATACTTCGCCGTACTATCAGCGTATCAGTTCATGGCCTTGGGTTTTGCAGCAAAACTGAATTTTTGCGAATGTTTCATTTCGTATTCGGGGCGTTGCTTACCTTCCGATCACGTGACCATCACTGGATCTTGCACGACAGGTTTGCAGCAACAGAACCGGTCGCAGCAAATCGACATGAGCAGCGTTTATTGGGATTCGTGGTCGAAACCGGAGGATGCCGTCTTCGACCACGACGTCAATAAAAATGTCAGGAGCGATAAAGACCCCGAAGAAAATGGTGCATTTTTTCTAGGCCTAGCTAAAGCAATTATGAGTGTACTGGTCACATGGACGTATTTTTTGTCAGCTATTTACGAACGTATGCCTGAAAACTTACTGCATCCGAGTAGTCGCAAGCTTTCTTGAACGATTGCTGTTGTCAGCCGCTCAGAGCTGTGTCTTTCGCCTGCTGTATATTTATCAACTTGCCAAATATCTTTACCCACCGGCGTCTTGCAGCGGCAAGTCCGCTTCGTATTGGGTTGTAATTTGTTTCTATAAGGTGTGTTGCAGGGAGTGACGTCACTATGTCAATGTGTGTTGTACGTCAACACGCTTCTGTCAACCGAGTTTGACAAAATGGTGTTGGCATTTTTCCTTTTTGCGCTGAGTCGTTTCGTGTGACATTGCCGGCCTGGATGGCTCCTGGACTTGTCTGTATGCTCTGACTTCGTAAACGGGCCCTGGCGCATTCTGTTTAATGCAGCATGTTCAGTGACTGCATCGTAACACGCGTGACAATTGCGTTGCCTTTTGTCAGGCATGCACAGTAGCAGCGGGACGTCGCGCCACGACTCCGAGGCGTCCGACGGCCTGCCACCTGAACCGCTGTACAAAACGCATCGTACCAGATCGAACACAGACCCTTCCAACGCCGACATGCCCATTCCTTTGCAAGAAGACTTGCTCCCGACGGTTCGCATCCGTCAACTCAACTCCACAAGCAGCAGCTCGTGCATGACTCCCCCAAGTCCGTCCTGCCGCGACTCTCGGAGCTCTTTGGAATCGGATTCAGGCACCAGCGTGAATCGCAACGTTCCTTCATCTTCTCCACCCCCTCACGTCTCC
>JGI24022J15233_10000922_pt1 | contig 22036 bp, 17 predicted proteins | sample Ectturendosymbi2_FD_15233 | JGI IMG/M metagenome (IMG submission 15233)
GTGGAATGTAAGATTCTGGAAGTAGAATTCCACTGTTTATATTAACACTTCGCTGGCCTATAACGAAAGTCGATGTGCCATCAGCATGTTCCACGCATAACCAGTTGTATCCCACCTTCAGCGCGCAAAGCAATCAATCAAACCCCGAACCGACAAACATCACATGACACGAAGTTGATGCCCGTCACCGCAACGTCGCAGAACCACTTGGGCAGGAACCAAATCCAACACGAACGCGAAATGAATTAACGTTTTGAGTAGATACTTGGATGAAAAAGACGTAACGAGGACGTTCATCGCACCAACCTGCGCTTTATGCGAGATCTTCTGAACGTTAAATTCCGCCAGGGATGTTATGTGCAAGTCATCGCTGTACTCGCCGAAACGATAATTCTCGAACTGGTAAAAGGTGATCGCTTCTTTGCGTTGCTTCAGCGTTATTCCCATGTTTCTGGCAGCTTCGATGCAAGCTTTGATCAGTTCGCTTGCGTTCGGACAGGAAAACAAGTGCTGTTGTCGTCATGAAAGCCAAAAACAAGAGAAACGTACATTTAGAGTCGACACTTTGAGATCAGAACTAAGTCAAACTTTCCTCGCGCGCTGTGAGTCCGTCTGCAGTGATACCACGGTGCGTAAAACCAGTTTCGACAAAGCCGAATGCAATTGTATTGCACTGTAAAGCCGCGTGCACAACTGCAAGCGCAAACAACAAACCCACAATCTCTGCCTAATGCTGTGATGTGATGAGCTTGTCAGTTCTCATAAACGCAGCCTAAAATCTCACGATGGCCAAACGCTTATTTGCGCAACAAACCGCTTGTCGAGACACTTTAACTGCAACGTCACAGAATATCATGGCCAATGCGTTCGCCAACCGTCCGGTCGAATATAAAGCAGTTTCGCGATTCAAGCATTTGCTGCGCCGTTGCTATGTAACAAAAACTAAACAAGAACGTTACTTTTCCGCTAGAACAAGCGTTGTTTCATATAGCGTTTGCTACAAAGAGAGGAAGAGCTTCGGTCACCGTTAACAATGCTTAGGTGGGCCGAACACGTTTTGTATCGGTTATAACTGTTGCTACCTTTCCTGTCATAACACAGTCGCATTTTTTGAAAACTAAGCAGCAGTTGCCTTGAAAATTAAGGAGCAGTTGCGCAACTAACAAATTCGCCACACGTACAGTATTTGACGCAGGCACGAGATTTAAAAACCTTGTTCCAAGCGAAACGCACGCGTCAAGAAACCAATTGACGGTATATTGCTGCAATACATAGTGTCCCGCAGACTTACCAATCGCTTGTAACGATGAATCACCGCGAAGCCGCCTGGATAATCAGAAACCTGGATGAAACAAAGTTAACAAAATTTCCATTATCTCGAAAGCTTGATGTTACACCCACACTTCCTTCGGCGTTTTCGGCCCTCGAGACTGAAAAGCGATGTTAATTTTAAGGGATGATTTGCAAATCCTATTACGATTCAGTTGAATAATACATGCCTTTAGCAGATAACATAATTTGTCGTGATGATAAAAAAAAACAGCAAATCCGGAAGTAATTTTTAAGGTTTACGGAGGGCTAATTAATTCCTTTAGGGCAGAGTTTGAACTTCAAGATTTGCCATGGAAGAGAATCTGGCAGCTAATCTGTTGGCGCACAAAACACCGGTAACACACGTCTACTGCACAAGGGAATTCAACAAAACAACGTATCCGCAAAGAAGACAATTGTAAAAATGCGCATTTCGTGACGCAAGACATCTAAGCACTATTAAACAAGATCCTACCTCTGAGAAGCCTTCAATGTCTTGATAATCATACGATGACAGGAGGACATTTGAAGCCATGTCCAACTGATTCAGCGAGCCCGCGGCAACCTTATTGATAACATTACAGCCTTGTCGCATGGTCCAGTTTTTAACAACACACGTGCTTCAAACTACAGTGCATGAAATTTAACCAACAATAAAACCACCACAGCCTTCACCACTGCCGCAAGTTCATTGTATAAAGTCACCAGCGTCTGTGCGTCATAAATATGTCGGAAACTGATCAATCCCACGTTCGAAAATGCAGCTTCGCGTAAATACAAGAAATAAACAAGTGGTGTTTTGAGGAAGTAACTCGTTTCAGTTGACTTGGGGTGAAGCAGAAACATTCGGTTTCTGCTACAAGGCATAATATCGTCAAAATAGACAACGTTGTGCTTCAGTTTCGCGGCTGCATTGCACACAGCACTGGCGAAGTGGAATTTTCCCTACAAAAGTAACAATTCGAATCATAACAGCGACTGAAAAACACCCTCGCTACTCATAGAACATCCCATCGTCAATTTGTTTACAGCCGAACAAACCTCGAGCAAAACGGGCAGCTTTGTTTCACTCCAATGATGTTTCCTGGCATTGAACCGTTTTACCTTGTGGTAAGATTCAGACGAATGTTTGCAGTGCTTCTGTACATATACGCACACAAAGTAAACGCGCTGTGAAACAAACTTTATAAACACCAACCGACTGGCAGTGATTGAACTGCAGCACTTACGAAGGTCATAGTTATGAGGTGTTCGCGATGGTCACATGAGAATCGCATCGTGTCGTTTTTCTTGCCTGGTTTTCGCAGCAAAATGATAAATTCATTGTTGTTCTTTGATTTGTTGTCGGCGAGAATCCCGACGAACTCACTGTACGACCACTGAAACACACGAATCCAAGAAACTATCAACAAGTTGATTCTGTTGCAAAACACAATACAGGCACAGGCACCACGGTCACTTGAGACCGTGCAGTTGTCGTTTTGTTGAAGAAACTGTCAGTCACATTTTATCAGTATTTACTGTTCTCCTGACACCAGAGCATTGATTACACATACCTGATTGGTTATCTGCAGTGTGGTGGGGTTGTAGGTGGTTATTCCCTTATTTCCAACACCAAACAGTCGTTTGTACCTGCATTGCATAAAAAGTATTAAGTGCTAAAGATTTTTACTGTGAAACACCTACATCAAATAAAAACAACAAAATTACTCCTAATCCATTACCTGCCCCTCCACGAGTGCTTGGTAGTGAAATAACATGCAACATCCTTGTTATCTGCAATAAGCTGAGACATGCTTCCAAACTTTGCAGTCAACACAACCACATCCTAAGAATCCCAAAAACCTTTGAAGTATAGAGAAGAACTCTGTTCGTAAAAATTGTGCAATTCAGGTATATTCACTATAACTATATATAATCATTTCCTAAAGTGCTTATTTTTAATTATTTTGCGAATTTTGAAATCAAGAGACAAATGGCAAAAGACAACTATGAAAAAACATTTTCATTAAAATAATTCTTCTATATTCCCTTTGGAGGGTCTCAACTGCAGGCAGCCATCCCCGCTTACTTTTCTGCACCACTGGCCACACAGCTATTTTTGTAGCAAATGTTGCATTGGTGGCAAGTTACTGGTAGAATGGCGTGTGACTTGTCCCTTACACTTATCTATTAATTCCAAGCAGGGCAGTTGGATAGGCCATAAGTTTGGTTTTATAAGACTTTAGTAAAATACTGCAAGGAAACAGACCCAGTGCACCATGTTGGAAATTGCATGCTAAACCCACTGCACCACTCAGTTGGTTCAAAACATTTGACACAAGAAGCAAAAAAGTAACTAGTTTCCACAAAGGTGACAAAGTTGAACAAACCAACAAAATTTTTATATAGGAAATCGATTTCCCGTAACACTACATGCAACCTTAGTCCTGAAATCTTATTCAAAGACACAAAAAATTGATCGCAGTATCTTCAGCTCACTACTTCAAATATTGGAAGGTTATGACCACAGTTGCACCACCTGTAGATGCTTTGCGATTTTCAACAAGTCTACCGATACTATGCTTGTATAGTAAACTACACATTGGGCATTAAAGGATGGCTTTAACAGCAATTCATTTAATTATCTATCAATGTTAAATAGCAAGGGCAATTTACAATGTAGACCCAAAAACAGTAATAAAGAACATGATTTAAGATGAACTATTTATTATGAAATTTTCTATCGCAAGTGTTAAAACACATACAGAAGTTACTTTATATCATTTTGAAATTGATAAAAATACTCTAAAAACATTTTACTAACCAGCATAAAAATAAATTTGCATTGCCAATATGGCAGTTTGACTTAAAAAGTCTCAAGTTAAACTAAGATACTTTTTCAAACTACACTTACACACTTCGTGCATAAATGCCAAAATGTTTGTTGTGTTCTAACCTCCTTGTAAAGTAAGTAATATCTGATAAGATGTAGTTACCTAGGGTTTGTAGGAATAAAATCAACAGTGTGCATCTGACTCAGAAACTGAAAATACATCCGGTGTGACTGGAGCCAACTAGAAGACACATGCATCGGGCAATGCTGGAAACAGACCAAAGCACTGTTTCTGAACTTCAAGCAGCACCTTGCAAGAATGCTAAAGTCATCATCATCACACATGCAAATCTGCAAGGGGCATGGTTGAGTCGATGACCAACGTGGTGTTTCACCAATCATATATGACACAGCCACATTTTTTGCTTAAATTGATTCATTATTATGTCATTGTGCTTTCATTTATTCTAATATTCATTGACGATTGGTTTCCTTACTGCACAATGGCCCTTTGTATTGTTTCTGCTTTTTACTTGAGTCATATGAAACAATAAACCAATAAACAATCATAATGTTGTAATATTGATACTTATTTAAACTGTTTAAAAATGCATGTATCCTAATGCAAAGATTGCACCTCAATGCAAGGGATTGGAAAATTTCATTTTGACTCTTTCAAATAAAGGATTTGCTTAGGACTGATTGTTGCACCCAAAATATACACAATGAGGAGCTACATTTTGAAAAGCCTATTAATTAATTATTAATTAACTAATTCCCTAGGGATTCATCAGGAGATTAAATCGTTATTGTGTTTTGGCCATAACTTACCGACCACGAATGCTAGTAAGCCAAAAAAAAGCTCTTAAGGATGCGGATTTTTGCCTAGTTTTTTTTAAGAAAAAACAAAGAAATTGCCCCTTGAACCTTTTCTCAGACTGCAATGTCATCCAAAACTCCTTTGGCCCCCACCCACTCATGACATCACTGCAAAAAAAGTTCAAACCCAAAAATACCCAGATGTTTTTTAATCTAAGTCATTTGCTTTCAGTTGATTTCGAATTTGAAGTCTTGCCTTCATGGTATGTTTGCTATTCAGATCGATGAATCAACTGATGTTTCGAATGTTTCACAGCTGCTGTTATTTGTGCATTGGGCTTCCACTGCAAGTATAGAGCAAGCAATTCTCTTCTGTGCTCCTCTATTAACTACAACATGATCAACTGATATATTAGAAATAGCAGATGATTTCAAAAATGTGATTTGAAGTTGGAGAGTGTATGTTCAGTATGTACAGACAGAGCGCCTGCTACGATTAGAGCATGATCAGGGTTTGCAAAAAGGGTGAAAGACTTAGCTCCAGATGCCACTTCAATTCATTGTATGATACACTGTCAAGCTCTGACCAAGTCAGATGCTCACTTCAGATTAGCAAATAACATCAAATAATGTGATAAAATGGTGAACTTTGCAAAAAAGAGTGTGTTAAATACAAAGCTGTTCTCAAGAGTTTGCATTGCAATGACTTGTCAGCAGACGACAGTCTTGTACCAAACAGACATGGTCTGGCTGTCAAAAGGTTGCATTTTATTTCAAGTGTTTGAACTATGTGAAGAATTGACAAGAGTTTTTTGATAAGTAATACTTAGCTTGCTTAAAAATCCCTTTCGAGCAACATCTGGCTTATTTAGCAGATGTATACAAAAAATTAAACAGCTTGAATTTATCTGTGTGTGATAAAATTTGTGCTTGATTAGTTGTTTGCGCTTGCACTTAATTGGTTGATTACTTGGCATTCCACGGTTGGTGCCTGACTTACCTTGCTCGTCTTGCATTATTCGTGTGTGGCTTTGAAGGCATGCTGGCGTACTGATTCTGTTTTGCTCTGCTTTGCAGAATGTACAGCGTTTCTTAGTTTAATAAAACCAACCAGTGGTTGCTGATTGCATTCAGCACAATTTATTGAACTAAGAAGAAAGAGTCCTATCCTGATGGATACGTGCTTGAAACCGCAAGTATTTGATATTGCTGCAAATGCTGTGGACAGTTCCAGGAAATGGAAGCATTGGAAACATCGTCTCGTATACTGACAGAATCACCAACATAACTGCTGCAGATAAGTTGGCTATACTGATGAATCTGGTTGATACATTGGTATATGCCTGTATTAGTGAGTGCACAACACACCACTATACCATACTGAAGTTGGATGATGCCTATATCAAACGAGTAAATAAAGTGTATGCTAGGTACCAACTGAGCACATGTAGGCAGGTTGTCGGCGAGTCATTGCAAGAATTCCTTCAAAGCCTGCAGGAACTTAGTACCGATTGTAATTTTATGGATGTTACTGCTGCACAGTACCAAGAGGCAACAATTCGATATGCATTTATAGCTGGCTGTTGGAAGGAAATGACTTGCAGTTACCTTGTGTCTATGATAAATCACGTATATATGTTAGATAATGCCCAGTGCAATGCTGGTCCAGACACTTCAACTTACGTTTCATCCGTGGCACCAATTACGCCTTCTGGCAGTGAAGAAGTAGAATCGAAACCACGTTTACGAAGTGATACAGGTTTGCATTGCCGATACACGATCACCATGACCGTCCTGCTAGAGACAAAACCTGCTATGAATGTGGTAAAAAGGGACAATTTTCAGTCTAACAGTGCTCAAAGTTCACCATGACCAGCATTTGTGAAAACAAGACTTGGCAATTTTATCACTGAGAGGCAAAAGTGGGTCTTGCGTAAATGTTGCAGTATGTGTAAATGGAGTTCATAGGAACTGCTTTTATTGATGCTGGAGCTACATACAACCACATCAGTGTTGAATATTGTCATCATGCCAAACTGAAAACGTATGAAAATAACGAATGCATTGATTTGGGTATAACAGGGTCAAAGGTAAAGCCACATGGATCATGTTGTGTGGCTGCAGAAGTGTTCAATCATCAACATGACGTCACGCTTTCTGTACTGGACGGATTATTGTGCGACGTTATACTTGGGCAAGAATTCATGGAACTACGTAAAAGCATGAACATTCATTTTGAAGGCTAAGAAAGACCTTTGCATTTGGGGACACTAAAACCACCGAATGCCTCAGTCCCTGTTAAGGTTAAGGTCTTCGAACACATGTCACCTGAGATTAGACCAATCGCTGTGAAGTCTCAGCAATACTCCCAAATAAACAAGGAGATTATTGCAAACAAAATCTGCAGACTCCTCAAGGAAGATATCATGGAGAATAGTACGTCACTATGGTGCGCTCAATTGGTTGTTACAAGAAACAAGTCAACCAGTAAAAAATGCTTGTGTGTTGATTGCGGTCAAACGGTTCACAAATTAACCTATCTTAATGCTTACTCATTTCCTTGTATCGACAACACCATCTGTCAGGTCTCGCTATATATATGGTCTTCTACCTTAGACCTGCAGAGCACTTACCATCAAGCAGAACTCTTGTTGGAGGAACAAAGGTGCATACTGCACTCAAAGCCAACGGGCAACTATATCATTACAAGAGGATGCCTTTCGGATTCAAAAAGTCTCCTGCTGCGTTTCAACATACCATTGACTCTTTCATTGTTGAAAAGAACTACAAACATGATTTGCATATTTAGATGACATAACAATTTGTGGACACACCAAGGAGGAACACAATCAAAACCTTTGTTTTTTTCTCGACATTGCAAATGAGAACAATTATACATACATTAAATGAAAACAGGTGTGTTTTCACTTCTGGTACCACAAACTTACTTAGCTATCGCATAACAACAGCCAGATCCAGAGTACATAAAACCCTTAATGGAGTTGCTAAACCCTGATGATGTAAAAGCATTGCAACATATCATTGGCATGTTCGCGTACCACACACAATGGATTCCACGCTACTTCAAAAGGGCTAAGCCGCTCCTTTATGTTGAGCACTTTCCTTTGAGTGACGAGGCCATTTCTGCATTAGAATCATTGAAGAAATGTTTCAGCACCATAACACTGGGAGATATTGATGAAAGTCTGCTGTTCACAGTAGAAACTGATGTATCTGAGCAGGTTATATCTGTGACTCTAAATCAACAAAACCACCCTATTGCCTTTTTCTCAAGAACATTGAATAATCAAGTGTAGAAAAAGAGTCCACTGTCATTGTTGAGTCCATTCACAAATGGGCCCACTTCCTTATTGGTTGCCGTTTTACCATAGTAACTGACCAGCAGTCAGTGTTGTTTATGTATGACTATGCTAATCACGGTAAAGTTAAAAATGAAAAAATATTTTGTTGGCATGTGGAAGTGGAACTGAGTGCCTTTGATTTGGCATTCTACCGAAACGTCACAGAAGCTCTAATAAATACGATCCAGTGGTAGAGGAGGTCGACTTAGTCCACGCAACACCAATCATGCTGTTGTTCGATTTCCTTCAGGAAAAGACTGTTTCACTGAAAGATATTGCTGTGGGATCTTCGCATGAGAATAATTTGGGCGATATCAAACTCCTGTTACAAATAGCGGAAGATGTCTACCTGCCAGAGACGGTTTCGGGGATCTATCTGATACCAGTGATGTCACCACAGAGCCAAATAAAAGTGACAGGATCACGTGAGATGAAGATGGTCAAACACAAACTGTTGCGAAAGACACTGAACACAACATACCATAGCGCAGATTGACACGCCTTTGGAAACCAGTCGAGAAATACAGGGCAGTTCTGTATTCATAGTTGTGTTTTGCTGGGTTGTTTTTGGTAGACCTTGTACTCTGGTCTCTTTTTTTTTGGTAGGAAGAATGTGATAAAATTCTTGTGCTTAATTGGTTGCTTGTGCTTACGCTTAATTGGTTGATTAAGTACTTGGCATTCCGTGGTTAGTGCCTGACTTACCTTGCTCGTCTTGCATTATTCATGTGTAGCATTGAAGGCATGCTGGTGTATTGATTCTGTTCCGTTCTGCTTTTAACCCATTAACGGCCTCGATTGACTGACCCTTTTTTGGCCAAAAATTTCCAGCCGCTAGAGCCAGAGAGCTGTTCAAACACTCCACGCATTCAGCAAGTCTTCTAGTTGAGATAAAAAAAACATTTTTTTTCTTGAAAACTAGGCCAAAATCCACGTCTATAGAGCCCTTGATTGACCTGCTAGCATATCTGTAGCTAAAATTATGGGTTAAAAACCCAGTTTTTGGCAAAATTCAAAAGGTTTTAAAAAAGGCATATTTTTTCCTTTCAGGGAAAATTTTGGCCAGCTATAACTCGGCAGCAGATTGAGCTAGAGAGCTGTTCAAACCCTGTAATGACTAATGGTGTCATGTAGTTTAGAATAAAAAAAAAAAAATTTTAATTTGGGTGGGGGGTTTTGGGCCACTGAGATCATGACAGGGATATGTTTTTTGGTTAATTTTATGGCATTATCATCCGATCCAACGCGCCAATATTTTGGCTTCCAATATTTTTGGATTCTAAGCGAGAATACACATTTTTAGAGCCCTTGATTAAGTTTCTAGCTTTTCTGGTTCAAAAGTTATGCCAAAAATTTTCCAAATATGACAGGAAACTCCCAGGGGATTAGTGAGGATTTCCCTAATTAATATTCTACCATTTTTGCCATAACTTATCAACTAGAAACGCTGGAATGTCAACCAAACCCTCTAAAAGCTCGTACTATAGCCTAGAATGCATTTAAATCTCTTGCGGTTTCGCGCCAGTCATTCGGCTTGATTTTTGAACTCCCACAGGACATTGACGTCATGGATTGTTTTGACAGACCTGTCAAAACATGTCAAAACATCCTGTGGTTTTGTAAACATGGCCAGAAAGGCCAGAATCAGGCGGTGAAAATTGTTTTTTTTTTCAGTCTAAACTACAAGTCTTTCCCAATTCAGAGCGGATTTTAACAGCTTTTTAGCTCGAGCCACTGGCGAGTGTTGGCCATATAGAATAGGGGAGTGTTCCAACCCAAATTGGGGTTTGTGGGTGCAAAAATTTTCACTAATTTTTCTTTTTTTATCCATAATTTTGGCTACAGATATGCTAGAAAGCCATTCAAGGGCTCTAAAGACATGGATTTTTGCCAAGTTTCCGACAAAACTTGAGCCAAAAGAATGGGTCAATGGGTTAGGACCCAGGGCCAGGTAAAGGTGGCTAAAAAAATGCAAACCCCCCCCCAGCGAACGCCAAACCAAAAATGTAAAAAATTGTTTTTGATGTCAACTAGAAGACTTGCTGAATCCGTAGAGGGTTTTAACAGCTCTCTAGCTCTAGCGGCTAGCGATTTATGGCCAAAAAAGGGCGAGCCAATAGATTGGCTCCTGCGGTCATTAAAGGGTTATGAATTTATATATAGCGTTTATTAGTTTAATAAAACCAACCAGTGGCTGCTGATGATTACATTCAGCACATTCTGCAAGAAAGGAAGACAACTGTTTCGAAACTTTATGACTTGCTTAATGCTTTTGTGGAAAAGTTAGCATTGTGGAGAATGCACATCACGAATGACATATTTATCATGTTCGACGGGCTTACATCATTAAATATATGGTCCAAATGGTTTGACAAATTTTTGCATTGGATGTCACAAATCATTTGTGCAGCTTAGAAAAGGAACTAAACCACCATTGTCCAGAGCACATAGATATGAGTGAGAAGCACCACCATTGTCCAGAGCACATAGATATGAGTGAGAAGCTCAATGCAGTCAGAAATATGTTCAGCATCATCATCTCATCAAGCTGCCTATGAATCTTCAAGAGGAATTCATTGATTTAAAAAATGACTCATCTATGAAGACTACATTTGAGAATTCTGAATTAACAACATACTGGTGTGCTGCATCTTCTTCCGATCCTCGAAAGATTTTTTAATTTAATTTGATTTTGCAATCAGACACAAAGTCCATAGTACAAGCACATACCGTCTGCACAACACAGATTGATAAGAATAAACACAACAAAATGTATTACAATGGCATTTGAGGCACAACCACAGGGTTACAGACACTTTCTTAACACAACTCCAGAGTAGGATGCTGGGTTCAACACTGGCCAAGGCCAGGTAAAGGACGAATTTGTTGTAGCATGACACACCCTTAAATGAACAAACACTATAATGTCAGAGCACTCAGTCAAAAAAAGGCAATTGCAGTGTTCAAAGAATAAGGACGAATATAAATAACCCGACTGCATCAAAGCGTGCAACCATACATTGTTAGACTTTTCTACATCTTTTAAGAAACATGTACACATTTTTGTGCAATAAGGCCTTAAAGATAGGAATGTTGCATTGAACCTAATGACTAATAATACTTGCTGGCCATGGCAGGTTGTACAGAGCCCTGCACCCAAAATAATAGGCCACACGCACTCTCTACATGCATGACTTCCTGAAATTACACCATATTTGTGATGCATACATGGGCATACAAACGGAACAAAAAGTACATTTTTAAATGCATTTGAACATTGGGAAAAAGTGGCTCGCAGCTTGTTTGCTACACAATATTGATATCGCAGTTGTCTCTGAATGCCTTTGTCATCTGAGAGCTCAGTATCAAATACAATCACCAGATATTTGTATTGGGTAACAGATTTTATGCTTTGACCACCCAATTTCAACAATGGAATGACTGTGCTTTTTGCACTCTTAGCCCTAAACGTCATACAAACAGTTTTGTTGCAGTAGAAAATAATCCCATGCAATTCTGCATAGCCTGACACATATCAAGTATACTTTGCAACCCACATACACTTGGACAAAACACACAAACATCATCAGTAAACATTAGGTGTTTCAATAGTACTTCACCAATTTAACACCCAGCTTTAATGTTGTTTAGTTCAATTGATGGATCATCTAAATATACAGCAAACAAGTATGGACTCAATACTCCCATTTGTCTAACCCCATTAGTAACAAGAAATGGTTCAGACAAATGCTTGCCCCATTTTATTTGCATCATTTGTTCTTTGTACCAATGTTTCAGTAGCTGCACAAAACACATTGGTACCTTTCTCTGAATTAATTTCTCAAATAATTTCATGTGCAATACACGATTGAATGCTTTCAAGGCATCTAAAAGAGCAGTATGCACTAATGAACCATGGGTTACAAAGTATGAAGCAGTTTGCTTCAACAAAAATATACACTGATCAGTACCATGTCCAGCCTTAAACCAAATTGATTATCTGTTGTTCCAAGGGAAGGAGAGATGCACAAGATAATTTGAAGTGTTCAAGTAGTTTTGACGCGACTGTGGCAATTGCCACAGGTCTGTAATTTGATGTGTCAGTCATATTCCCATTCTTGTTTTTTGCATATGAGAACTATTGTTGTGTTAAAACAGGAACTAGGTACAAAATTATGAACAATGCACATATTAAAAAGTACATTGAGAAAAAAGCAAAGAGATTCACCTGCATACAGCAAGTGCTCTTTTTTGCATATGGGAACTATTGTTGTGTTTAAACAGGAATTGGGTACATACCCATGAACAATGCACATATTAAACAGTTCAGAGAAGAAAACACAAAGATTCACCTGCATACAGCAAGTGCTCTGCAGAAATAAAATCAGGCCCTGGTGCCTTGTTCAAGGACAGCTTTAGAAGAAGTTATGTCAATGAAACAACAGAACACATGGCCATTTCAGGACCCAGACAATTCTTGCAGTCTATGCTATGTTCCACAAATTCTGCAGACTCACTGGCAGAGTTTTCAGAATTTAACATTCCCTTGAAATAGTCACCATTTATCCCACCCACCTATGTTGGTAGTGATGGTTATCTGTTTTGTTCTTAACCTTCTGCCAAATGTTTGGTTTTATCAGCTTGCAGTGCATCTGCTAGGCCATTGGCCTTGTGTATTTCAACATCTTCGTGGCATTTCTGCAGTGAATAATTGAAATCCTTTTTTGTCTTAACCATGTTTCTGTATATACCACCAGTCTTTGTTCTATTGCAGTTAACCCATAGCCACAAGGCTATGCCACAGCTCTGCATACAAATTTTATATCTCTTCCAGATGTTTCTCACCTGTATAATTAAAATTTTGACAGTGTAGCCTCTGTGACTAATTGCAGCTTATCAAGTAGGTTTTTACTTCCATTGTTGGAAATCCTCTCTTTCCTGAGGAGTAACCTTAAGCCAGTCAATTCAACATGGCTGGAGCTCTAATTCCTCATCATCAAATCCAGGATGGTGGGAACACTAAATGGTGACTCCTATAGCTCAGTGATCAGTAACTATGCACAACTATAGCACTTCCATATCAAGCATTGCTTGATGCACTGCAAATGACGAGACAAAATGGTCTATCTAAGAAGATGTGAAATGTGCACCACTAGCGTTGTAAATTTGTCCTGGGCTAGTAGTGCATAATCGAAATCATTTTCCACACAAAAATCTTTTAACAAAGCTCCAAATGCATTCATAACCCCAGCACTGATGTCCCTCACAAAGCAAATATTTGGGCATGGCAGCTCATCACAATCGTTTCATCTTACCCAAGTATGCTAAAAAGTCACCAGTATTAGCTCTACTGCAGTATGGCAGGTACACATTAATTAAACACAACTCTGATTTCTTTTAATCATTCTTAAGCCTATTATAAAGCAATCACAATTTGAAAATGAAGCCTTAAGATTTTTAAACCAACAGATATGGCAGTTCCACCATGCCCACGACCCAAACCTAGGCCATCATTAAAGTCAGAGTCTGCCATCCCAAATGTAAAATGAGACACACCTAAACAGAATAGATTATCAAGCTGTTCGTTTGAACAGATCTCTAGCTCAATCGCCTGTCGAGTTATGGAGTTGCAGACTGATGGTAAAAAAGTGACTCACTCAAGTCTTAAAGGTAAATCCAAAGGTTTCAACAACACTTTGAGAGCTGGGGTACGATACATTCATACTTTCAACCAAAAAACAGCAGTTGTCAGTTGCCTTGCCAACGCCACAGCTCCTCCGCCAATTGCACTAGAGAGCTGTTCAAACCCTTAAACAGACCGGCCAAGTCTTCTAGTCTGCACTCGAAAAAAAATTTTTTGGTTGGGGGTTGCAGATTTTTTGTGACTGACGTCATAAGTGAAGTAGTTTTTAAGCCATTTTGGCTCATGTTACCTGGCCTAGGGCCCAACTGCTAGGCCAAAGTATTTCGCTGAAGTTTTCATTGGAAACTAGGCTCAAGTCCAAGTCTTTTGAGCCTTTGATAGACTTTCTAGCATTTCTGGTTGAAAAGTTATGATCTAAAATGAACAAATTAATTAATTATAAAATTAATTAGTCAAATTTTTTTATTACTTTAGATCAGTGGTTCTCAACCTTTTTTATCCCATGCACCCCTTTAACTGTTATTCACAGATAAAATCCCCCCCTTACAAATTTAGTTTGTGAAGAACACTTCTACATCAGTACACTAAGAAGAGAAACTAAACTCTTCACAACTGGTAAGTTAAACTATATTACATTTTAAACAAAATCCTAAATACAAAATGCTCCCCTGGTGGAGAATTTCCCCCAGTTGAGAACCCCTGCTTTAGATCATAACTTCTGAACCTGAAATCCCAGCAGTTCATCCAAAGTATCAAAAGACTCTGATTGTAGCCTAGTTTCCAATAAAAACTTCAGCGAAATACTACCATCTAGTGGTTTGGGCCCAGGGCCAGGTGAAGTGGGCCAAGGTGGCCTAAAAGTCCTTTACTTATGATGTCATTCACAACAAATCAGCATCCCCCAAGCAAAAAATGTTTTTCGAGTGCAAAGTACAAGACTTGTCGAGTCTTTTGAGCTTTTGACCAGGTCTGTAGCGCTTACCGGACTAGAGAAATTCCCACGCAAAGCCACGTGCGATCCAGCTGTTTTTGCACGAACCACTTGAACTAACCTGGCTATGAAAGTGTTAACAGTGTTTTTCAAATTTACCTTCGTACAACTGTAATTATGTCACAAAATCTTTCATCAGTTCATTTGCTGAAAATTTTATTGCATTTCAAATCAACTGGTATGTTTGACTTTCATGATAAGTGTTCATGAAATTATAGTTTTCTTTACTGTCATTGCAAGCCAGTCACAGTTTTAGATGTGTCATTTTCTTAGAAATGGTAATGAATCTTTCACTTCACATGAAGCACAATTCTGCATTTTTAAGTAACATTTTATAGAAAGGAGTCACAGAACACATGGCCACATTATACATATAGCTGTGAATAAGTGAGAGGGAGTTTTTACATTTGCTATCAAATGGTTGGGTAGCACTTTTACATCTGACATGATTTGTAATCTTTGAGCAGGTTGCGACTTGATCAGAAGTGTTGCAGACAAAAGACTTGGTATCAGATAAGAGTTCTTGAAGCTAAATTTTGGTTGACTGCAAAATGAACCTTAAGCCAGACTTAGGATTTTGTCTGATGGAAAATAATTTAGCTTTGAGAAAAGTTTTGAAAGAAATCTTAAAAAATCAGAAGCAGATAAAAAAAACATTGTGTTTTATCCTGGGTTTGAACTGACGGAAAAAATTAAGTTAATTCGGCCACAATATTCAAAAAAGAAGGCTAGTGAATAGTGTTATTGTGGGTTTTAATACTATTATGGGACAAATGACCGAAATGTCTCGATGAAAAAATAAGTTTTACCTAATATTGATACATTAGAGCTTGTCGTCAATCACCACTGAAAAGTGAAGAGCAACACTGATATTATCACTTTCGATACCAGTCCACATTTTTAGCCAAATAGCACAGGTAATACTGGGTACCAAACTACTAATACGTGTCTGGCCAAATTTTCGTTTTAAGCATGTACATGTATGTATGTAGACTGTCAGGAGAAAAGGTCAGATTATTTGAAAAAGATTGGTTTAGAAAAAGCAATAATTTTTTTTTTCTAAAGGTGGCGGCACTAGGGTGCAAAGTTCACATGAGTAAAGCTTTTGTTAAACATGTTAGCATGTTTCAGACAGTTAGCATGGCAAGAAAAGTTGTCTATATTATGTTTTACAAATAGTTGTGCGCGTGATGGTACCGTTGATTTATTTCATGGTGAATGGATTCAGGTAGTTTGAAGTAGTACTGTTACTTGAAAAATGGTTGCTTGGAAACAGTGTTTTTCCAACATGACCATATCAGACGTGTTGATGTGTTCGTGAAGCTATCATGGTACTGATGATCATTGTAGAAATGTATCAGAGTGTTGCAGGCAGGTAGGCCAAGAAAGGATGCGTTTTATTTTTTTACCAATACTCTTTCATGCTTGTCTGTATTTCAGTTACACTGTTTAGGGCAGGGGTCATTTTTCGCACTGTGGACCGGCATTTTGGCATTATTTTGCATTTTGGCATTATTTTGCAGACCGGCCCTCAAAATAATGTGTGGCACAAGCAAATTTATCGCAACTCATAACTCATCACCACACTGATTTAGTAATAAAAGATCTGGGCTTGCTTTGCTGCAATAAGATGCTCCAACCTGTAAGGATTATGTTGGTCATTGGCACCTGCAATGTGTTCCTTATGTCAGTCATTCCTGTCACTTTTGGACCAATTTGATCTTGGTTCTGCATGGTCTGCTAACAATTTCTTCACAAATCTGCACCAGTCCGTGGCCTGGTGTTTGCCGACCCCTGGTTTAGGTGACAAGTAAAATTATGGAAAAATTGTGAAAATAGCTCGTTACACTTTGCATTTTTTTCACCACACACCCAGCACCAAAAGTGTTAAATCATATTTTCATCTTACATTTGGTTTAAGGATATGATTAATGTCAGTGTTGAGGCATAAAGTTGAGAGTAGTAAAAGTTGGGAAAGTACTGTGAAGTTTAATCGCTTTAATTGAGACAGAAAATGGCTTCAACTTTTTTTCTCGAAAAAGAATTACAAATTTAATGCTAGCGACGATTCTTTTACAATATGCATGATGGACAGAAGCAGATTTTCTTCTTTTATATGAGCAGTGACCCTCAAGCGATTCCAGATTTTCTTCTTTTATATGAGCAGTGACCCACAAGGAGGTTAATTCAAGCGGTTCGCGAAAAAACAGCTGGATCGCACGTGGCTTTGTGCGGGAATTTCTCTGGTCTGGTAAGCGCTACAGACCCGATATAAGGCTCAAAGACTCGGCACGTCTTGTACTTTGCACTCGAAAAAAATTTTTAGTTGGGAGGTACAGGTTTTTTATGAGTGACATCATAAGTGGAGGACTTTTAAGTCACCTTGGCCCACTTTACCTGGCCCTAGGCCCAAACCGCAGGATGGTAGTATTTCACTGAAGTTTTTATTGGAAACTAGGCTACAATCTGAGTGTTTAGAACTTTGGATGACCTCCTGGGGTTTCGGGTTCAAAAGTTATGAACAAAAGTAATAAAAATATTTGACTAATTAGTCAATTAGATAATTATTTAACACTTTGACGGTTGGCACCCAGGGCCAGGCAAAGTGGGCCAAGGTGGCCTAAAAGTCCTCCACTTATGACGTCACTCACAAAAAACCCACACTCCCCAAGCAAAAAAATTTTTTTTCGAGTGCAGACTAGAAGACTTGCCACATCTTTTGACACTTTGAGTAGGTCTGTAACCCGAACAGGAGCAGAGATATTCCCGTGCAAAGCCACGTGCGTTTAGGTGTTTGTTTTTCCAAAAATCCCCAAAAGCATCCGGACGCCAAAGAGTTAATGTGTTAATTTTAGATTATAACTTTTGAACCAGAAATGCTAGAAAGTCAATCAAAGGCTCAAAAGACTCGGACTCAAGCCTAGTTTCTAATGAAAACTTTAGCAAAATACTTTGGCCTAGTGGTTGGGCCCTAGGCCAGGTAACATGAGCCAAAATGGCTCAAAAACTACTTCACTTATGACGTCACTCACAAAAAATCCACAACCCCTAACCAAAAAAATTTTTTTCGAGTGCAGACTAGAAGACTGTCTAATCTGTTTGAGCGCTTAAACAGCTCTCTAACGCAATCGGCGGAGGAGCTATGGCATTGGTAAGGCAACTGACAACTGCTGGTTTTAGGCTGATTTCAAATATGACTAGATCATACCCCGGCTCCCACACTTCACTAAAAGTGTTTTTAACAAATGAACTTTAAGTGATTTTTATGGCACTTGTAACTGTGGATAAATAAGATGCATTAGAAGTGAAAAACAAAGGTTTTGGCTACAGATTCCACTTAAACTGTTTCAGTAAGTTGCTGCACACCTTAACCAACAAATAGGTCCAGATATTAATCTACTCAAATGCTTTAACAAAATCTTAAATAACTGAGAAAAAATTTCTACAATTTTTAATAACATGTGAGAGCTGTAACAGCAACACATACAAATGTCAAAGTAACAAGTCAGTGAGGAAACAAAGTAAGAATTACAAGCAATGAAAGAGCCATCAATTTTGTCAAAGTAGTATCTGAATGACTATCTGTTTTTTACTTTTGAAGGACTAAAAACTGTATCTGGCTTTGTGCCATAGGTGGTGGAACCAAGGGGCCGCATGGGCCTATGCTCTCAACTTTTATTTCTGGTAGGGCCTGGCCCGTCCACTTTTAAATGTCTAATTTTTCCCAAATAAGTTTAAGTAACACAATTAGTATTGGGTCCATTGTTTAAGTACATCGTCAAATGAAAAATATGTTGCAGATGTTTGGCAGTATTTTGTCAATATTATTTGTAATATCAGGATTTTTTTAAGACGTTTTAGGGACCCGATTCGGGTCCCTAGAATTTCAAATCAGGTCCTTAGAATCAGAAAAAAATATGATTGGGTCCGTAAACTCAGAGAAAATTGAATCCCCGAAGAAATCAGGTCCATACAGATCCATACCGGGTCCCTAACATTTTCCTTAAAAAAAACCCTGGTAATATATTCATTGTAATTTGGCAGTGAATTTGGCAAGATTTGGCATTTCTTTGGTAGAACACACCATGCACAGTCTGTCATCATGATACGGCTTGCATACCTCATTGGTGTTGTTCAACAGTGTTGCTAGGTAGTGTAATACAACACAATTTTTTACACATATGGTATAATTTTACATGCTTGCGTGCATTGGCATTGGAAAGATTTTTTGCAGTGGGGGGGCCACCAGTGGATTTTTCCAAACGTTTTTCTAGGGTGGGGCAAAAAGTGGTGAAATTTTGTTTCTACTACTTGAAACTAAGAAAACAACCTTTTTTGCTGAAATTTCCAAATTCATGAGCCCCTTCTGACACCCATGCTTGTGTGTAGGAAAAAGTTCGTGCCACACCATTAATAATTGGTGTAATTTCAAGTGTTTTGACACCATCTAAATAGTGAAATTTTGCTGAATCTTGTACACAAAATGAAATATTTGACAGCTCAATTTCAATTGCTTGTTTTTTGCATTGGCAACACTAAATAGCTATATTTTATTTCTGCATTAGCAACACAATTGGCATCCTTACAGACAACTTGCCAGTTGCTACATATGCTTTGTCACATTTTTGCATTCCGGTATCTAATACCTTTGTAGAATGAGTATTCAGTCATGTGTTACTTCTGTGTTCAAGATGTGGAAAAGTTGTTATTTTGTATTTGCTTAAAACAAGTATCAATGCTATGTCATATTTGCCTGTTTTTAAGCTGTGTTCTTGGTGTTTTTAACAGGCAAGTGGTGACTCTGGTAGACAGGGCCCTCAGGTTTAGCCCAAGTCTTTGTAAAGTCTTCGATTATGTTTTTTATCTAACGCAAGCTGTTCACTTCGTATATTCGTGCCACGACCCAAGGTCCAGTCCCACTACACTATGTTGCTAATTCAGGCTTTTTTCTTTGTGCCTTGTCACTGTTCATATATTTTCATTTCAAGTCTAGCCTTTCACATTCATATTGCAGGTGACCTGAATAAAACAATATCGTTCATAATAGGTGCTCTCTCGAATTCGTTCGCTCACGCTTTACACAAGTTCATCAATTTGAGCCCGAACTACCTTATGCAATTAACTATTTTTTAAAACAGAATTCTTATTAGACGGAACGTTTTTTCAAGCAATGGATTTGTATAAGACCTTGGTTTTAAAGTCCAATCCATGGACAGTTCCCATTTCAAGAATAATTTTAAACGAATAATACACTGTTCAGCAACTGGGGCTAGTATGAAAGAGCCTAGTACGTAGAGGGCTTACTGGCATTATCATTGCTCTATGATGTACGTTACTCAACAATGTAGAAGTTTTAATGGGAACTTCTCATTTATTGTTACGTAATTAGTAACATCACAGAGCAACGATACTGTCAGCCACAATGAGAACAAATGCGAACTTCAGCAACACAAGCGTTGTACGCTTTTAGTCAGTCAGAATAAATTGTATGATGAGTCCAAGTGATGCTGTTAACCTGGGCCGCCCTCGTAACATCTTACTGGAATTTCAGGTGGTTAACTGATACGTTTTCATAGTGGTGAAATTTTGTCTAAAATACTGAAGTTAGACCTTCATATGGTTTATAAGTAATGACATCATACTTCAATGCTTGTGATATCACAGTTGCCAATTCAAACCACAAAATTTTCTACATTTTTTGACGTGCACTTATGCCCCCTGACCTTGAAGAAGGTTCCACTACCCATGCTTTGTCCCACATATAGCACTGAGTTTGTGACAACAGCAGTATAGTGAAGCTGGTCAAAAGGGAAGAATCTACAAGTATTAGTTTGCGAGGGATTGTTGATTAGGCCTTCATGATGGTTGCTTTGGCTTTGCTAATAAAGATGGCACTTTTGTGCAATCAGATCAGTGTGTATGTTTTCACAATTTTTTGGGGATGCTTTCAATGGACTTTCTTTGTTAAAAAGTTTTGGAAACCAGAAACACATGACATATAAGAATTGGTCACATATTTTGCAGACGTCTGTAATTTTGGTCAATTTTTAGCCGCCACCACAACAGAAAATATCGTTAAAAAAACAACCAACCCTAACCTTGACTTGTAGTAACAAGTAGTCTAGTTCATTACTTGTTTTTTTAACGATATTTTCCGCTGTGGTGCTCAGCTAAAAATTCAAATCGACTGTAATTTCGTCTGACACGTTTTTTTTCGTCCTTCCAACATGAAAACCGGATATGGTTATTTGGATATTTCACATTGCCCTTTGCTACAAAAAGACCAAGATATAACCAGTTTCAGGTGAAAAACTTTTATACATCTTCAAAGACAAAGTGAAAAGAGCTCTTTTATATATACAGAAATTTTAAAGAAGCTATTCCAAGCTGCCACAATGGTTTGATGTTTTGGCCAAGTTTCTTGTGATTGTTTCGGACTGTGAGGCTCTGTTTGATGCCGATGTTGATTTTGCTTCAAAGACTTTTTTTAGTAGAAATAATATAATTTAAAGAAAGTTCCTTTGAATTACTCCACATAATTTCATCAATACACAAACAATTATATAAAGCAAAGAAAGGATGAGATGTAATATAAACTAGACATGTTCAAAAACAGTCAACATATCTCAATGCTTTTCAGAAAATATAAAACGTTTAATGGTTGTTTTCATTGAGGTTATCACTATCAGAGACACCCGAAAACAAATATAACCAGACCTTTGTGCAGAGCTCTCACAAATGCAACTCCAAAAATCTTTAGAACAGTACCGAAATTTCTCCCTCCTCCCATAGCCATCTTTATTCCATACTTTTAACCCTATTGTACATACTCCCATTATTAACACAACTACTAACTAGGTTGTGTCTGCTTACCTAGGTTTTGATTGTTTTGTTTGTGTATTTATGATTTGGTTTTCTTGTTTTGTTGTTTGTTTGTGAATTTTTGCGTTTTGGTTTTCTTGTTGCTGCTGGTTTTCTTTTGTTTTGCAGGAACAGCACGTCTTTCCCAGTATTCCCACATATCACGTCTGGCGAACAAAGAAATTCGAAGGCAACACCTCTACAGATTGGATCCCAAGAGTACCAAATCAACC
>JGI24022J15233_10000923_pt1 | contig 22021 bp, 15 predicted proteins | sample Ectturendosymbi2_FD_15233 | JGI IMG/M metagenome (IMG submission 15233)
CCTCCCACCCGTATCTATATCGGCGTCGCTTCATGAGCCATTATCCGTCAATCATCGCTATCATGTTCGCGTTTGTGAAATAGTTGTCATCGCGAACCAGTGAGCCTCCTCTCTCGTGTTTAACTATGAGCGTCCAGGACGTCACAATGGACCGCACGCAATCGATGCGCTGTAATGAATTAGCGACATTGTCTTTCGATGCTCCGCGTTCGCCTGATGGCTCGCGTGCCGAGCTGAGGCGTGACTTGGCAGCGATCAGGTTTTCCGTATGATTTCCTGCGCTCGCTTGACCTTCCGCAACAGGGGGTCAATCGAACCCGAGCATCGGACCGCCAATAGCGTTGCAACCAGGGGGGGTGCGATTGAGGCGATCGTCTCGCCTAAAACCTGCGAAAGTAACTCTGTTCACCATGATTTTTTGCAATCCGGAAAACAGCATTCGCGATATTAGACCATTTTACCTTCCATTGTTTCGTCACAACAGTGTTATGAACAGTGTTCTTTCTAAGAAAATTCTACACTGAGCAAATGTTTGTATTGTTGCGCACGAAGCGCATGCAACTGCGCAAGCATGCAGACACAAACAGTGAAGCGTTCCGAACGTTGAAAAGGCTATGCGATATTCCGTATTGAATTTGGAATGTTGGAAGTGCGCGAGAATGAATAGCACTGTGCAAATTGTCTGGTGGCACTGCGCACTTTCGAGGGAACACTGGTTATGAAGTACACTATATCTCTCTTGTAGTAGAACTCGTAATGAAACTTGACAACCAAGTGTTACTGACATCACCCCCACTGAATTTACTTGCTGGATCCGCCCATGTTGCAACCAGGAGTGGAATTATAGGAGGCGTACGAGGCTGTCGCCGTTGGTCCGACCCCTTTTTCAGAGATGCCGTGCTTCGCTTTTGACAGTTTCGCACTTAAAGTTTTGCACTGTTTTGTTAAAAAGTTAATGAACCACTCTCGAGCCACATTTTATAATCTCTGAAGGAGAGTCGTAAGTCAGGCCGGGCTCGGACTTAAGTTTGTCAAAGTGTTTCGGGCCTGCATACAAAACTTTTTTATAGCATTCCGAGTAACGATTATTTTCTTTCCTGTCGTACATTTGCGCTCACCGCCGTTGAAGTGATTTTTATTTTTCTTCAGCTAATTCTATTTGCAAACGCACCTGCGTTCTTGATCTCTGCTCGGATTAGTCTCACACTCTGTTTATGGTGACCGTGGCGAGGAAATTAGCGCGAGATGACGTTGCTTCGAAAAGATCGATCACCAGCACGATCCCTGACTTGTTTCAAGAAACGATGGCCTGCAAACGGGCTTTTCATGCCAATGGCGTTTTCCTAGATAGTTTCTTTTATACCTGTAGCGCCATCGTGGATAGTTTCTTTTTTTCTTGAGAAACATTACATTCCGCAGTATTATCGCTGACTAACAAGCTAAGTTTGTGCTTGTTTAAGCCAATGTTTTGGTCAAGGTAATTGCTATTTTGGTTGGGATGAAACCATGTACCAGCAGCTATACCTGTGCAATACGTTTTGTGATAAGCCACAGTTGCCCAAATCTTGACTCACTCTCCGTACATTTGGCTTTCGGGCTTCAAAACTAAATGTCAGGCCGGGTTCGGGCTTCAAAATGAGGCCCGTTTACAACTCTGCTCTGAAGCAAATCGTATGTTTTTCAAAATACAGCAAATATTATGTGCCTAACTGGGATCCTCTACAACTTCAATGTGTAGTTTCGGGACCCCTTTCTGAGTGTGCCTCGGGTCCCTAAATTTCAATATCCACCTCCTGATGCAACCAACACTTTTATGGCAAACGCTTCCAGCTGCTTGTGGCTGTCGATCAATCATCACTGAGAAAAACGACCGGCGACTGAGAAAAACCGATGCAATGGAACCAGATTAAATGCTTTACGTAAAACTGCTAAGAACTTTTTCCAAGTAAAATATGTTCACTGACAGTGAACTGACCCTTGGTGGAATATGATTGACTAGCACGATTCTTTGATAGTTAGTTGTGCGCAAATTTGTAACACGCATCCACATATCTACTGCCATGGAGTTTTGCCAAACGAAAAAAGCTGGACACAAAAAGTTGTAGACCCAGATGTATTGTAGTGCCAAACGTTCATTTCACTCAAGCCACCACCATCTGCTCACTACCCATTCACACTATGATTCAGACTAAAGCAAACCTCACTGATCGCGATTACGTCAAATATGCAGCCAGTGATATTTGATCAGGTTACATTTTATCATATCGGTACACTTTTGCCAAGGTTTTGCATGCACAGTCACGTTTGGAAAACATCTCAATAAACGAACAAAATAGGGGAAATGTGGGACCAATGTGACAATTTTGACATTTTTGCTTCTTTTGGAAAACTCGCGGATACATTCAAAGTCAGGTGATGTTTTTCTTGTAGTTTGGGTTATTCTGCATAATTTCACATAAAAAAGTTCAATCGTCAGACATGTTTCGACAATTTTATTTGTATTTAAAAATTTCCACTAAAACGCCCCGTTGGTCCCCACCCATGGGGACGTTTGGAACAGTAGGGTGGGACCAATTGGACATGAACCAGGCATGACTGTCTCAGGCAACCAAACCTTATCATGGCGCATTTCTTTATTTCCGTTTTAAGAAATCAGTGAAATACAAATTTACCATGCATTTAATGTTTACAAAATTCGATAAAACTTAATTCTTTTTTGTGATCCATTTCTCATGTTTCATTGGAAAGAAAGTCGATAGGATATTGGTTTAACCTGCATGAGTTTCTTGTCAATGATTGCATCCAAAACATTTATAAACAGTAGAATGACAGTGTTTGAAAAGTGGTTTGCATTGCGTCTGTGAAAATGTCAAACAAAATTTCAAAATTCCGGACAAGTGTTTGGTTATTGAGTTAAGAGCACGATGGAGCAAGACTTCAACCATATCACTTCTAAGTTTGACTGATGCTATGTCATCTTTTTCTGAAAATTGGAATTCTTTTTTTTATCTCATTATGAACCAAACGTCAAAGTCTCCATGTGCAACAAACTTTGGTGCCTCTTTTCCTTTAAATAAACTTTTACTAGAGAGTACGAACGAACGGGTGTTTCAATTGTCCTGTTCAGTTAATTGAAACCATTTGTCTTCAATAAGGGCTTCTCCTTTAGAATTCATTTCTTCATCATCTTCATTATCTCAATCAAGCAGCAGTATATCCTCACTTTTACTGCTGGAGGATGCAGTATATCCGACGTCTTGAAAACAAAGTTGTTTTGGGGGGCAACTATCTCTTTTTTTCTAGGGTGTCGGTTAGTATGGGTGGACTTGGATTTTTCTGTTGTTACTACCTTTGTAGTAGAGAACATTTTTGGGTGCAGAGAAATAAAATGTAAGAACGTTTCTGCTTCTGACATATCTCCAATGTCAGGCGTCTGTGTGAATCTGCTCGCATCTATGAGAATGTTACTTTTTCTGGCTGTTGTAGAACGTTAGTCGCGACTGTATGGAAGAACATATCATGTGTGTTCATATCTAGGTTAAGAGGGGAAGTGGCTCTGAATGAGGAAGTAATTTTTTCAATTGCAAATGACCTTGCAAAGGCCTTCGTAGTTAATTCAGCAGCTTTGTATATTAAAATGTGTCGTCCAAGATGTGAAGTAGGTGTCCCAATTGTCCCCACCCCATCTGTCCCAAAGGTTCCCAAGCAGCCAGTTTGAACATGTTGATTGATCATTTGCAAGTTCTTCAAGTGATCACATCACAATCCGCCCTGTGCAGTCTGCACTAGTCATACGTTCCCCCAAAATATACGACATTCATTTTAACGTCTTTGTTACCAGTCAAAACTGAAACGACACTGACCTCACTTTTTTTAATAAAAATCAATAAAACAAGGTTTTTCCCAATCAAACGTTACTGCAATTGTTGTCTGCGACGACAACACATGTGAAACATCTAACCAAGATGTCGCTTCCACAATGTGAAAAGGAGAAAAAAGCAATCGCAGGAAGGTGCTGTTTTCCCAGGTTTAATTTTGTCAAAGTGTCCCATTGGTCCCACATTTTCCCTACTTCCAATTGGATACTTGATATTGAGGATTGAAAAATAAAGCATATTTTATTGCGTCTTAGACGTGACTGCAAAGAAAATACTGACAATGCTAATAAAGAAATTCTACGAACACTCATAAATCTGTGTATTTGCAGACAAATAAGCATTATTGTTAACTGACAGGTGAAAAATTCAAGAGGCACTTCAAAACAAACTTGAGGCTCAAGAAGTCTATTTGAAAAAACAAAGCAGAAGCGTTAATCCTTATGACAAGACTGGGATTGTCGTTTTTTTGTTTATTTAGCTTTACTTCGTCACAATGGCAGTGTTATCAAATAACCATGAATAACAAAGCCCATTACCTTATTTCCTGGCCATTGAGATGTGGATGCTCAGCTGGCATCGCTTGAGAAAATGTATATAACGCTTCATACGTTTTACCGACTACTCAAGTCTTATATCGTTCCAATTGCTAAAATCGGGAAACCGGTGGAAACAATTCCTAAATTAAATCCTGTGTTTATTTACTTCTGCAAAATACTGTTAGTAGCGCTCTGCGAAACAATGTCTAGTCAATCTTGTGTTCTATTTGTCAGCAGTTGCATACTAGCAACAGGTATCCATCTTTGCACTAAATTAGCTTCACCAGATAATGGATCAGTCCCGCAACCAAGGGGCAACCGGGCAACTGCCCACACGAAAATTTCAAAAATATGTGTAGTTGTTAGGTACCACAACATGTTGCCACCATTTTGCCCACCCCCTGAAAATATCAGCTTCTTGCGGCCCCCAAATAATGGATTAGTTCCTGCAGCCTGTTACCTTGCCTGTACTACAGCAAACTGATCTCGCGTACAAGCATCATTTAGGATTTGTGTGGTTGTGAGCAAAAACGAACTTGTTTCAAAAGTTACTCAACAAAATATTTATAATTCTTTGTTATGCAATAACATTTTTCTGTAAGTGTTACACAAACAGTGCAAGATAAATTTATAGTCAAAATGGGTTTCAAATGATTGCTCTTGTAAACCAAAGTGTCCTGCTATTTGAAGCGAAGAAATTTAAGGAATTCAATGAGACCCAAAATTTCTTATCCACAAAAAACAGGAAAGTTTAAGATGCGCTTTTGCATTTTATAAAACTTGTTGCCTAGCACTGGTTCATAGAAAGGACAGGTCAATAAATATCAAATATGCAAAGTGTTTATGAGAGTAGCTCGCTGATGTTAGTTTAACTCAGTAAGACTAGCTCATTGCCAAAATTGGTCTCACGGATCATTCACCAAGTTTGTATCAGTTTCTACCTTCAAGGAGAGCAAAAACAATTCGTTAACTTCAAAAAAACAACTAAGAAACCGAAACAAAGAAATGTGCAACTACAAATACTGTTCCGACCACTATTGTAATTTTTATCTGAGTTTTTCAAACATAATTTAGCATCGGACATCATAATCGAAGGATTGTGTCGAGAGCCACCATTGTCGCAACTATTCGATGCATAAAATGGACCTTCAATGGTTCATGTCGCAGATATTTGATAAGTTCGGACAAAATTCATAAAAGATGGATCATATATCTTTACCCAAGCAAATTGATTACAAATGTAAACACATCTTTGTTCCAGCTAGTGCCTTCAGCCATTGTTATTCATAAATGTAAAGATATGCCGGGAAGTGTCAAGTTAGACAACGTGGTGTTTGTTACGATGTACTATGCGCAAATGCCTAAAAAACAGTGGCGGATCTAGACCAGGCGTTTGGTGGGAGCAGTCATAATACTCGGGGGCACCAAAAAGTTCACTTTTTTAAGTATCCCAGGTTTCTGGAACAGCTGTCGCATATCACGCAAAGTGGTTACCGTTTGTAAAAGCGAAGAAAGCGGTTATTATGTTTTACAAACTACGCGATCTTTCCGGCAATCACCACAGTTTGAAAGCGCCTTATATCGTTAATTCGCAAAAATTTTGAAGCGGGTCCAAAAAGATGGGCCCATTTTTCACAAGGTACGCAATAACTAAGAGCACCGTTGATATTCCAAACAATATCTTATATAGCTACAAAAAGTTTAACAGATAATTTAGAAGCATGCTGCGCGTTGGCTTTTGACTCTATGGCTGTCCGTAGAAAAAAACATGAAAGACAATGTCTGTTAAATCGCAATCACGTTTCCGTCCTTTGCTAGTGCCGTGACATGTACATGAAAAGCATATTTGTTGCTGAAGCGACAATTCAAAAACAAAATATGAATGAGAGACATCTGCTATGATATTAATCCCATTTTACGTAACTCTACTGGCTATCGTGAAAAACAATCTCATAACCGCATGGTATATTAATTCACACTTGGTCTAACAACGTACTGCCCTAAAATACATTTAACGTCACTGTAAAAGGCAGAATTTCAATTAAAAGTTTAATAACGTTTGACATCAAGAGTTTAATACCGCACAAAATGCCCTCGCGGGCCACATGGCCGGCGGGTTTGAGAAGCTTGGTCTAAACCAGTGGTTCCCAAACTTGTTCGAGCCGTTACCCAAATCGAGGTAGCGATTAGGTCTTGTTACCCACAAGATCTCGCAGTGATCGCTCATAATATAGAACAAAATTGTGGTTTGGGTTCCGTATCACCCCCCGAAGAATCGCATATTACCCCTGGGGGGTAATTTACCCTCAGTTTGGGAACCACTGGTCTAAACCAATACAAATGGCAGCGTCACGTCTTTAAAATCACTGTCTTTGGTAGTTATAAGGAGCTGAAATATAGGATTCATTTCTCGCATCAAAACAATTTGCTGAACGCTTGTAAATATTTGTCTACTGCACATTTCCACTCACCTGAAAAATGCACACCGTTTGTTTAAAAAGAACTGCTTGCTTTACAACATGATTTCAACCGGTTTTACACATCGCATTCCCAAAATTTTGCTTGTTGTGCCACTCCGTTTAACCTCTTCTTAGAAGTCTGAAATGCCGCGGACAATAACGACATGCCTATCTGTTTTATCTTTTTTAAAGTTTATAAATATTTGCACACATTTTTAATGAATATGTAACTGCTACACTTACAACTGTACAAGCAGAAAGATTACAGATAATGTATCAAACGGTCGGCAATGTCCGTTTGAAAGCGAAAATTGATCGCGCAGGCAACCGATTATACTTTCTTGTATCTTCTCCTTGGACCAGAGACTGTCCTTGGGCAATCATAAAGTCAGCAGCATGCAACGCAAATTTGTTTCTCGTAAGCTTGCCGAAATTTTATTAAAATATAGTAACTTTTTCTTGTTACTTCTCATTACTTATCAGGACTTTTTCTTGTTACTTCTCATTACTTAAATTTGTTACTTCTCATTACTTCATTACGAATCACACGCATCCAGAGCAATTTTATTTATACTGCTCCAACGTTAGAAATAGAGGATATAAGATTAACAGCATTTGATGAAGATGCAAGCCCGTAACCAGCTTGGGACACCAGGTGGGGCGAAGAGAGGTGGGCCCAAATTTTGAGAGGGGCCCAAATTTTTTAAACTATGTCCAGTAGTTCTAAATTACGTCCAACACACTTTGTCAGGGGAGGGGGAATTTTAGAGGGCTTTTCCCTCTAGTTACGAGCCTGTGAAGATGAAGAGCCCTTCATTAGGTGAGGATGGAGTTTTTGTGACCATGTGCGCATGATACGTTGGGTGTCAGCAAAACATTTTAACTTAGTAGAGCGCATACAAAGAATTTTGTCGTTAGGTAGCGCTAGCGAGCATTTAATTTATTTATAAGATTCTAATCCGATTGCGCTCGATTGTAAATTGCAAAAAATGTCAAAAAATTTACAAAAGCCGCACCTAAATGTACGGTGGCGTAATTAGCCTTTACAATAACCTTCCTACGACAACATCCCAAAGAGCCGATGAAATGAAACTGCACAGATGTTCTTTAATATACACTGTCGTATGTGGAGCACGCTGTGGTACAACGTCCTGATCAGCACTTCCAAACTCATTTTTAGTTTGCGAACCACGTTTACCGACAACTTTTGTGGGGCCCAGTATGAGATATTGCGACAAAACTACAACGAAACAATTCAGATATGACAAAAAATATTAACAATGGACGGAATTCTAATTCCGATTTCCCGGACAAAACAATATAAAACTATCTGATTTTCACTTTTTTTGCTAAATTCTTGAAAATTGCAATGTTTTTACATGCTTTGCGGTTCTCCTGAAAGAACTTCTCAGCTCGCTTGTTCGGAACCGCTGGTCCTACTTCCCAATCCTGCTCCAGCTCCAGTTTATATTTAAAATGCCAACTCCGGATCCTTCTACGACATTGCTAAAAAAACGCGGACTGCTGCCAGAGAACGCTCCGGCTCCGTAATAAAGTCTAATGCAAACGGATCCGGCTCCGTAATAAAGTCTGATGCAAACGGATAACGTCTGGTGAAAATAGGGAGGACGTGAAAAGGAGTTTGGTCGATAAAGTGGAACAGACGGAAGATTTGCAGATATTAAAATGTACTTTGCCCTTGATTTCGATTAGCATGAAATGGTAGAAAAACAGTGTGAGCTGCAAGTTAAATACGTTGTTAGCATAAGCTCCCGTCGTAATGAAGAACAACCGAAAACTGTGTGTTTACTGACGGTGATGCAATGGTAGCAAACACTTTTAATTTATTCATTTGAAATTTTCTCCTTTTTCAAGCTACTTCTGTCATTTACTTCTCGTTTGTCCTGTTCAAATCGTCAGTTCATTTCATATGTTTTAGGCGCATTTTCTCGACGTATTCTTTTAAAAGACGTTCAGAAGCTACTACAGGCTCCACAAGCTTACTGGCCCAATGCTGCATTGTTCGAGTCAGTTGATTCCACTACTGGAAGTAAAATATGTATTCCGAAGCTGATGCAAAGTGATGTTTTCCCCTGCGTCACCTGGAGCCATTTGTAGCACATTTTGGTGTTTGTATTTTCATTTTCATACCCGCTTTCTTCTGGGAAGAGTTGCAGGGGCAACATGCTAGGACGTTTTGCAATAACTCACAGTAAAAACAATTTCAGATAGTTCTGCTGGCACTAGACCAAGACGGGACTAAGGAAGGTTAGAGATGCAGTCGCTCTATCTGGTCCTTGGACGACCTCTGGACCGCTTTCCCGTGGGTGTAGCCAGCAGGACCAACCTCGTCAATCCTGGGACACTCAGTACACATGGCCGAACCAACGTAGCTGGGAACTCTCGATTCGGGGATGAGGCTCGGTATTCGGAGCTTTACGAATTTCACAGCTGCGCACTTTGCCACGAAGTGTCACGCCGTGAACTCTTCGCAAAAATACCATCTCTGCCGCTTGCACTTGGGATAGCATTCTTTCAGTCATTGTCCAAGATTGATGATGAACACAAGTAATAATCGGAACGAAAACCGATTCAAATACAGACAGCTTGCGGTGTTTGAAAGCTCCCTCTATTTGTGACTCCACAATGTCTCATTGAACAAATTTGAAAGCGCGTTTGTTTCTTCCCTTTCCATGGTTACGCCAAATGGTAATGCGTTGCAAGAAAATATTGGTGTCAAAGCCTTTATCAGATTTAAAGATGTTTCGATGAGCTTGACGGTTTGGCACAGTGCAGGTGCTCAACATAAATCAAAAAGAGACTGAGGCATCTTTCTGAAAACGACACCGACAAAGTTGTTTCTTTCAGAAATTTAAAGTGTTGAAATTAAAATTTATTCGGATGTATTTCTGTTTGTGGGCAATACGCGGAGGTACACGCAGCATCAAGGGCGTAGGGGATAACTGGCCTGTTGCCATTTGGCCATCCTGCGTTCAACTCATTGGGTGAAAGTGCATCGTGTGCATGGTTTCAAAACGTCATTCATTGAAATGTGTAAAAAAAATTTCAGCATAGTGTCTTTGTTGCCAACAATAGCGATTTGAACAAAAACAACAAAATTGAAAGATAACTGATCTGGATATCCAGCTTTAAATGTACTGTACTCGGCTCAGCACAGTCATGCGGCAAAAATTATTCTCATCAGTCATTCAATCGATAGTGAGAGTCTCTTGTGTTTCAGGATCAATAATCATTTCATAAAAAGGCAGCAGCAACCGTGAGTGCGGAGAAGCGTTGAGGAAGTGAAAACCACATGAATATTTCGGAAAAGCACCTGGATTTAAGGAACTGCTTTTGATTGAAGTTATAAAATGGTTTAGCTAAGTTTAACTAAACATCTTTCGTTTTGGGTAAAATGACAAGGAAACCCATCGCCTGTTGAAACACACGCGTTTGATCGCAACTTGACATCAGCGCTTGTTTACATTTTCAGATTCCGTTAATCTCTTGCAAGGACTGTGACTGATTTGCTGATTCGCTGCACAGCTGTAGATTCGAAGAAATTCCGGTTTCTTTCAGAGATTGTTGAATGTTGTTTGCGTTGTGCAGTACAATGCCGTCACCACGGGAGAGCTTTGATGGGCTTAACCCCACAAACAAAGCTTCAAGCCCCTAATTGAAATACAAAATGCAATANGTCAGATGAGTTTTATCAATTTTTCAAAGGTCAAGCCCCACTGCACAAACGTAANGCCTCCCTATTGACGACTTTCTGGCGACGGTTCTGTTGTAGTACAAAGTGTGAAAAAANCTCCATCGAAAGAGCATTTCGAAAACAGCCGCAAAATTTTTGACACAGCCATGCAAAGCACTTCCACAATAACTTATATAGGGCGTTAGATTTTTGCAGCAGAAGAATTGTGCAAAAAAAAATTATTTCATCCTTGTTTTATAACTAGTGTTTTCATCAGACATAAAAATTTGCCGCAAATCAACTGTGCTTTTTATGAAATTGGGAAGGCTGCCCTCATGACGGTCTTTCGTAGGATTGTCAGCTCCATGCATGTTTAAAACCCTTTTTGTTGCAAGATTGTGTCATTTTTACTGGGGTTTTACATATATTTTATAAAAACAGGCTGTTCTTCAATCCTCGCCCAAGCTTCCCTGTCAAGCTCTTTCGCAAATGCATAGGCAAGCGAGGTCTGGTATTGAAGTTTGTGAAAATGGCGAACTTTTATTTCTATGAAATTATAGACAAAACGTGTCACAGGTGATTGAACTTGATCACATCACAGTGCTGCGATTTGTTCTGGACGCCATTTGTTCAGATACACAAGAGCTGTTGCCAACGAAACTGGAATAGTGTGCAAATCTCAGCTAAGTTAATAAGCATGCAGTTGCCCTCTGAAGTTAAATAAGATACCATTAAAAACTGCACAGCGATCTTGAAATGGTGTTAGTTTTCGGCCGGCAGAGATGCACATGAAGCCAACAATCCTTTTAACAAAACAATGCAACCTGAGGCTGTTGTACACATTTACGACGAATGAAAACAAACCTCGCTCCACTAAAATAAATAATATTTTTGCAAAGTTTACTGAAAAACAGCAAGTAGATTAGCTGTAAGCCTTGCATCATCAAATGCCTGTAGAGGTTTTGTAACACCAGGGCCGTCGCCAGCGGGGGGCCAGTGGTGCCCGGCCCCCCGTTTGAAATCGGTGCTCCCCATTTCACGTTTGGCTCCCCGATTGCTGCATACATCCAATAATGTATTTTTAAAATGTGCCCCCCCCCTTCTGGTGTTTTGCTCCTCTTTTTGTTTTTTGGCCCCCGCTGCTGCTAAATCCTGGCGACGGGCCTGCGTAACACCAACGTTTCCTCATCAATTCTGAAGTCGGCGTTTCGCGTCATGAACGATCGATTGCGGGATGTGATCGAATACTTTGGTCCACTGGTTGCTAGATACGTTACCAGCGAACGACGGTTACTGTTCTGTCGTAAGCACTATAGAATTTCCTATTCAAGTCACTTTTGTTATTCCTAAGTTGTTTTCGATACATCCCAACTCAACTTCATTCGTATTGCAAGAAAGTGCTTTTTAGAAGAGTCGGTTTGCTTCGTGACTTAAAGCACGTGTGTTTATCGCCAACTAAGAACATTTCTAATTTGACGTTTGTGCTGCAAGTTAATCTGTTTCACGCAGAAAAAAAAAAAGTTTTCCGAACCAGCCCTGAATATGTTCGTTCGGTTCGTATCGATATCTTCGGCTGCGCGGTGGTCCCAACCCCCAGACCGCGTATCAACTGGTACTGGATCGCGAAATTAACATATGTATAAACATGCAGCAGGCTTATCTTATGGTTCAAATTGGTAATTTCATTTCAGCTATTGGAAAATATCAACCATCTTAGACAACTCCCGGGCCGCGGTAAAATTGACAAGCATTGCCCGGTTCACGGTTACAAAAGGGCTGGGGACCACTCTTTTACAGTTTTGCAAATTGTTTAGTTGTTGCCATTGTCTCATATTCAAATGAAAAGTATGCCGGTCACCACTGTTGACAAAGTTGCAAGAAAATGCTGACTGCTGTTGGCTGTAGCAAAGTTATTTACATTTGTGTAACTTTAAATGCAGTACTATATTACGTTTAACATTGCACTCATTTATTGCCGCAAATCGAATAACTTTTGCCTGACGCAATTCGAGAACTACTTAACTCAGTTTGACACACAATGACATAATCATAATGTCTATCAACTCGCACTAAACGTCGGTTTAATGTATAAAACCTATGGTGTAATCGCAACAAGCAAAAGGCCACGCAGCTTCCTCGAGTTCTTGAATGTGCTGACGTCGCTTCTTAAGTTTGGATTTGGAACCGAATTATCGTTCCTTGTGTTGACGTTTTTAGTGAAACTCTCACTACAAAGTATTTTCCTTGATTACAGCAATACAAAAATGCTTTGTTGTGAGCATTCCCTTCTTTTTGAATTGAAACATTCCCTGCTTTTTGCAGCAAACATTTCCAGCTTGCAGCAAGCAATCCCTGCGTTTTTGCGGTAAGCATATTCTGCTATCCATAGTAAGCATTCCCCTGTTTTTAGTAATAATATTTCCTGTCTTTGTTTCGCAAGCATACCTTTCATTTTGCAATAAGCACTCCCTGCTTTTTGCAGTAAGCATTTCGTATGTTTGCAGCATGCATTCTCTGTTCTTTGTAGTAGACATACCTTACTTTTTGTAGTAAACTTTGCTTGCTTTTTGTAGTAAACATACTTCGAGTTTTGTAGTAAGTATTATTTGATTTTTCAGTGGGCGTCTCCTGCCTTTTTACAGCATCTTGCAAAAATATCATTGCTCTCCAATACCGCAAACTGTATTTTTAAGGATTTTTGGTAAATATTTAGAAAGATATTTGTTCTAACCACAAACGAATAGTTTTTGTTTACACTACATTTTCGCACAAGCATACCATTGGCAAGGAACAAAACTTCTATGTAGTAAAACTTTAAAACATTCTAGCCAATATTCTAACGGTCATCAGTAAATTTACCATCGTCCACATAACTTGAAAATGTTCCACAAATTTTTCTCGTAATTGAAACGTTTGAAGACTTAAACTGTAGCAAAGGGTTTGATAAAGGAGGCCAGAGGCTTGTGCAAAAGGATACACATTTCTTTTGTTAACTTCTTCTCATTTTGTAAAACATTTTCTCGCAGCCATCTAGTTTATGTCAGTTCAAGCACTAAAATACACGAAAAGTACAAATCAACCTTTTTTCTTAAAATACACGAACATTACATATTAAACTTTTTACCATGGAAATACGAAACATCAATTGCTTAACATTTTCGTTCGTTCTTGAACCAAAATGCAAAGCATCTGAACTGAACGTAAGGTATCCTCTTTTTCAACTTTGAACTTAACTTGAAACTAGTGTTTTGTACCAGGCTTATTGCCTTATTAGGACTTCAGTTAAAACTCATAAGCTTCTCTCGTCAAATGAATTATACTGTTGTCTTCCTAGGGATAACGTGCTAGAAACAATTTGTAACGAAATATTATTTAGAAGTTATAAACTCAATAATTATTTTGATGAAACTTTTTTGCTTACCATAAGAGCACTGGGTAATTAAAAACTTATGTTCTTTGAAGAAAGAAAATTAAAACACGTTTCATGTCAGAGTGTTTGAACACTTTCTGAAACAATCCACAGCCTATTGCGACCGAGGAACAATTTCAAACATCAGCTTCAGAAATTACTCACCACAAACAAAAATGTAAAATGTTTCTTCAAATTGTTTGAAAAAAGCTAAGAGGTAGGCTGCGTAGCAGTGTTGCCATTGCTGTTTTTTTTCACTAGATCTGGGGTTTTTCTGTTGTATCTGGGGTTCTGGGGTTTTTATTGACAATCTGTTTTTTTTTTACTCTGGTCAAATTTTAGAAATGCATTTCGTATTACTGTATTTTCCATTCAAGAATACAGCATTTTACAGGCATAACATGTGCAGAGTCATCAGTAGCCAGTATAGATGAGTAGTAGGGCTAGGCTTAACCAAATTATTTGAAATACAATGGTTTACAGATAAAGCACTAACTAGGCATAGGTCAGCACTCTGATCTATTGCTGATATGTCAAGGGCTGCTTGTACATGATTTTGGAATGCTTTTTGTGGTTTTGGAGATGCTGTGGTTGAGAATCTCTTCATTGTTTTACGGGCGCATTGATTGTGATATGAATGCAAAATTTTGAATGTTAAATTTGTAGTCAAATATTGCAATAAATGCAATGGTTAATGTGAAAAAAAAACTGTAAGACCTTGAATGTATCATGTACTGTACTTGTTTCAATTTGTGCATTTAAGTGAAAGCTAAAGAAAACATTAAACGTTTTTTTAGAAAAGATCTAACCAGCTTTTTTATGTTACTTCAAACATTTGATTTGCTGCTAGCTTACTTGTAGATTGTGATTGTCAGTATGTTTAAAAATAGACTTGAACTTGTTAAAAATATGATGCAAATAATGTATATTACCTTAATTTTGATGTGCAAGTAACGGTAGCGTGCTTTTCAAGTTTGGTTTTGACTTTTTTTAAACATTTTATATGTCTGGGGTTTTTTATTATTTTATGTTTTTTTCAAGGTAAATTCTGGGGTTCTTCTTCATGACAGAGTGGCAACACTGCTATGTAGCAGTTTGTAGTTCGTACACTGCAATTGCAAATAAGTTGGTAAAGTGATATAAAAATGTTCATTTTTCCTCATAAAAAGTACTGTGAATACTCATTGCGATTGCACTGGTTTGCTTTGAATTGTTAAGTGCATTATTTTCGTCTTTACGTCCGCCATAAAATCCCATAATCTGATCCAAACCTTAACTATTAAAACATGGCATTCAAGCCTATATACAGGACTTGAAAATCCTTAGGTGAAGGTAGATTATATTACTCCGATTTTGGAGGGGCGATTATGGAAAGACTCGCACTACACATGAAATGAACACGGTGACTACATAACTAGCCAAGCAAGTGCAAAACACTTCCTCTCAAAATTATTTTTGATCTTCAAGCAAAAAAGTGTTGAAGATATGAGTTGTTCGTGCAAAATTTGAGTTCCTCAGTCATAAAAAAATTCCTTACTCTACGTAGGCTTGCATAGAGGACTAGAGGTCAATGTCAGGGTCATTTCTCGGATAGGGGCTTATGACCACGACATTGCTGAAAGGAAAACCAAACTCGTTAACAGTTTGATATGACGGTGGCCTTGACTTCAAGGCGTCTATGAACATCTGTATAGAGCTTTCCGCCAAAATATGTTTGAATCAAAATAGAGTACGTTGATGGTTATGCACTTTTGCTTCTCCAGCTGCAAGTCAAAGAAAAACAAAAGCACAGCAAAGAAAAACTTTTTTTCCTGCACTACAATGACTCCTTATTTTTCCAAAAGTATTCGGTTCTGATTTTGTAATGAAAGCTTATTTTTATCGCTGTTAAACACATGCAACACAAACTGTCCCGCTTTTTGCGGTGCACCTGTACTTTTCATATTTAATTATTCAAACTGATCTTCTAAAAAGTCCTCTCCGCAGAAGTGTTGCTATGAAAGCAAGCTGCACCAATCAGTGGGCANCTTTGCACAATACAGTCACGAGCAATATTTTACGAGCTTTGCAATAAATCAACTTAAACAAGCACGTTTTAACACAAACATTACGACAACGTTAGAAACCTCTGGCATACATAATAATGTGATGTAGCTTATTTTGGCAATTAATGTTTTTAAAGATCCCAAACAGCATATTTTCGAACAAGTACCATAATTAAAAATCTGGCAAATGTCAGTGTGTCATTTGGGATTTGCCTTTTTTCAACCAATTCGTTTCTTTTAATTTGAGCGAAATAAGACCAAATGGAATCAATGGTGTCCATGTAACAAATCTTTAGGAAGATTACATTAAAATGAATTTAATAATCGAGTTTCTTGGTAAAGATTCAAACGCGATGCCATAGCATGTCTTTCTCTATGTAGCATGGGCGTCGTCAGAGGGCAGGTAAGGGCCTTGTCCTTCTAGATTTTGAAATTTGATATTTTTCTTTTAAGTTTTAGCAGAAAAATGTTTTCCTCTTAGTTTCAAGTTGGTGAAATGANATTTCATCACCGTCNGCACCCTTTTAGAAAATCCTGCCAAGTAGCCTCGGTGTTTTTCATCTCATTTAAGACGCTGTGTTTTACCTCACTTTTTCATTATCATGAAAATGTATGCAGATAATGCTGTTATGCAACGCAGAATGAAAATAAACATTCACCCAAATCATCTGCGACATGACGCTGTTTGGCTGGAACCTCTTCATAGTGGTGCAGAAACTGGGGATGCAGGGGATGCAAGCGCAACCCCAAAAGTTTTGATTTATCGAAAATTTGGGCAAAATCTCAAACAATTTGAGCAAAAATTTCGACATTTTTCAAATATACTAATGAAATTATATTTCTTTATTAATGAGTGTATAACTATAAGTTTATTATGTGATAGAAATTACGTTAAATGTATATAAAATCAATAAACTGTTTCTAGAAACTCGTGCTTAGCATGTAAGAGTTGGTGAGTACCTGACTCACTTAAAAGTTAAAAAAAAAAAGGCATTTCATTAACGTGCCTTATTAAGTGTACACTGTAGGAATAGAGTCTACTGCAGGATAAGTACTTCCTATTAATATATTCCATGCTAGGCAAGTACGGAAAAGCTGTGTTTTTAATAATAAGTACAATGATTGGATGAACACATTTTGCCATACAGTTTGTTGCATGTATGTCCTCAGCTAGGTGTCAGGTTTCTTGCTGACAGCAACAGCTGGAATGTGAATGGAACTTCAATCCTAAGAACTATGAGAAGATATTCAAAGTGCTGAGCCTGCTCGCTTCTGACAATCTTCTTGCACAGCTTATTGTAGTTTTTCTCAGTTGGGTTATTAAGAACCAAATTTTCTATTTTCAAGTCTATGGCAACATGGCAGAGGAAAAGAGAATGCACTAACAACAGTAAAAATATTGTAGGAAGAACGTTTGTCGCACAAAAGCTTTCGGGCAAATTTGGGGAAATTCGGCCAAAAAATCGTTTGCACCCCCAATAAATTGCCTGCTGCTGCACTTATGCTTCTGAATGTTATCACGCAACATACTTTGGAAAGTCAACCGAAAGTGAAATTTTGATCAAATCCAGACCTGATTGGACTTAGACCATGTATAAAATTGAGAAGTTGAAACCAAAAGTTTCCTCAAACTTTTGAAACCTCTCATATAAATAGTTTGTTTTGTTGTGCTTGGAAGTTCAGAGTTTGTAACGTACTTGGAAGAAGCACTTCACAACATTTTTATAAACTTTTTTTTCTTAACTCGGAAAAGAATACATAAAAACCTCCCAAGTTAGAAAAAATATATTTTTGCTGGTTTTTGATTGGGTGATATACCCCCACCTGGAGGTGTAGAGGTTTGGGGTGTTGCCCAGCGTAGAGGTTGCTTGCGAGGAAGGTCGTCGTTGCATGTAGAATTGCTGGTTCCCCAAACGCTACTAACGAGGCGGCCTAGTAGGCCTACATCCACTATGGAAGTAAGGCACAATTTGAGCTAAGGCTGCCTTACTGAGAAACCGGGTTGAGTTGTTTACTTCAGTAAGTTTGTGGTTTTTAGACCCGTTGTGTTATTGACATGCATCCGCAGGTTGCGCTGGGCGGAAAACCACAGTCGCAGTTTTTTGAAGGCATTTCCCAAAGTAGGATAAAATAATTTCTTGCGCCCGTTCTTCTTTTGATAAGAATATACGCTTGGACGTACGGCACAATTGGAGGAAAGACTACCCTAGGTTCTCACCAGGTGGTAATATGTAAAGTCCTGACGTTCATACAGCTTTTCATGATGTCAGTAGGGCACGTATTCAGAGTGGAGTGCTTCGTAGTTTGTTGGACGCCGTCATGTATTCTGCTTAAAATATGCAGACTCGGGTTGATAATTTAATCAGCTGACGTAATCGCTTCGCTTTAATTGTTTTGGGTTTGAAGTAAACACTTTCGCCATGCGATGTTCTTTAACAAAACGATGTTCGGTGCTACTGAGCTTTATGAGCACCAACACTAACGTTTAATCACAAACTTTCATAAAAACAAATTTCGGAAAATTATTGGTTGCTTACCTTTTTTGTTGTTAGTTTTTCTGGTTTGCATCTTAAATCCGGTCGACTTGTGTTGACTTTTCAAATAAATTTGTTTACAGAATCAGGAAAAACGTTGTAATTGTAACATCTCATTCTGCGTTTACATTTTGAAAAAAACAACAAATCTGTTTAAATTTCCGTCACTAAAAATTCGGTAAAGAGAAATATAATATTGACAGTGGCTCTAATGCAATCAAAGTAAAGTTGCCATATCCCAAAAATCTCGTTGTGGTATAACACGCATTAGAATTTTGATCACCTGTGTCTCTCACATGATCAAAACAAATGCTGAAAANATTTGTTGTTCAGAAAGCACTTTTGGTTTACACTATTTCTTTGACTTGCATTCTCACGCTAGTTTCTCTGACGAAGAGGCAGCAACGAAGAATTGAATGAAATGTTGCAATTTATGTTCAAGTAGTTTCTTAGGGATTTTGCTAAAAATTGTTCACGGCAGAAAACATTGTGCAGAGAAAAATATTTATTGACAGTAGCAGATAAAGGAGGGTGCTGACTGGGCTACAGCCAGGGGCCCCACCATTTAGGGGAACCCAATTTCGTGTTTTGGCTCTATTAACTACAGTTTCATATGCAGTATATATAGCAAGGTCCGCTTTCTAAATTTTAGCCAGGGGCTCATACAACTTAATTCGCCACTATTTATTATTGATGCAATCTGAACAATAATGTGGGGTCAGTCCAATTGCATGCTGCGCTTTTACCATCAATTCTGGAAGCGTCCGCTCAAACCCATCAGAATGATATACAAGCTCGATAGTTCCGGCTTGAACAAGCACCTAACGAAGCGGACAAAAGGTGTCACGACCGCATGCTGAACACAATGTGCATCATCCTCGCCCGAGCAGGAAGACTGAATGGAGTATCTAGTCGTATCTGGCTCTGCGCTGCGTTTATCAGTAGCTGTTCTGTGCAGCCATGCGTGGACACACGTTCCTTCAACGTCGATCAAACCTTCTCTCACAGCAAGCACGCTGCACTTGTTTTGTCTGACACTAGCGTTGTAGCAATAGTTGCAGTCAAGAAGTAGCTATAAACTCAGTGTTCGCTGACGGTGGGGGAATCGTTGCAATCAAGACGTATTTCTTGCCATCAGTTTTTTGAAACTCTTGCACCAATTTCTCGTATACAGGCCAGGCCTTTCGGACCTCAGCAAATCTCTCATCTAAACTGGTTGGCCTGGAGGATCAGCCTTGCAAAAATGTAAGTTGTTGTTATTCTTGGCCTGCGGTGTGATGGAACTATTTGTTCCTTTTCTTTATAACTCTTCTTCTGTAAGGTGGAGTTGTACATCTGAAACAAAACTGATGAACAGCACTTCAACACTCGATTAGAGCTCGAGTTTTCATGCCGAGTAGCTATATAGGCCAATCGTATTATCATAGAACTTTGATCTTTTGTTATCAATTTTTGCGGTGAAGACGTTGCTTCTAAACTGGTCACGAAATTCCTTCACTCTTCTATGTATCACGGCATTCTGCTTGAAACAGTAATCGAAGCGAGTAAGCAATTTAAATGGAAGCTTCAGATTTGACCCGACATGGTAAACACACCAAATGCGGAGTAACAAAAACATGTTTGTACAAGCAGGGTAAGGTTAGGTGCGGTTGCAGCACGTTCCCTTAACCTACAGAGTGGGTTTTGTTGACATTTTTTCATGCAAGTAGAAAATATAAGAGTGTAACGTTAAAAAAAAGTACCAAAGTATTTATCGTTCAGTTATCATCTCTGCTGAAAATGGAAGTTGTTAATGTAAAGGTAACAGTGGATGAGGTAACGAAGGTAACAACACTGCGTGCAGTTACAATCTTGCAAGAACCTGGTTTGTTCTCACTAGGTCAGTGGTTCTTAACCTTTTTTACATATCCTACCCTTTTGTCTGACAAGATTACCAGATTTATCCCCAATACACTCAATGGTTCATTTATTAAAAATACGAAATTACCACACTCTTACAGTTTAAAATGATTTATAAAAATTTACGTTTGCTGCAATTTATGGTTCAGTAAATTTATCCCAGGGGCAAATTTACCTCATGTTAAGATTAAGAACCACTGCACTAGGTCATTGCCGTGCCCGTATGTGTCGACCTCATTTTGCTTGTACGAATGATCGACAACCATAACTCTTTGACCTCAACGACAAAGAGCATCATGAAAGGTGTGTAGCATTGCTCTCAAAAAATTAGACAAGTTTAATGAATACTGAAAAATGGCATCAAATAAGAGAACTTGTTCTCAGTTTAATTTGCCGTTTCGTCGAAGTGTAATGCAAGGCTTTAAAACAGGAGCAGCTGTGGTGCTTTGAGGTTTGGCATGTGTTAAATCAGTCGCGAAAGGGTGCACCAAATGTGCTATTAATTGTACAGCGTGTTACGTGGTGGGAAATGAAAAGCTAGCACAAGCGCATTTTCCTAAAATTGGGACCCAATCAGAACAACTTGAAAAGACCTTTCTGAGAAAGCGAATAACCCCATGGCATGTACTCTCTCGGATCTGCCACCAAGAGAATTGAAGTTTATTTTCAAGAATTTTGTTGTTCTTGTCCCCACCATCGTTTTGTGGAATCAACAGAATTAACAAGTGATCATTTATCCTCTGATATATCAGGTCTTCACTTGGGTGACGTCTTTGACTACGAGGCATAGTTTGACCAAACAAGGACATACCTGATTGATGCCAAACGTTTGGATGTGATTCGCAGTTTGAACATCCTTGCCCCTTGCGCTACTCACAACGAAAAGCTGATATCACCAGGGGTGCAGTGGGACGGGGACGCGTGGGATCGGCGTTTCCACGCTTTTTTAACGTTTTGCTTTAAAATAGTTCAAAGCTGTTTCAAAATGGCTGTTGTTTGGGTGCGTTCCCGCAACTTTTTTTGTTAGCATTACATCCCTGCATATTACAAACAAGTTCAAATATTTTCAGTTGTTTTCAACACAGCCTTAACGACACAAGGCAAATGTTGTCATCGCTCCACTTTAGTTTTTTCTGCATGTATTGTGAGTGAGTAGTCTTAGCAGTGAATCAGGCCAGTTGCTGCTCATGTAATAGATCCTTTGCATAGTGAATTATGGCAAATGTAATGTTTAGAACAGGCCTTTGGAAACTTTTGGTGCAAGAACCGCTTATAGAGAATTTCTCTGTTCTAAAGCGAAGCATGGATATGATCACGTCAAATGATCAATACACCCTGTAGCAGTTCCTTTGAAAGTTTTTACCTGATCATTTGTTTTCTTTCAAATTAGCTTGCTTAGTTTGAAAGTGTTGTTTTAGCACAGTGGTTCTTAACCTTTTCTCTACCACGCCCCTTTTAGTTAATAGTACTTTGTTTCAAACCCCCCTGACAACAAACAAGTTGTATAAGCAAATGTATTTATTGGTTAATTTTTTGATCAAATATTCCATGTTGCAGAGCGCATAAG
>JGI24022J15233_10000927_pt1 | contig 21984 bp, 11 predicted proteins | sample Ectturendosymbi2_FD_15233 | JGI IMG/M metagenome (IMG submission 15233)
TGAGTTAGCAGAGTTCTAAATGAGTTGCAAACTTTGTGAATTATTAGAATAAGTATAAAGTCTTGTCAAAATACGAAGAAAGTACAAATGCGATTCAATAGCCGCTACTTGTTTTCACACTTTTCCAATGTTTTGTAAGATTGCAAGTGCGCGAGACTGAGATTTCACTGCGCAAGTGGTCTGGTGGTATAGTGCGTTTTTCCGAAGTTGCGCACTGTAGGACTTTGCCGGCGACTGTAGTAGGCTAATCTTTCATTATGGTGCAAAAGTGGTACATCTTGGGGAAAAGTGAAGAATTGTAAATGGTTCAGATATCTGGAGTGAACGGATAAATGTGATAGATGAGGAACCACACTGAGGGCCAACACGTTAGTGTGAACCAAATACCTATATCTATTTTTTGCAAATAAATCATATCAAGGTTGATGAGACCAGTTTTTCGCTGATCGGAAAGTAAAGCATTTCCTGCTTGTGACTGTAGGATAAAGCCGTGTGGTTGTTATTAAGTAGTGATCAAATGCAGAAAAAGTCATACACCTAGTCATGGTTTTCTAATACTGTACGTTGCACGAATGGTTCATCCGACTTGTGAAATTAGCGTTAACGTGAACCTGTCGATGTTGGCGAAAATGGAAAAGTCCTCCTGACTGTCGACACATACGTGTTTTTCGCAGAAAAAAAAGCAACAAACGACTTGGACACGTGAGTGTGACACGCGTTTCCACCAACCTATCCTTTTCTTTCTCCCGACGGCAAGCATCCTGCTCATGCAGCTTAATCTCTATCTTCAGCATTTCCAAGCTCCGGGCGCAGAAAGAACCCACCTGCAGGCGGCTCTTTTCAAAGGATCTGCTTGTGGTTGGATTAATCTGCAGGATAGCATGTGTAGCACGCGAATTACGTTTTACACAAGTTTTTACAAACTACTCGTGCTCTCACCTCACAAACCAATGCCTACCACATGGTTTGTCGCGCAATATCGCGAAACATTTCCAAACCTCAGTTAAGTGCCAGTTTAAAACATGTTGCTTCTGTCAATTGATCTAGTCAGAAGGAGTTGTTTTCGTTGGATCTGCGAATAAACCGCTGAACAGGTCATCAGAGTTTTCCTCAGTACTCGCACACATTTTTTCGTGCATCGATGTCTTGTCGCAAGCGCTTGCTATAATGTTGCGGGAGAATGGCTCTAAACGAAATCCTGATTTAGTCAAGCACGGGAATTATGCGCAGGTGAGAAAAACAGGCCAAACGGCTTACAACACGTGGCCTGGGATTAACTTAGTTACTTTTTTGGTTTGTTGTTTTGAATCACAATACTGCTCAAGTTTATGAACTTTTTGTTGAAAACCGACCATAAAGAGAAAGCCTCACAGTAAACGTTGTTGTGTGGCCACTATTGCCTTAGATCTTCTCGGAATAAATAACTTCGATACGCAAAGTTTAGCCTTAGCTATTACCACTGCACTTTGCAACCTTTTGTAGTTAAGAACTCCTGCATATACCACCATGTGCCTACTGCCAGCAGGTTACTACTCTCCATACATATTATATGGACTCTTTGAACGGTCGGCAGCAGCTTATTAACAGAGGAACATCTATGAGCCGGACTACCACTTTTTAACGTGTCTACAGAACCGTATTCTATTAGAAATTTTTCAATAATCATAGTTGCACTAAATGTAACAAAATCAACACTAAGCTTTATAACGTTTGTTTGGTTGGAATAACAGTGAAAATCACCGCAACATTATCTTAAAACGCACTTTCACATTATACACGAATGTAGTAGGTGTACATTACAAACAACGCAATTTTCATTGCGGAGAAAACTGTTAGTAATATGCACTTCACAATTTTAACCGGGAATCGAGTTTACGTTCCTTTACCGGGCTGCATTACCTTAAGTTTTTTGAGAACATCCTTTTAGAATGCTCAGAGAACTGAGGGTAAGCTTGGTAAAAGCTAATTATTATTTCATTTTCTATGCACGAAACAATTTGGAAGTTTTGTAGAGTTTGATTCGATTTTGTTTGGATAGCCTACTGCAACCTGTTTCGAAACTATTTGTCTCTGCAGATTTTATTTCAAAGTTGAGGTAATTTCAAACGTGAAAATTATTTCCTCAAATATTTTTACTTGATTCCGGATGCGTCCTAACAGCAAGTTGTAACTTCTTCCTTCTAATTTTCGTTAAGATTAGTACAAAAAAGGTTATTCTAGTATAAAACTTCCAGAAGAAGAACAAAGGGCCCTGAAATGATACACTGCTCATATTTGTAATCGTTTTCTTTTATCGATGCTTTAACCATTAAATCAACGGTAATATCGCTTTTGCATATGCCAGTACTACTCCTATGCATTAACCACGGTATGATGAACACTTACATGGCCATGCCTGCATGGAGGTTATTTCTGTACTGCATTCTGCACGTTTTTTCATCTGAACGTGTGTGACGCGAGCAATCTTATTAAACCTTAAGCTTCTGATGAAACCGTACAACGTCGTCGCTCTTCTTAGAAATAATCTTCTGCTTAGTGACGACAGAATGAACGTGAAACTGTGATTGAAACCTCCAAAATCGACACTGTTGACAGGTCAAAGCTCCAATAAGCAAAAATAAACGCTTAAATGTAAACTGACCTTGTTTTCATTGTTACGTAAACGTTAAGCATCAGTGAAGCAGCCTCAAAGATTCTTGCACGATTACCTTCGTCATGCCTCGAAAAAAAAACGATTTTTACGAAAAACAATCTTGAAATGGCAAAGTTTACCACATCAACAAATACAAAGCGAAGCAGAAAATTTACAAAAATATATGTGGCTCATCACGGCTCTATATCATTTCTTAGCTTTGCCTTGCTCTACAGCTGTTATCTTCAATTGGAAAAAGAATGCGCGGCCCCTGCTATCGTGCAACACAAGCTTTGAAATATTGCTGATACGTTCCAGCACGTTTAGAGCCAAAACATGCACTTCCGAAAGGGGTTCTGAAACGTATTTTGAGCAGACGGCACCAAAAGTCTCGTTTTATTCACATCCGGTGATTGATGGAAGTTAAAAAAGAAGACAAAATAATTTACCTAAGTATTCGAAAATCCTCATTTAAAGTCTTCAACACTATTTTATCACCTCTATCAAATTTTACGTTTTTCCGCGACCATAAGGGTAAAGCTTAAAACTTCAGCACTCGGAATGATAATGGCCGCAAAGGAAAGAAGCTCATTAATTTTTTTGTTTATCTGTTAGACTATAGGTCCGTGTGTTTTTATAGAAAATGAAGAAAACCGTATATCCATGAAAAGCTTCACACACAACAACCGTGAACGAGGGCAGCTTATATGGAAGCAACACTGCTGGAAAATCACGCCACATACAACTACAGCTCCTCATCATTATGACAAATCTTCAAATTTTAATTGAGAAATGAAGGCTTTCAAAAAGTATTGTTGCGATCGGAAATCCCGAGCGGCATATGCGCAAAGCTTCGCACTGTGGCAGCAAGCAACAATAGAGTTCACATGCCATGATCACTCCGCGTACGTTAGTCGTCACGTTCAATGGTTCACAAGTTAGTATCGGCAAAGCTTCCACGCCACGATCACTCTTTTATTGCTTGTTCGCGCCACATATATGTATTGTGTTGTTCTTCACGCACAACCCGTTCGTGGTGAATCACACATTCAACGCAACACCACCGGAGAGGTTGCAACAGTATCAAGCGTTTGAAGGAAGCAAACTACGCTGTTGAATGAGGATGTACGTGGCTGGATACTTGTGGATAAATTGCTTCGAATCAAAATATCGACAATCTTGACGAAACATTTAAACCTGATAATAACGTACCTTCATACTCTTAGGAATGTTTCGCAAAACTTGACAGGTACTTTTATAAACTCTGCCCCAGCACCTTCGAAACTCTATGCACATATTTTGCAGTTGACTGCTTTACATTTGCATGATGTAGACTCGACACAAAGAATTTCTACTGCAATTGAACACTGATCTAAGTTGCCTTGAAATTTATTTCGAGTACAGTAAAGTGATTTCATTCACCTGCGGATTTCATTATTATTCTTCAATGACGCATGAAGATATATATCCCGCTTTACTAACTCACCGTGCGCACAGATTTCTGGAATTGGTGGTATAATGAGTTATGTGCATTGTTGGGAGAAAAAACTACACCCATCGTTTTTTGCACTTAAGTACAGTGTCATGTTCTGCTTTGTAATCACATCACATATGTCCAAGCGGCGCTGAAGGCCGCTTACAATGGGACCAAACAGAAAACATATATCACTAGCAAGCACAAGATGTTTCTCATGCATATTTCCAACTGCAAAACAGGTACTGATTAATATTAGTCTAATTGATAGGTTCACAAATGAACAGCTAATAGGTACAAGTTCAACACCTTTCAAGGTCTGACCCTATTGGTAACGGTAAATAGATACAGGAGACAAGTGCACTGTCTAATGTGCATGGCGTGCTTCCTGCACCAACAGTAAGCTGTAGTTCATTCTGTCAAATGCCTGGAACAGGTTTCGCAACATTTTTACTAGATGTAATCAATTTTACACTGCTCATTTTCGAAAATAGACCAATCATACTTATGGTGCAGTGGTTCTTAGAAACCCCCCAAGCAATAGTTTTCATTCTTGAAGGATTTATTGGAAACAATAAAGTCGAAGAAAAGGAAAAAAATTCGTTTATGGTCAAGATACATGAAACCTTACGTTACAAAGCAGCTTTAAAACTCGTTTGAAAAAGTTGAACCACATTCTTTGAAAGAGTATGCTATTCTGATGCACTTTAGGTTTCAATTTGATTGTTGTTTTTACGAGTTTGTGTAACTAAAATAAGAAACTATTTATGTTTCTTTCCGCATGTGCATTTTGATTCTAGCCGTGCTCCTGAAAATCTATAGAGTTGATGTCTTCTCGCACGGACAAAGGCTGTTGCTCCAACATTCTACAAGTTTCGCTCTCGTGATGTAGGTGCCCCCATCTACAATTTGGCCTTGCAAATTATGCTTGGGACTGAGTACCGTGGCAAGCAGTTTTTTTCAAGAAATAAGAATAAAGCGATCTGTACTGCACCAAAGGTGCACAGATGTTATGTTTGTTCTATACTCCAATACTGGCGAAAGCACGGGACTACAGCCCAAACACTGGATTCCTTAATTATTTCAAGTACCCGATGCGAAAATTCGTATTCACTCCGAACTGCCTCTAAACTTTTCAAAAATAAATTTAACACAGGTTTTCTTTTGTAATGTCTTAACAGAAAAACAAGTTGCGCTTCACTCTTTGGACTTCCATATTACAGGTCAATGGATAATAACTGGCCCTTTGTTTCATACCCCTGCATTAGATGCATGAAAAAAATCTGACTGAGTAGCCTTTGTGTGAACATATGGGTAAGTAAGACAACATATAACAATATAGGAAAATATTGAAACTAAAGAAAATCATTGAATTTAACAGTTGTTATTTCATTGTTCTTGGTTTTGCAAATGGATGCAATAATCTTACTCATGCACTTATTTGGAATACGCTACACGTTTTGAACAAAGTAGAAAATATTAGAATATAAACTTACACGAAAATAATGACACTTCCACAAATTAAAACTTTATTTAAACCGATTTTCGTCTCTTTAGTTTTGAGCAACAACACGGAAATTTAAATCTTCAAAGCATACTTTTCTTACTTCTTTCAAGCCAAAATCTTTTGCTTTTCCTAAATTTCAACAAATCGGAAATTTTAAACGGAACAAGCTGTTGACCCTTGCAAACAATGTTGCATTTCGGCATGCAAGTCTCTTTAAGTCCCAAATTTCCACACTGAAATCAAAAACATTTGTTTTTCTCTTAGATACCTTAGCATTGAAGCACACGTAGCCTCACCTCTTGCGCATATGATACCGGCGTAAAATACCTCTCTGTAACGCACATGCTCTACTGAATTAACTTGAAGACATGCGCGTCGGAAGGATTTTTTCCAGGGATGGTACTCTTGGATTTTTCCAAAATTTTTCCAGAGGGGGACAAAAATGATGAAATTTGGGTTTTCCCACTCGAAATCAAGCAAACAACCTTTGTTTGCTGAAATTTTCAAAATCCAGGGGGTCCAAGCCCCCCTTCCGACGCCCATCCTTGACGATATTGTGCTACTATCACACAAGACTTAGTCATCCCTGTTGTTAACAGGCCGAATAATTTGGAGGTAGCAAAACAATTTTCAAGAGAACTTTCAAATTTTACAAATACCCTACAAAACCTGCAAAATGCTGACCGACGTCCCCAAGTTGGAAAAACTCATATTGCAAAAGACTGTTTGGTTGGGGTGGTACTAGTTCGCATTCCTACAAAAATGAGTAAAAGAAAATGTACTTTAACTGTTGAAGGAATAACTTAAAAAAGAAATGATTTGATACTGTCAATTTTTGGCAAAGTTGACTTTGCAGAAAGCAAAACGCGACTGAAATGGAAATGCCCTAGGTTGCTTTTACAGAACTTGCAGTTCAGTTAATTGTTTTCAAGAAATGATGCGGCTTTTCTTTAAATACATAAAAAACTAAGACTTTTGCAAAAATTTGTGGGTTGAAACTGGTTAACATGATTTTCATTAAGTAGCCTTAATAAATTGCCCGAACAATATTTTCTCACAAAAATCCAGGAGCTATTTAAATCTAAGTCTTTGAGAAAACTTTATGAATCTCGTCTGACTTTTTCAAAGATATGCATTAAAGTAGCAGGTCTTATGTTATTTATTACTTTGCAAACGCAAATGGTTTCCTTAAGAATTTCTCAGTTGGCATAACCAAGGAATTACAAAAATGGTCCTTTGACAGTTCACCCCATGCAAAAAATTCCTTTACCCGCGTTCTGTGCATTGTTCTCACTTTTATAAACTCAAACCGCTAAAAGAAGACTAACATACAGGTACCACAATCTCCTTACAGTCTTTTTTCTCTTTCTAGTGTTTTAATGTAACACCAACTAAGCTCATGCTGTTCTGAGCGAGAAAAAATTTGCTGTTTTATTAGCAGCTCGTCTTCAAAGCTGCATTGCAACCACTCCGTCATCTTGGTGTATATCACCGGAGAGGCAAAACTACGACGAAGGTTTCTAATCTTATCGCCGAGTCTGTTTGTCCGTTTTATTTTAAAATACGTTTTTTCTTCTAAATGCACAATACAAGAAAAGCTATAATAAACTGAAAATTAATTACAAACTTAATAAATAAACAAATCAGTAAAGATACATGTCGGTCGCAGGAATGAATTTCGCTGGTTTTTAACAATCACGCTTACTTATGGCGAGACTGCTGAGTCATCAAAAGCGACGGAAATTTTCCTGAAGAAAACTGAGTAATTGAATTGTTTTCAAGAAGCAAATTATTTTCATAATCCAACAATTCAATGGAACCACTTTACCTTTACAAAAAAGAAAAACTTCCTGTTGGACTACAAACCGGATAGTGGGTAAAAAATCATATGTGTCACATTATTACCCAGCAGTTAAAAAAAGAAATCCAAAAGGCGTTTCCATATCAACAAAGTTGCAAAAATGATCAGAGAAATAAGCGTCAACTCTCAGTAGCTCCAAGAAATTCACTACCAAAGAGAATGAATTCCACAAAAAAATTGATTCAAATTCCGTTTTAAGAAATGCAACTGAAAGCTAATCAAACAATCAGTAAAAAACGTTAAACTCCGCAAATAGGGCGAAACATCGAAGGTGCTAACAATTACTTTCTTGTTGATATTCCAAGATTGCTTGTGTACAGAAAGACTTACGTAAAGCTATTGTGAAAAGTTTTCGGGCCCAAAATTGTTTGTCATTTGATAACTGCATTGAACAGATTTTGGCAATTTAATCAATATTCAACGACTGCGGAAAGTTTAAAAAATTGTGCATGCAAAAGAATAAAAGACATTACTTGCATGCAAATGATGTAGATTCTTATGCAACGTCGTTTTATAGTTTAATTGAGAATTTATTATTGTTTATCGTCGGACACACAACAGCTCTACGGTTACAGCGAAAGATAAAAAATGAGTTGGAAAACGTAAACCAGAAAGGCATAACACTGTAAAAAGCGTGTACAGCACTGAAAAAGCAAAACACGTGTAAAACATGGTAAAGGCAAATTTTAACAAGAACGAAATCAAGTTTGAAACCTCTGCATGTCATCAGATGCCTTAAAGCAATTTCAGCTGGTGAGAGTTCAACGACAAAGCTCTCAGGACGGAGATAAGGGTTTCGCTGTCGCACCATCTGACGACTCCACACTTGAAATTCAAAAGATTGCAGAGGCATGTCGCATCGGAACTATCGCCTTACAGGCGTTGCGAAGTGAGACCCAAAAATCGCGGGTCGACGAGAAAGAACCGAAGCAAATGGCGTTTGTTTTCAATTCGGTTCGTCATGTGAAGGTGAACGGTGAGGTAGGTGCCTTGCTCCAGACTCTTCGCAGTTGCCCGCATGTCAGAGCGCGAAATTCGTTTGCATTTTGGCTTTTGTCGCAAGCACTTTTGTACAGTAGAAGCAAGCTCTATGCAAAGTTTGCGCGTAAATATCTGTTGACATGGAACTCAATGCACGGGTCTTCGTCTTGCAAGTCTCCAGCAAAGATTCGAGGCCCAACAAGCGACTGTTAAACTTACAGGTCAAAAACAGCAACAACTTCAAACAAGCAGCTCACGTGACACCAGGCTGAAGGCAAAGCGGAGATGCACCGTCGAAGGAAACGTGGCTCAGTATCGATTGAAAAAATTGCGCTGAGTGGGGCAGAACCAACCACTAGGTGGCAGTAAACGAACACAAGGACGTGTTAGCTTTTGCGGAGGTTCATTATAAGTTCAGTTGGTCCTACGTCGCACAAGTCTTTCCATCGACGCCCTGTGACTTGCCGTGGACCTACAGCATTGTAAGGAAAGAACATGCCAACGTTAAGGTCCTTCTCCTTTGCTCCAGCTAACTTCCAATAGTAGTGGCCTTTGAAAAAGTAATACGCCTCGTCTGTGTAAGAGTAATAGGCGCTGTCTATGTTGTCAGGCAAGTGGGAAGCACCGCCCCATCCCGGAAACGTGGTCGATATGAAATTGACGTCTTCGACTTTACGCTTGGTCCAGTTGAATCGGTGAACCTAAACGAAGAAACATGTTGCACCGAGAGAAAGAACGCGCAAGGACAAACCACTGTACACCCCTCCGAGCTTCAGAACTTTTAACGGTTAAGCAAACGAATGTGGTAGCTATCACACCGGAGGCTAGATGAGCTTGAAACTAAGTGAAGCCTTTTTAGCCTATCGCGTATTCCGCTTCCATGTTCAGACAAGCTGGTGCGCACGACACAAAGTAGATATGCGCGTGGTACTTTAAAGCGTCACGCAGTTATGCGTAAAACACCAGAAAAGAAAAACGCGTATGAGAATTTGAACGACCAGGCTTTGCTTCACAGTGTGCTGTGCCACAATCTTTGCAAAACAAAGTTAAACACTTCTCACATTTAAGTGCTGTTCATGACCAGGTCATGTCACGGTAACTTGCATTCTTCTCTTGAAAATCGCAGTGATTCACGAAAAATTCAACGTAAATGCTTCACGCTTCAAATCATTCCATCGAGCAATGTGGAATCATCAGACCTCGTGAGCAAAATATTTTACCATAACTAAGTGAATACTCACTTTGTTTGCCTTGAAAAAATAGAGCAGACCTTCGTCCCACTTGTACAATACAGTGTCAATCGGTGATGGTATTCCAGGAAAATCAACAGAGATCTTTCTCGGGTATGGCCTTCCGAAGCGATCGAAAACTTTAGCTCGGTCATTGATGTTATCATACTCCGTATAAACATCACCTGTAGAAAAATTGGAATGTGAAGGAAACCACCAAAACCAGAAATTATCGCGGAATTCTTAGAGCTCTGACTTCCTCATTAGTTCATTTCATCTACCTTATCAGCTAAAGCACAATGATGTTTTTCATGCCTATATAAACAGTACAGCTTGAAAAACATGAAGCTGAGTTCCTTTCTCGACAAAAAACAGGAAATATTGATTACTTAACGACTAATATTTGCTGACAACTTGCAAGTCTTTGCAAACCTACACCACCATTGCAACCTGTGAGCGGTAAATACAACCAAACACGATTTCGTTACAAGTAAGTCACGCTATCTTCAGTGGTAACTATACTTACAAACCAAAAGAAAATTTCGTCTTTCTATCTTTGTGTTTATAAACTTCTACCGTTATATACTCGTTTGTGGTTGTAGGGAATGGTTTTTAAAGACTTGAATTATTTTATTGTGGAAAAGACCTGAATTATATTGCAATCAACTTTTTATTCAACTGAGTAGGTCGTCAAACAGCCCGGTTCAGGGAACTAAACCTGAATATATAGCTGCCAATTGCCATAAATGGCTCCAGATATTTTAGGAGCACAGGCGCATTTTTCAACAACTCAGAAATTATATTCAAGCTCATCTGACCCGAAAAACACAATTTGTCGTATTTCAAAATATATTCCTTTCCAAAAAGAAACATATTCTCCTTACAGAATGTGGGAGGTACGCAAGGTACCTCAAGCCAAAATGGCAAAATTCCCTTTACAAGTTACGTATGAACAACCGAGGTAACTATGAGCCACGCGCGTCGACTCAGCTTGTTTTATCAGCGAATTCCTTCATGGGACGCAGGTATCAAGCTTGCTCGTCCATCAAAACGCCATACTTGCAAAAATGGCGTTGTAGACCTCAAGAATAGCTGTTGTTATCACACATTAGGCATGCGTTGCCATCTTGGCAGTAACCCCCTCCCCTTACTGAAAAAACACAAAAATTATGCATATTTCGAAAGGAATGCTCGACAGAACACTTAGAAGAAATAAGCTACTGAGGGAATCAGGCTAATAACTGTATTTTAAGTCTTTTTAAAATTTAGTTGAAAACTGAATCGCGCAAATCGGCAATAGTCACCTAAGCGGGGAAAGTCCTATTAGACTTTTCGCTTTTTCTTTACCTTATATTACATATTGGCAACAAGAAGATCGTATGCAAGTTGGGAAATTTTAAAATTTTTACCACACGAAGCAACGATCCATAAATGGAGCATTTATTCCAACCTTCACCAGACGTCCGATTTTGATGAGGTCTTACTCTGTTGCATGAAAATCGGACAGCTATTCCAAAACACTTTTGATAGATTACTTTAAGTTATTCATCTACGGATTAACTTATAAAACACGCTCTTTCACAAACATGTTTTCCGACATGTAAACCGTACATTTTCTGCCAGTACCGTTTAAACGGTGAACTTGCAGTTTAGCCTTAAAGCTTGCGCAGCGAAGTCTAGACCTTTCATACAATTTTTAAATGAATTGTGCAAACATTTGTTGGTTTACAAAGTATATTTTCTGCCGTGAGACATCATCCTGAAATAGACATAACTAACCGCTGAAGAAATATGTAGGGCCATTTGGCCTGTTCCAGTCCCGCACATGTACTACTCCGTCAATCTTTTTTCGCTGTTTCTTCGTGGGGTCCAGTACTCCTCTCCAGTATTCGGTTATCAGCTTTGGGTCCCCGTACCTCGGCCTATGCGCTCTGCAGAAGTAATTGGCTTTTAAAGATTAAATACTGAAGATTGTATCCTTATCACCTTGTTTTATCCAAACACGTTCAAGATATAACAGTGTTTTTCGATACGACATACCTTAACAGCATCCTGAAGAAAACAAACTTATATCAGGACGGGTAGGTTCTCTTGATGTAGAACCAGGGACGCTGCAAGCGAGGGATGACGTGGGCATTGCCCGCTGTCTTTTCATAAGGGGGGCAACGAGGGCGCAGGCGCCGTTTTATAAAAGTATCTTATGTAATTTCATGGCTTATCAAGATCGACTTGTAACAAGTTTATTGCAGCTATTCGCGCATCCAGCAACTTCAGAATGATTTTCTAGAAAAAACTTCAGAATGGTTTTCTAGAAACAAGCATAATAGGTAATGATGTTTTTGTTTTTTGTGAGTTTCCATTGCTCTTAACTCTTTTACTGTCGCCCTGTCCTACCGCTGTTTCGGCGTCCCTGAATGGAACACAACAGTTGCAAGCAAACGTTGCGAAAGCTAGTCGAAAATTACGGTTCAATGACATGCTTTGAATCAACCGTTAGCACGTGACTTTGGGTTGCTTGTTCTCCGAACACAAAGAGAACTTGACAACGGTCAAGCTACATGGATGATTGACACTTTTGCCACGTTCACAAAAGTAGGAGTTGTGCGCTCAGTATTTCGAAACTTCATCGCGGTTTAAGGGTTCTGGAAACTCATTCGAAAAGTATGCGAAAAATTACCTGTTGTCGTAAAGCCAGTACCAGGAATTTCTAAAGAAATACGTGTTGAACTTCCATCTCATTTTACCGTCGCCCGTTCTAACTTGCCGCACCCAGTCAAAGACGGCGTCAAACGAAATCACACAAGAACCTGCAAACGGCACAATATTTACACAAGGCTTCGTCAACAACTTAAACGCCGCGTAATTTGGACGAAATCGACACAAAGTTCGATCAGGTTTCTTCACTGACGGGTAAGCAACGTTAAGCGACTGTCGCGGGTTGTCGCAAATGACACAAATTGGTGCGAAATCACGTCAAATTTAGCTCATGTGGCGCACACGTCGTGTTAAATAATTCTCCTTGTATGTAGTTAAAGCTGCTGCAACGAGCCGCAAAATTGTCGTAGTGTCGTCGCATGCGAAATCGCACGGAGTGACGACCATTTTTGGGCGGTAGCACCTGCATTATTTTCTCATCATACGCCAACTTCAAAGAGTTCTGGGTGGTAAAACAAGCAAACTGAGACACGGGCACGGTGCTCGATAAGTTCTTCGGCCTCGAAGTCGGGCAAAATGACAGCGTTCGCATTTAAATTACCGTATAGTTTCAGTTTCAATTCCGTCGTTCCCAGCTCGTTTCCACCCTTCGTTTTTCGTCAGTGTTTTAACAATCTTGCTCGAACGCTCACATGGCAGGTGTTTCACTTTGTATTGCGTCAGGACTAGATTTGCAATATTTGTCAAAGGTAAACGCCAAAACAGGCTATTCGATGAGAACTGCTCGCTTATTGGCAGCGCCTTTGATCATCATACAGCTGCACAAATTTTTTTTGATTACCGGTCGCTCACGCAAATTTGTTTTGAAGTACAGTATCATTCGGTTTACGTCAGCTGTTTGCAATTCACATTGCTCTCTGCCCCCTTTAAAGTTACGTGCCAGTTATGTTACCTTTGCTTGACAAGCTGTGTGAATTTATATTTTCTGCAATGTATCTGGAAAAGGACGTTGTGGCCTTGCAACTTAAAACGTTGAGTAGTTATGAAAATTCACTCTTGCAGTGCTGATTACGCGATCGATTAACTTCAAAGTATTAATCGAAAATCAAAATGAATTTGACCAACAAATCTCGCATGTAATTCAATTTTTTTCTCCTATGGTACACTCCCAATTAAAATAAGCTGTCCCACGTACTTGGAATTTTTGGTTAGTTTTCAGTGTCCACTGGCGTTGCAACGATAAACCACATTGGTAGCTCGCGCAAAAAAAGCGATGAAGTAACTGCGCAGTAACTGGGTTAGCTTAGACGCCATTCATGTGACTGCCGCTGCACTGCAGAGCTGAGAGGAAAGCTTTCTGAATACGAAGTAGCCAGTTTTTAGAGTGAAATCCATATATCAGGATTGTTCTCGAAAAGTGCAAACGAAAGAGCAATGCAGAGAGCTACGAAATTTCGGCAGAGAAAAGTGGTCTTCAGACGGAAAAAAAATATTTTTTGCCCTTACTTTGTTTTCAAAACACATTTCACCATATGTTTCCACTGTGAAAAAACAGGCCACCGTGTTAAGCAGCTCGCTTAGAGTGACAAACAAAACCTTTTTAAAAAGCGAAAACAACGTTCTTTAAAATGCAGTAACGCTTCCATAATTAATCTTCAAAGAAACTTGTAAGTAGAGTTACGTGATTTCAGATTCCGAATCCCTTAAACTCCATCATTAAAATTCGCATAGCCACATGAAATTGTACATAACCTTAAGCGCGTTGAAAGGCTCAGCTCACCGTAAATTTGTTGAATGCTTTGCCTGTCAGCAGAACCAAGCTCTACGTCCTTGGATTGGTAGGGCTGATAGAACGGGTTCATGATGGATTGCCGGTTTTCGCTGTGGGGAAGTCCCAGCGTGTGACCGATTTCATGCAATGCGACCTGATCAAATGCGAACACCGTTTAAATGGACTAGCAAATATTTATCAAATAACTTGTAAGAACCGTGCAATTCTTTGAAAAACTCCGGCAGTGTAAGCAAAATCGTTATTTCTCTCACGTTCCCTGATCGCAATCTTATCAGCTCGCGACTAACGCCCCCTCTGACTTTGAAAAATCATTCGCCTGAACGAGGCAGGCAGTTCACACTGTTGAAGCATCGAAGACAAGCAACGCTTTAATTTGGACCAGGAGTTTGTCGTGATCGTTTGTTTGGAAGGCCACAGCATTCATTGCAAAAAGAAAAAGACGCAAAAAAGAAAGTCCGACAAAGCCGACGCAAAAGTTTAGCAGTGTTTTTCTTGGCAGCATATCGACACAATAGGGTAGGTCCGTCTTCCAGGCGCGATTGTTTTGTAAAACCACGATTTTTATTTACTGCAGATTCTTTTCGTGGAAAAACATCCAGTGGCTTGGCTCGCGCATGCCAGATATATGAGGTGACAGCTTTAAAGTTCGATAAGGTCGTGATAGATAAGGTGTAATAGTAACGTGCTCCCTGATAGTTGCATTTAGTTTGGATCGATTATAACGTCCAGACAGTAATCCAGAAATGCCTGACTTTGATCCATTACCAGCATGCAAGAAATGCCATGCTTCAATTACATCAAATTGGATTCAAGTCGTTGCAGCAAATTGCTCATCTCGATTCGTCATATACTGTCCTTTAAAGCATCCTTGGTGCGCGTATTCTGACGGTTTAACATGCCTGTAGGACATTCATGCGGAAGTCTTGAGATTGTGAGCAGGAACTTAAAGCTTACAGTGTATTCTTGCTTCACAAAAAATGCGCCAATCGTTCCATATCACACTTTTCATTTGACTAACAACGCCAGCAGATCGTGCAACTCAGGACTTAGCGAAACAACTTACTTTAAGTAAGCTGATCGGGTAGTGGGAGGACCGTCGGACGTTGTTAGCCCGGGTGTTGGCCCCTGGCAACCAGCTGACAGACACGAAGGGTTGCGCGTCGTTGAAGTGAATTTCCGATTTGGGTAAAGGCCATGCGTGGGCATATTCCTGCGTGAACGGGCCGTTGCGAAATTGCACAGGGCACCGATTGTGCTTTCCTGAAACGAAAAAAAGCGGAAATGAGTGAAAGGTTCTACTTTACGCTTTGCATTTTTGTGCGTTTAACCGACGAAATCGCAGCAATCTGGTTCAAATTTAAAAGCGTAGCATAGCATCAAGACCTGTCCGCAAACCACGTTTTTGAAACTGAGAGCAGAAGTGCTTTGGCCGTGAACTAATAATCAGTACTTATTAACCGGTGTTACTCAGGCAAGCGTCTGAAAAAAACGTCTGAAATTAGACGGCGATCAATGTGGCACACAACCATCAACTTGCTCTCATCAGCAAAAAACATCGTTGCCTAAACAATCCCTCACCGAGGCCTACAAACTCTTTTGCCCATGCAAACTGAATTTATCACTTTCGATAAAAGACGCATTTCAATGCTTTGTTGTATACTTGCAATGGTTGATACGACGCAACAACCAACATAGAAAACCGCTTAAGCCTAAATTGAAACCTTGGGATAATTGGACTGAAATGTTGCAAAACAGCATTGTTTTGGGCCATACATAGGGGTAGAATTGTTGAAAACTGTTTGCACTGAAATTCCGTTTAAAGCTTATGTTTGTTATGACACCGCAGTGCAATGTTTGCATTCGTGTTTGACAAAGGTTAATATAGTTGCTTCCCTACGAAATCGTTATCGCTCATAAAAAAACACAAAATCCCACTAATTAACACCTAACGCAGCAACGCTTGGTAATATTCCTGAGTAGCTAAGCGAGTGAACATTGTCGATAAAAGTCAAAGTGATTAGTTTAATAATCACCTTGGATTTCAGAAGCACTGCGGTGCAAATTAAAAAATTGCCGCTAAACTGTTTTGGAAGTTAGAATTACGCTGAGCCAGTGATAATCAACCGAAGAATATTATCACTGGAAAACGCCTCAATGGGACTTTCCCGATCGGTATTTGTTTTTGTTCAAATGACTTCACCCTTCACCCAGAAAAATTTCATTAAAGCATAAACGGTTCATTGTAGTGTGAAACTCCCAAGATTTTTGAAATTCGAACAATCGTGTTGGAACTGAAGCAAAAAAACATCTTTCGCTTCACTTTGTTTGATTCAAACGTAACGCAGTGGCGCAACTATCACAGAAAAAACATTCGTTAAGTTCCTTCGCCGATTTAGGGCTTATCAAGCCGCGCCTGTCAAAACAACTGATAACGTTCGCATCGTCACACGGATATATTTTCGGCTGCTGAATCCGATCCCAAGTGGGTGCGGCCTGTTTTTGCTGCGATTTGATGCAAAATCGGCAAGAATTTCGCAAACTCGCGCAAGCTTCTCAGGTCCCAGTGAATTGTAGTTAAGCGCAGGAAAAGGTTTGTTAATAGTGACCTTCACATGAACGCCGAATTAGCGAAGACTGATTACACGGTCCGCGCAGGACTTGTTGCTTCTGGCACGAGNGATGGCTTAAAGCTAAACTTAAGGATTTTGGCTTACCGGGCCATTTGTGGTTTGCAAAAACCGGAAACATCGGGCGCCTCCAGCGGCTGGCCTCCGGCACATTCCGGGCTGTCGGAAACATGTTGCAGCCGCAAGAACCAGCACAGATCACATCTAGAAGCCTGTTCATGGCGCTTGGCGTTGTTCAAACAGGGCTTGATTTGGGTCTACTGGAAACTTGAAAAGGTCTACTAAAATCAATCCGCGAAAGAGATCGCGATTCGTGACCCTTTATATTTAAACTTTGAGTTCATGTCTCCGCTTGGTATTATCCGCAAATGAGTTCACGAATTTTTGTCAAAAATTCTACGCTATGTGCGTTGTGTTTGTCGAGCATTTGATGAATTTCACAGCATTTTGCACTCGAAACAAAATGGCGAAACACCAGTCGTAACTTCCTCTTAGTACTTCAGAACGCTACTTTGCGTGTGAGCAGAACTTCTCATGAGATGGTGTTGATTGTGATCAATTGTACGGTGATCATGTGCATATTTGGTTGAACAGCGAACTCTATGAAATGCAATGGAAAACAAGGCACTTACAAGATTAAAATTTTTGCCACATTCCAAACATTCTTTTGTACATGCACTTGGATCGATGTACGTCTAGAACTAAAGTGTGCAGAGAACATACCGCAGTAAAATTTGCATTTAATTTCGAATTTGGCGACAGATGATATGTGATAAATTGGGCTCTTCAAGCGNTAAGCTTTCACTGGTGTGGCAGACGACGTATGTTTTTCAACAATGCGTAAGTCTTGGAAAAACACCAGTATTCAAACACCAGAAAATTAACCGAAACCGTTTCCTTGATCTTCTATTGTAATAGGTCGAGAAGGTCGAAGTCGTATAGAGAAAAAATTGAAACCAGTTAGAGGTTTAGGTTGGATGCAGTTTCAAGCCTCTGCACCAGGGGTGATCAATACGTGATCGCGATCTACCAGCTGATCTCAAAGGTACTGTGGGCAGATCGCTTGACATTAGCACCTTTCAGATTCCATTCAGTGCATGTCATCTGTGTAAAGTCAGGTAATGACAAAAACTGCACATAGTTAATTGCGTTGTGCAATATGGGCGCGTGTGGGTAGGCAAGGTATACAACATACATTGTAAAAAATTCTCAATATATTTGTCAATAAATAAATGTTTTGCATTTTTGTAGCAGGTAGATCATTTTGACTTGTTTATTTCATAAGTAGCTGGCTTGCTGAAAAAGTGTGAGCACCCTGCTCTACAAAAAATTACATTCGATAGATACTGAAGGCTATTTGAAATGTAAGTTTTGCGTGAGTTTTTACCGTTATAGTGCACTGCCTGGTACGTTTAGGAGCTGGGATCTATTTACCGTGACAAAGATAGTAAAACTCTTGTGCTCTAATGGTCACCAGGCGTAGTTCACTGCATTTGCATTCAACCTGTATTAGCATTCACTTGTGCTCAGTATACATACGATTGCCGAATCCAACGAGGATGTCGACTTGGTTCACTGGAGAAGTGTTGTCCTCAACAAAAGTTCGAGGTAAGACCTCGCTCCACATGCGAAAGGCCAGCTTGACTGTGAACCACACTTCATTGTTGCTCATAAACGGATTGACACTCGGCCATTCTTTCACCTGATCAACAGCACATGTTAAAGGCTCGAATCGCATTAGCACGAGAGCAGCAGCAGCTGGTATCACAAGTACGTCAGAAGCACAGAGAATTTGATCATTCATCGTTAATCCAAATATTTTAAATAGCTCTCGTTGCTGCCACGCCTCCAAACGGCTTGGCTCTTAAAGCCCGACGAAACATTTTCAAGTGAAGCAAATATTTGAGAAAGTTTCATTGATTAGTTGGGTGCTGTTGCAGGAAGTTCGAGTGGAATTTGTGGATGCAAGTGACTGCCCATTGGCAACCTTTCGAACTGCCTGTCACAACGCGGACTTTCCCTGTTTGTTGTAAAGTTTTAAATAAATGTTGTTAGTGTTTTTCTNAAACAAAAAATATGAAAATCTGCAGGCAAACCTGAAAATGTAAGATAAAAATACGACAAAACTTTTTACGGCGGTCAATTNTGTTACATCCTTATTTTCGAACCCAAATTCGTCGCAAAAGCTTTTAGCTTCGTTTTCTCGTTACGCATGAGTGATCGCCGTACTTCGTCATGAGCCAGACAAAACGCGAAGCACTACAATTAACTTCTACAGTACGTCATTATTAATGAGCCATATAAATATACATGCAGAACCAGCCATCAAAGGACCGGGAAAATATTAAATAAACTTATTAATTAACTGTTGTAATTTGAACAGATGCCGACATTTCAGCCGATTAGGAAACGAGCTTTCATAACAACAAATCTAACTGACTGAAACGTCGGCGTCGTCTTTAATTTCAACAGTCAATCAAAAGTTTTTTTGTATTTTAATGAGGCACACGTTAGTGGTGTGATTATTCTTTCCACAAATATAACCAAAATGTGGATATATCGCGTTGCGTGCGGCTTACACTAATTATTTCGATGGACAAAGTTCGCAAAAAACGTAACACCTCTCCTTCAAGTTACGAAATAAGCAATGTCTTTTATTGGGTGGAAGAAAAGGCACCGTAATTTTGAGAAGAGTCAGCAAGGTTTTCTTAATGAGCTAAATTTAAAAAAGGAAACCGCCACCATCTCCTCTCCACCGGTGCACTTAATGAGATGTAAGGGCGAGACTGTACGATTACTGCCTCCGTTCCTTTACGTGGGCAGGTATCCAATTGGTTTCGCTTTTTGTTGTTAATGGAAAGGAGTGAAAGCAGATTTCGGTTTTGATCCAGATTGCTGCGGACTTTGCGCACAGCGCATTTGTGCATGTATGCTGCATTAGTCGCGCAACATGACATTGAGTGCTGATAGCTGTGCTAACTGATAGACTTCTGTGACGTTATGTTAGTCAGTTGAGCAAATATGCGGACGAGCCTGTTTTGTTTTTCCATTATTTAGCGAGCCGGAGTTGGACGGCAGGTCCAAGCATGCTCGTTCCTTTGCAAAGCGGCCGAGATTGGCCCTTTTTCATAGTACAGCTCCACAAGTTGTTCATTACTCTGAGTGACTCATCACCGAACATTACAACTGAAAAGCGCATGATCCTGAGCAAAGTTTTTGGGGACTTTTGTCTGTCAGGCCCTTTGCAAGCTCGCGCCCACTTATGTCTGTTGTCGACGCTGCTCTACACGACAAGAAAGCGTGTGTTGCGGGCAAAGTCTCAAATGTATTCTTTACATCAGACGCGCAAACGCCTTTTTGCAATCCAAGAAGAAAAAACAAAACTGTTGAAAAACAAATGAAGTTGTGACTTGAAGCCACTTTCAGTTGCGGCATGTTTCCGTTCCGTTGCTTCCATTGTCTCTGCAGTTGTGCGTGCTTGAAATCTTCCCACTGCCATAGATGTTCTTGAAAACTTTACTGCTAACTTTGTACCAGATTCGGATATTTGTACATGGGTGGATGTTATATTAAACCACTAGTTGGCAGCACATCGATCTATGGTTGCATTTTTTTAGCCACGGTTTTCTTGGACCAGAGCTCAACNTGGTGAAATTCTTGTCTTCACGCGAGTATGAATCTTTTGGCGCGTTACAATATTGAAACAAAATATATTTTTCTTGAAACCGGGGCGCAAGCAGGCGGAGATGGGCTTCATATGCATGCCACTCGTGACAATCCGAAAAGCAGAACAGAAACCAAGTATAAACGAAACTGAACTGAAAAACATCCGACAAGGGTGAAGCGAAAAATTACGGAAATTTCGCAAAAAAATTGCTTCAGTGAGATGCTACGATTACGGTCGCTGTGCCACGTTGCAAAATATGCTTCGCCTTGACCTTTCGGGAGAAAGCAGGCGCCAGCGTGAAATAGATTGACATGTTGTGAATACTTCTGCGGTTTGGTCGCTGCTAATTCAAGATGGCGCAATCCAGCAAATCGTAGAATGAGATAGTTTTCGAAATTCGAAAATTGGATTTAACTTCTTTTCGGAGTGACCAAGTCCAAAGAATGAAGCAGAACGAAAGGCTGGTAGAGTGCTCCACATTTAGGCTAAACATGAGAAATGCAACTTACCAGTCTCCACGTGATCTTGTCTCGGCCAAATGCCAGACCCCATCCGTTCACGGTGAAGAGCTTGAAAAGTGTTGAACGTTTCTGTCGGCGACGTTCGCTGACGCGTGCGTACGAAACGATCCGAGACGTCAGAGTCGGTGTGGGAGGAATCGTGCCGGCCTCACTGTTCGGTTCTTTCTGGTACACTTTTTCGCGGCGCAAAGCTTCTAAAATTGTCTTCATGCTCTCCACCCTGAGAGAACATGAAAAATGCTTGTTGCGGACGATGAGGACGTGATCGAGAACGCAGGCGATGCAGGGCGTTCCTTCGCCGTCACTTAAAGCAAAAGCCGTTTGAAGTGACGTGAGCACGCCGGAATCATCAAAGGGTGGCGTGTTTACGACAACGTTCAGGTGGTATTAAGTGAATTCTTAGACGAGACAAGAACAGTTTGCTTGCTGTTTACAACAAGCACTTGAAAAAAATGTAAGGAAAATGGATTCGTTCTTGCTGCAATGGTTCGAAACTTGAAAGTACAACCGTAAATAGTCTTTCTTCGAGATCGTTGAGATCGAAGCGACGCCGAAATGTCGCTGCATGTCTACCAGGCGCACGCACTACGAATTCAGAGGCTTAGCACTGGCCTAACGTAAATAGCATCGCGGATCGTCTTCTTAGGACCTAGATTAAATGGCCTGTGCAAGGTTCGGCTGCGGTACGAACGTTTGCACGTACGATAAATCCGTTTACCGCCGCTTTTAACGTCGTGTTCTCCTCACATGAACGTGTTGGCCAAACCCAGCTCTGCGATGTACACGTCGGGTTGCAGCGCGTTATTGCAGCTTGTCGCTGTATAAATGCCTACATCTGAACTCCGTTAATGCTGCAAACTCAATTCAAGTGGTGTCAGAAAAAACGCGGCTTTGAAATTGCAGGATGACACGCCCAGAGAAAGGGTCGCACGCGCCAAACATTCGACTATAAACAGAAACGATTGCCAGTTCATCGCTGGCGATCAAAGAGCCAATTTCGTCGCCCTAAACCAGGTGGGTAACAGCCGATCTTGTGTT
>JGI24022J15233_10000929_pt1 | contig 21971 bp, 12 predicted proteins | sample Ectturendosymbi2_FD_15233 | JGI IMG/M metagenome (IMG submission 15233)
CTGGGGGACCCAAAAAGCTATGGCAAGCAAGCGGAGATGGGCGCCGCAGACCACTCGTGACATTCCGAAAGAAGCACAGAAACCGCGCATAAACAGTACTGAACTGATGTCCAGGCTTAGTCATTAAATCTGGGAAATATTGGCTACGGAGATGCACATTCCCTAAATCGCATCGAATTTCACGCATCTTTTTTCGTAAACCAGGCGACGCAAAATTGAAATGATGCTCATTATGTGGTCACAGCCTACCTACACTCCAGACACGATGTGTTTGAGTGAGTCGATTGCTATGTAAACCACATACTTTTATTTCAAAGACTAAGTATGTCTCCAGCTTTCAAATTAATACATGCTAAGCTTTTGTCACGACAAGTTCAACTCATAAGGTAGAGCAAATTTGGTGGAAATCGAGACAATTGCATGAATTGCGTATGTTTGGAAAATATTAGATTGGTTGGAAACGGCACATTTTGGAACATAAATTTAATACCGCAAGATCTGTTCCCTAATAAGAGAGTTGTTTGCCGCGAAAGACAAAACTACTAGCAAATAATTCCTAATTAAAGTCGTAGGAACCGAAACTACATTTCTTTAATGAGAGACATTGTTTTTCTGGTAAATGAAACACCTGTTTATAACCCAAGATCATGTTCTTTTCAGTCAAACGAGTATTGCGCCTATTCGGCTGATGTTGTTTGTAATATTTTTCTATTCTTGAAAAGTGCACAGTGCAATACTTTCTTAAAGATTGGGTCGCCAAGATATTGTTAATCGTTGGCAAAAAGTATACCAGGATAGCATTTTAAGCCATCAGCAATGTCCTTGATTTTATAAAACTTGTTACTGACACAGTGATTAAAATGCTTAAGTGAAATGGAATGCAGTTAAGTTATTAACCTCAAAACTACAATTTTTTTCATACACAGGTTAGAGATGTTTAGCCTAGGAATTGTAGAAATTATATGGAATTCAATGTCTATACATTGTCATGTTATTGCTGCCAGGGTTTGTCAATTGTTTTTTACAGAAATCAGTTTTTAAAAAGTATTGCTGGCTTGTTCACATTTCATCCAGAATGGAACATATAGTCACTGAAAAGAAGTAAATATGATTAAACAAAAAGCATGACGTAGATGTGACGAGTGTATTTGTTCAGATACAAGGCATTTTCAGCACTCATATTCAAAGCTGAAAGATTGCAGTGTTTTACTTCCATAAATAAAGCAGCTGCTTGCGCGAAGCGTCCTTTCACAATTTGATCCCAGATTTTGGAAACACCCTTTAATTGTAATAATTGTATTATACTTTTTGAAGGAGGATCACTTGTAACTTTGAAAAGTAATGAGAGTCATTATTTTTGAAACGAAGCTATTGCAACTGTTTGAAAAGGTAATTCCAAAACCATTTTTCCAACAGTATTTTTCACAACAGAAGGTTTCACAAGCCAAAAGCATTTAATTAATTTGCGAATCTACCTTTTATTTTAAGCATCCTGAAAAAGTAGTTTTTTGTCGGATTGAGAAAATAAAATAACAATATTTTGTGTCTCTTGATTGGGATTTTAATACCACGTTAAGATTCCTTATTTTTCTTATTTAAAGTCCTGATATCATTAAAAAAATCAGTCAAATACCTCAATGAAACAAATATGTTTTTCTCGGAACATTTTAATTGTTTCTTATTTTTTGGAATTAGCAGCAGATTATAGTCATTGCAAGATCATCATGTGAAATGGTTGGTAAATTGCCGTGAAGGTTCTAGGTACGACTAATAATGCAATGTGGTGAAGGTAATATAAGATCTCCCCCTTCATCACTTATGGCGCAAACCTGCTGTTAATTTCCATTTCATTTTAAAATGGTTGGCTGTAGAAATCGTTTTCTTTGGCACAGAAAAGTAGAATACACTAAGTTAAAGCCTGTGTACGACCCATAAAANCATAGTGAAATGTTTTTCAATCAAGCTATCATGCAACACTTGATCATGTGNGAACAAACTGGCTCAAACGACGACGACCACGACCTAATAATTACATTTTTATACGAAACAGCNANCTAAATCTGCGNAAGCAAACCTGAAAAAAATGAAACAGCCGATATGAATCGTCTGTAANTAGCACTTGTTAAATTTTTGAAAGTCATTCCACCCATAAAATGTACTGCTAAAAAAGGTATGTGATTCATTGGGACAAATGTAAAACCCTCTCAAACTTGCCCCAAAAAAGCTGGTATTGTGCATAGTAACGCTTGCTGCATGCTTCGTTGTGATAACTGGTGATTTAAGCGCAACGACAATAGCGATTGAGTGCGTTCATCGTGCAAAGATCTCTACTATGTTCTTCAACACTTATATCTGATTAGAACAATGTCCTAATTTGCAAGTGAAAAGTGATGCAAAAAGGCGTAGATCGGTTAGTATAGTGGCAAAGTGTTCTTGCGATTAGCTGCTAACAGTTGCAACAGCATTTGTGCAAAACCAGATACGCTGCGTCCATTACCAGACTTAGCGCATTTTCGCGCGAAACTATTTATCTTCCGTCGTCACCTCCAAAGACAATATTAAACAACAACAAAAACAACGTCGCGGAAGACCACCAAAACACACGGGACTAACTGATATCTTCACGCGAAAACGTCTGCCGAAAACGAAAAATGCGATAAAGCGCATTGAAAAAACTAGCTGCTCCCATCAGATCACAGATAACCTTGCTCAAAGATGAAAACTTGTTGGCGGTGCACGTTCCATTGACGTCATAAAGCAGCTTTCAGCCAATAGCATTGCAGGACCGAGCGGCCTAATCTAAATTGCTTTGTCACCAGCCCGAGACGCTGACACCAAGCGGGAGCTTTCAAGCAGCAGCGGCCCTGTTATGAATTACGTCAGGAAAATTCTAATAACGTTAAAATAGCGAGTCATTTTACAAAACATCCTGAACACTAAGAGATTTCACATAGATACAGTTCATGTGGTCGGCACACCCGGGCTTTTGTCATTTCGTGTCTCGCTGTGAACCCTGTGCGACCCTGCCGAAGATTGTAAGGATTACAGTTTCTTGCTTATGCGCGGCAAGTGGCAATTTTGCAATTTAACTGTAATGTTGACGGTGTGCTGTTTTCCGTTTCATAAATTCATAAATCTTCTCAGACCGAAATATTTTGCGACGCCAGGTTTGGCATGTCCGACTGTCTGGTACCACATCGCAATCATCTCTTATTTCGGAACATGCAGTCTGATTTGCGTAAAGCGAATGCCTTATGGCACGAAAATCGGAGGTGAGACGCAATATATTTGCTAGCGACTCGCATTAAAATCTTTTGTCCCGGAAGATACTTGAGATAACGGAAAATCTGCTGGGTTTGTTTAGAAAAGTGACGTCAGTTCTGTGCGTACAGAGCAACAAAACGTTTCTTCTCGAACGCTGCAAGAATCGAATCCTCTGCTGGCGCTTAATAAGATCAAGCGAAAATCTGTTAAGAACGCACAAATTTGCAGCGTCGCCACAGGACAACAGCAAACATTTCCTCAGATCACTTCCACACATCCGATCTTATCCATTCAAATCCCAACAGTGACTCATAATCGGCTTGCGACGTAACACAGATTGATTTCAGCCGTCACTCACGCTCATCGCGATCGCAAGGTCAGCGAACAACTTTGATAAACTTGCTTCTCTTCATTTTCGACGCGATACGCATCTTGATACGATTACAGCAACGATGCTGATTTTTATGAAGTCGTTACCACCAATGCAGCCCATGAAGTGTGTTGACGCAGGCTGGCGCCTCGCCTGAATTGCAACGTACTTGCAGTATTTTTGCAGATGCCCTTTTTGGTATTTCGCTCATTAAAACGTTAAGATAGAAGGCAACAATCTTTTTTGCTAGTTCGGCTGCGCAAGACTGATGTGTTTGTTATTGTTGCCCAACGAAAGTACAAAAAACGATACTTTTTTCATTCTTAAGCTGTGATGAACAAGCATAATATCGAGCCGGGTTGAATTTCATGAGCTAACATATCTTTAATTTGATCGGTTTCTGTTGTAAGCGAATGCAAAACGAATAGTGATGAGTGGCTAATGACCAGGCAGTTAAATGATTAACCGCGAATTATCAGGCATACATCAGGACTAAACATGAAAATCGGACAGTTGGTCAGATTACCATTCGGTGACTGCGTAAATAAACCACCGAAAAGACCTCGTCCACCTAATAACCTCGAACGTGAGCGGTGTTCTCTCTAAGGTGCGCAACTACGCAAATGCGCAGCGCCAACAGACCATTTGCGCAAGTAAACCTTTCTCGCGCACTAGCAACAGTCCTAATTAAATATCGCATATATTGCATAGCTCTTGTAACGTTTGAAACGCTTTGCTGTTTATGTGTACATGGTTGTGAAATTTCATGCGCACCAAAAGAAACATTTGCTCAGTATAAAATTTTCTTAGAGGGGACACTCAACGTGAGAATTTAAACCGTCTTTGCGGTTGGTTCAGCACTGGTCTTGTGTCTGACGTGATATGCAGGCAATTTCTAACTTAGCCCAACTGCCGTGTCGCGAAAATGTCTGTTCACCAATTGCTGCATCGAAGCGGTTAAACCAGATGCGCAGGCCACCCACTCATTGCAGTCGTGGTGCATTTGTCGCGTCGGCATTGAAAATATTTCCACAAGGCTTTCAGTGGAGAAAACGTATTTACTGGTAGGTCGTTGATGTTCTCCCCGACACAAAACGGGAATATTTTGCGCAGATTTTACGTTGTTGCATTCGTGGACCGAGAAATTACTTTCTCTAACATTTGAAGTGCTTCACAAGCTGATTAATCGCACCTGAATGTTTCTCTCATATGGTTGTGAAAAACGAAAAAATGAATTACTGTGCACAGAATCCATTAAAGGACCTTTCATTTTTATTATGCTTCAGAGATACGGATCAGCATAATTTCACTCCTCCGAAGTCCATGTTTTGACTCTTTTAAAAGTCAAAGATTGGTTGTAAAATGAGCAGCACGCCAATTAATAAGCACGTGCGCATCGAGTTGAACTGTCTTCAACTCTTTCAAAAATAGCAACTGACCAACCACTTCATCTTCACATTTCACGAAATGAACAGACCTGCTGGACTGGCACAAACATCTTGCCGGCAACAGCAAAAGTTTAATTTCATCGCAGCAAAAAATACTTTCAGCAGTTGAAGGTCAGTACCGTTGCTGATAACTGTCAATGAGCGATATTCCATTGGAACGTACCGTCACAAACAAAGAATTCCGAAATACAATACCATGTTTTTCGGCGGTGGTTGCGTTTCCCGCGTCTTGCGAGAGGTTATTCCTGGAAAAGACGCAAAGCAGTCAAAAATCTGTAAATGGGACATTCCTGGTAAAAATGTTGCAGATCAACGATAACAGCTTGTTTTTAAGCAGTGTGAACCACTTTGTTCTCTTTCGCAAGTTTGAGAAAAAACATTCAGCAATTGAGATACGTTCCTTGGTAACGGCGTTGAAGCCCACGTCAACTTTTAATTAAAGGCGCACACGATCACGAGCAGTTTTATTTAGTTGCTTTTTATTTTTCAGAAAAACTGTGATATAAATCATCACAAATTTGGCTGCAGAAGACAGACGAAAGTTATCTGAGCTAATTCTCATCAATCTTTAAAACGCTAATGACAAACGTTTCTTCAAAACAGGAAACAATTTTGTGCATGATATTGTGTGTTAACTTTGTAAGGCATTGGAATGCATTCAGTATTATTAATTTGTGCATATCATAAAATATTAAAATGTTTTTCAACAAAATTTTTTTCTGAAAGTGTTTGTCAAAAACACACGGGAATATCGTGATGTTCAAGTTTTACTTCAGCCCACAATGATTCTAACTGCGTTGGAGAAAGAGAAAACCTACTTATGCACTAATTTGTTAATGAAAAATACGGATTTTCAAATCAAAATATTCGTATCTAGAAGCTAGAAGAGTATATTTACTACTTTTGTAAATGTCCTTGTGTTTGTTTTTTATATTTTATTGATTCATATGTCCTTACATCTATTTGTTTTTTTTACCGAAGTATTTATTTACAGAAGGGTGGATTAATTAACCTTTATAAATATACGCAATCAGTGATCTTAAATATAAGCAGTTAAATTTTTGTATGTGCTTGCATTAAACCACGGTAAAGCTTTGTATGTGAAAGACATGGAGAAGGCATGCGAGCGAATGAGTGAAAAACATGTTAGTGAAGACAACTAGCTGGTAGAAACCTCACACGATGAAATGGTCGTTTGCAGTTGTATTGTTATCCATTGCGTGATGCTTTACTCTGTGGTGTTGGTTATGATCTCAGCTTCACTTTCCTGAATTTTCCAGATGCGTAGTGTCGTAACATTATGACATAAAGCCACTTTGGTTGTTTTGGGTGTAAATACATTTTAAGTCGCCAAACGCAAGTCAAGATTGATTTGCCTGCTGATAACAGGCGTTTCTGTTGCCAACTGGTTTTCGATGAATTTTGATCAGCGCTTGGAGGCCAGCACAGAGGTTGCGTTCACAAACATGTTTTTTAAGGAATTTTTATCGTTCGCTGCTTTCTAGATGCAGGATAATCGAAATGCGATGATATTAGGAGGGAATTTGTCAAGCGATTTATCGCAACCAAAGCTTCGCTGGTTGGCTTCCTCCTACATTGAGTGCAAGCGGTTTTGTACATCAGCTCACTTGAGGTGATTCAGCAAACACAAATGTGCCGTATCCAACGCTTCTCATCATTGGCATATTTTGCCGACTGTCGTGCACTGTTCTGATGATACAATGTCGCAAAATTTGTGGGCATAATAGGTAGATGGTATAGCGGACTTCAAAAGAGTTTTCTTTGACCCACCACAGCCGAAGTGAACTTGTTCAAACAAACGAAGAAAATGGTTTTAATACAAAAACATGACGCACAACTGTTACAAAGCTGGACAAATTGCCCTAAAATCATTTCTGTTACTCCAAACGATTTACACTTATGAAATTTGAATAAGTATAAGCAATAAACATACAAACCTACACATCACAGATTTTTCATCACAAACTTGTTTGCCAGAAAAACTGCTATTAGCTGTGTTTTGTTATAAAACGTACAGTAAAAACTGATTAATTCTTACATCCTGTTGTTGAAATTCTCTTTCAAAATTGTTTGTAGAAAACTGACACACAAAATATATGAAGGTTTTGCTTACAATGATCGGCCTCATAGCTTCTCATACTTTGTCAGCTTTTTACCCTGTTTGCATCTTAACTCCTACTAAGCTGAAACAAATGTGTTGGGTGCGTGTTGTGTCCTTACAAAACATTTTTGAATATTAATGTAGATAAACTGAGGGGCCAAGCTAATACAGAGACCAATCAAACAAAATATTTTACCTTCAATCGCTATGTTACAACTCTCCAAATAAGGATATTCATGTGGACAAACTTGGTATTACTGCATGGACGTTTGCAAAAAGCACATATGTTTTGTTTCAAATTCAAAGCTGATACAATAAACACAAAAAGATGCTAAAGACAAAGTTTGCAAAGAGATGCGGATGCGTTTCAAAAATAGGAAAAATCGCATATGAAAGAAAAATTTAATTTAATGATACTGGCTTGTACAGCCCACGCGTACCATGTTACACCTATGCATAGGTGTGCACAGCGGTTGTTTCACTTTTTCAAGCAGACGCAGCGCAATATTGTTGAGCCGTAAGTGCAGAGACGGTGGAACGCTGTAAGTAAAATCGCGCTTTTTCAAAAACAGTGACTGTTCGTTTCTTTTAAAAGTGTAAGTTTCACTCGTTATTTGCTTGTTTGGCAAGTTTTCAGAGGCTTTTGAGTTTAACCAGTGAACATTAATTATCGAGAAATTCCTTTGTAAATCCAGTAAAAACCGTCCAATTGCAGACAACTGCCCAGTAAACTTTTCTGGCCAACTGCAAAGCTTTGAAAAAAGGATCTACGTTTTAATGTGTCAGGAACTTCAGCTTGATCTAGCTTTGAAAACAACGTTTGTCATGATATCTATATTTTTGTTTTTCAGAACAAATCGCAATTTTAAAGCGCAGGTTCTTGTGTTGTATAATTCTTTGTCCTTTCGGAGGAGTGTACGTGATATTTAAAGAAAACGTGTCTGTACAATTGTACATCAAAAGAAAAGCAAATTATTATCTACGTTCGACGTATTCGCTACTGGGTGTTCTGCAATCTACTGCTGGAAATCATCTTCACGACCTGCACAGCATGATTTAACACCAAATATTAATAATAAATATGCCCTACCGAACGTTTCTGAGAGGTTAAGCGTGTGAAGATCAAATATCAATCAGCTCGTTTGCATTCTAATTCAAAATGGATTACCATGAGGGCTGCTTGCTGTAATCTTGACAACACGCACCAAACAGAACCCTGTGCTGTCGATTAATTCATGTCAGTTCAGAAGCACAAGCGTCTGCATCCGCTTAGTCTTACTCCTTTAAACAACTTGGCAGTCAATCAGTCAGTGGAATGCCGAGATCAAGTTGCGGTCGGTATGTCTAAATACGCAACAAGTTAACATCAAGCCATGAGCTGACGGCGACAGATCATTGCTGCAACTTCATCGTCGCCGACATTGCCACCGTCCGCAGCGCTGAGGTTCCGTTGCTTGACACGCTTGTCTGCACGAGCTTGCTAGCGCATTTTGCTTCGGGTAATCCCCAATGTTCTTGCGCACGTTTGCAACTCACATTTGCCCACAGCATTTGCAGGGGTTGTCGTCGTTGCCATTTCGTGTGCTGACTTCCAAAAAGGGTATCAATAGGGTTACCAAGCGTCCGCATTTCCTGAACGACTCTTACTGTCGTTGAGGTCATTGCACGTCGTGGCCGCTGAAAGCAATACTTTTGCAATGAATTATTTTCCGAGAACAACCCAAGTGATATTTGCGACGTGACAAGTTTAATACTCTGGCGACATTTTTCAACTGCTGCAAATGAGATCGTGACCAGGACAAGAAGCGATTAGACTGTTTTGATGCGCAACTCAGCCCACTATCACCATACACGACAAATGCAAATGCCTGTCGAAATCATGCACTAACCCAATTGGTGGGTGGCTTTCCAGTACGGCACGGCCGTCATGCCCACTAGAGTCGTGGTTATTATACAGTCTAATCCTCGTTCTGACGGCGATAGACACTCCCCGACATGCGAGTCATACTACGCTTTTGCTGTGTTTACCTTCGGCAAAAACAAAGCTCCGCACCAGTAGTGTAAGCGCCCTGCAGAGCAGCGCTTACATCGAGAAAGCAAGCAGAAGCTCATACCCGGCCAAAGCATAACATCCTCGATAGTGAAATCACCATCCGCAGCTTCTTTTGGCCTAATGGGTTGAGGCGAAGTAAAATAAAAAATGGTTGAGATGCGGGGCACGTCATGGTGGAGGATGTGGGTTCGAAGCCATGACGTGCAGGTAGCATACGATCTTCGATATGTAGGCTTCGTCTCGTTGAGCACGAATTGCTTGAACGACTTCCGTAGCGAAGGGAGTTATGTAAGCGCCCTGCAGAGCAGCGCTTACATCGAGAGAGCGCATACCCGGCCAAAGCATTACATCCTCGATAGTGAAATCACTATCGGAAGCTTCCTTTGGCCTAATGGGTTGAGGCGAAGTAAAATAAAAGTAGCATATTCCTCAAATGACTATCGTGCTGCGTCGCTGACGGTTTCATACTGCAGCTGACGAACAATCTCTTTGTGTTTTTAAGCCGCTTGCAGTGCTTTTGGTGCTTGTGCGCAAAAGCTAGAAACCGTTTTATCGCAAGCAAGAAACTCGTAACACATCAAGATATATTTCGAAACTCGTTTGGTTTCAAAAGTGGCTTTTTCGCCTATGCAGAAACCCGTTCGACGTATTTTTTTGAAAACCCCAGCCAATGACCAAAGGCTGACGATAGCTTTACTTTGCACTCGTTTTTTTGAAATTTGGTGGGATTCCTGGCATTCTGTTAATGGCCTTGCAAATCACAAAACTAAACAAACGGCGTTTGAGCATCCGCAAATCTTTGTTTTAATTAAAAAAAGATTTGGGACCATCCAGCACGAAAGCAAGTAGCTGACAAAAATTAGAAGCGCTAAACGAGAGGTTCCCAATCCAGGGTACATTAACCCTTGGGGGTACATTTGCTTTTATTTATCTGATGGAGTACATTTAAGGTTAGCAATAGAAGGCAAAAATATATTTGTATATTATTATTTATTTTCAAATATTTATACATATATCAGTGAATAGTGTTTATAAAAATCATTACCTTTGTAGTTCTAAAAATCTAAAATTTCTATTAAAATTTAGTGGATTTTTGTTATTTTGCTAAGCCTTTTTGTAGTAAGACATTTTAGGGGCAATTGCTCATCTGTCGAAATGCTGAAGGGGTACATGGTCAGAGAAATATTGGGAATCCCTGCACTAAACAATTTTTTCGTAAATTTGCTGTTTAGGCAGAGAATAAATTGGGTATAAGCGCACTGCGCGCATTTCAACACAATCCATGCAGCGATTTCATCATTCTTGAAACAAAGTTTCATCAAACAAAAAGAAGACAAGGGGCTATATAAAATAAATTATTGTCCGAAGTCCCTCATGCATGGGGAGATTAGCTGTTCTGCATATGCTGCATCGACATTTGATACGGGTAGTAACAGTTCGACGATACGATTTCAAAAAAAGTCTAAATATTAACAAAAGCAAACCGCGAAGTTCAACAAAGTTTTGGCGTATTTTGTTCTCGTCAAAAAAGAAAAATTTTGTAATACAACAAAATCAGACAGAGGCGTCTAAACGTTTTACCTGAACATTTTCAGCAGCAACGTCAGCTGCATTCCTGGCCTTATGCAAAGCCAAGCCAGTCAAAACCAAATACTAAATTACACAAATTATTTGCCTTGCGGATTTTTTCAAATATATTTCGGAGTTTTTTCACTTTTGTCAAGACTTTATGATTCACCTCCAAAAAGGTTCACCTACCCTCCAAAATCTTGAGTTGCGATTCTATGGTCCAAAAGTTCAATCTTGTTTATAATCAATTACTTCAATTTTTGAGCGATTGACACAGATGCCGTGCTCATTGCGGACTTTGACCACTATTGTTAAAAACGGAAACCTATGAAGCACGCCGATGGACATGTTTCATGTTCGACCACCACCAACTTTTATCAAACTCCATTAAATCGCAACAGATTAGCTTGCAAAATCGTTGGTACAATGTTCACATGGTGCACAATAAATTAAAAAATGCTAAAAAACATAATTTAGAAACATTTCTAAGGTGCAGATGGACAACAGCGCACATGACTGCGGAGACGTATCTTTCGAGTTCTTGCAATGCCTTTGTTTATATTGGTCAAAAAAATTGGTTACACATTAAAAAATTTAACTTGAACCATCATGGTTAATATACATTGCCAACCAAGCTGACATTTCTCATTTCTCGGAAATGGANCAAAGTGCTCCAGGTCGGTATGTTGCTTGTACCTGTGAGGAGAAAAGCACATTTTACTGGACGTTCTGNCACATGGCCTTTGCCAAGCAGCTTCTTNGATGCAAATTGTTTTTAGTATTTGGCGGCAGACACTGCGTTTTACTACATTCGCAAGCGCCTGTTTTNACAAANTAATTGTGATATATNGAAGTGTCACGCGCGCGCTTGTATCGCACTATGAACTCGTATCGCACAGTCCCTCAGAAAGCAAACTTACCGACTGCGGTAAAACCTACTTCAGCAAATGGGAGAATTGGCAGAGCGAGCCGCAAAGCTAGTATGGACGTCGTTCGCAATTCATTTAATAAGTGTGATCTCGATCACGCGCACGGAAGAGCTTAAGATGTAAAATAACTCCGGAGCGTAATGTCTTAGCTTTCGTTGTTGCAAATCAACTGCAAGGACTTTTTCGTCTTGAGACACAAAACAAACCAAAGCTGTTCAACGCGAATGTAACGTAATGAAGTAATGTGAACACTGCGAATTATGCCATCTACGACAATCGCCAGTGAGGCAGACAAAAGGCCGAAAGAAATAATGAAGTGGATTTCTCTTACTCAGGTGTTCTAAAAGTTTGCCTCAATAACCCCAGGGGGCATTGAATGTTTCATTTTAAAATAAGAGATATATTGTACACTGAAATTTCATTATAATGCGATTGTTAGGGTCCAAAAAATGCCATCCCGAAACAAATAATTACCTACGCTACGGCGAAATCATGAGACAAACATGCCCAACTTGAGCCCAATTTTTTCCAACTGTTTCTTGTATTGTCAAAAATTTCTTGTTCGACCTGATTAAGGGTATTGAGGCTTAAAAACTACTGGTCTAGCCCATTGGACAACGTGGAAGCTAAGGTAAGAGCGTCTTAAGAATCGTAATCAAAATTTGACAACTGTGATGAAAACGAGTTGTTTGAGTTTTTCCCTCTTGCAAAGGCTTTCTCGGTTTTTTTCTTTTCTCTTGCAAAGGCTTTCTGNGTTNTCACCACCGTAACTCTCGTGCTTGCTTTCTTTACGCAGTGCTTCAAAATCTTTGATTTTATTTTATCTAAAGATTTTAAGTTGAGCAACGCTTTGTNTAATCAACCCAGGCGGGTCGTCCCTGTCATATCAAGCATTCACTGCAATGGAAAAAGCGCTTATGGAACTTCACTCCTTAGTTTGTTGCTTGGTAACCTGAATTTTGATCTTTCATTTTATAATACAAAGTGAAACCACTCATTTTGTATAGGATGATTGTAGAAAAGAGCAAATAAGTTTATATTGGCAAAGATAAATTTGTCGACAGCGTCTTTCTTACTTTCTTTCTTTCCTTTGAGTGAATGACAAGTTTTTGAAAATGAGTTTGTTGGTAAGTTTATATAGACAAGAATGCATGGATTACACGGATAATTCAGAAGTTTTATTTGAAGATATCAACAGACAACCTGTTTTATAACCTATAGCAAATTGCAAAATTTTTACTTGAGTTAGTCCTTTCAGCTCAATTTTTGGTTTTAATTTAAAAACTAACTTTGAAGCTGTGTGCCGTTTGCATTCAAAATATAGAAAATGCCGTACCTTTTCCAAAGAGTAATTTCCCTTTACTTCGCTTCTAACTCGGAAAACATATTTTCTGGAAAAAACACAGACCGGCGAATCTATTTCACTGAGATAATTGCAGCCCAACCAGTCTTACAGGATTAGCTGAGATGCAGTGCGGTCGATTTCATGCATCAACACCGCGACTATAACGAATGTTTGTTTACAAACACTTAAAAACCGTGAATTGGTTTCTTTCAAACACTTTGCAGCCGCACAGCAGAAAAAATCGAGAGTAAAATCGAACCCAAAATAAAATTCCAGTAATGATTTGCAGATCCGGAGCCCTCAGGTCAAATATAATTTATTTCAAAAGCTGGACTGTTGTAAATAAAAACAAAAACGTAATGCTTTATAAAAACATGCTGCCGAAGTCTCGGTGGCCATGCAGGCCACGGTAAACAGTTTGCATTGTTGAAACCATGCTGGAGATCTCATTCATCATTTTTTCAGCTAAAATTTGTGGCCCCACGAGAATGCAGTCAACCGCCATTGCACCTGCATGGGACCAGTTGTTATAATCGTAAATAATGTAAATTCTGTGCAAAAATAAACCTTTCCTGCACGTTGATGCTTGCGAAGAAAAATGACCGATTCCACAATAAAAATAAAAGGCACGTTTTTGGATTTACGAACCTAGATAATGCATTGTTTTCAACCAAACTAATTTTCATAGTTACTGTAAATTCCTTTGTGCCTTGTATTTAAAACAACGCAAGGCTCCAAACGATTTTACAACAACAATCTGACTTTATGCTAGTATCTGGTAGTAATCAATACTGGACACGTCAACATTCATTTTTGTACCCGCTCAGATATATTCCCAAAAATTTTTCAATAAGTGATGGCATCTCGTTACTGGTTGAACATAAGGCACTGTCAATATGTATCGGACTGTTCATTATAGATACTACTTGCAATTGTTTATGTGGCTGTCATTGGGCTTCATCTTTTTGAGATGTCAGATAAGTACGGTAAGCATAGACAAAATGGAAAATCAAGCCGACACGTATTGCTTCCGCGTCTCGACGGGATCTCATTGCCTAAACGTGACTGCTACTAAAAGGGACGCTTTGTTTACTGCCTAATCCGAATAGCGTTAGTTTCGTTTCGCCGTGGACAACTGCTCGATTCGAGCAGTAGAAACCAATGAGATGTCTCATCAGAAGGAAAAAAATTCACGTGGACTTTAAATAGACTGAGTGTCTGACATTTGCTGTCAGCCATAGCTTACAACGTTCTCGGTTAAGCGCAGTTGTGATGATCGTGTTGCGTTTCGCGCTGCTGCTGCAACCAAGATTGATTGGTGATTGTAGTCCAGCCGCCTCTGCAAGGGCACGTTGTTTACATGGCCGCTCGTTGGCTGTACAGCAGAGCCAAGGGTTGATTTCTTGCCTCTTATTTTTTTGTGTTGTCAAGCTCACAATGGGCGATCAAACAAATTGCTCAAAGCCGTACGGAAAACGCTTAAGTGATAAAAAATAAAGATTTAAAAGTCATAGCAGTTTAAAGATTTTACGTTAAACAAGCACTAACCTACTGTAAATGCATATGGCTTGTTGAATTCATATCTTGGAGAAGAGCGGCCATTGAAAGTTTGTCTGATCCGCTTAACATTTTTTTCTAGCAGCTGGTGCAAGAATTTTAAAAGTTAAAAAACAGCTTGAAACATGGGCGTCGGAAGGATTTTTTCCAGGGAGGGCCACGAGAGGATTTTTCTAAACTTTTCTAGGGTGGGGCCAAAAGTGATGAAATTTGATTTTTCCCACTCGAAACTAAGAAAACAACCTTTTTTGCTGAAATTTTTAAAATCCAGGGGTTGCCAAGCCCCCCTGCAACCCCTTCCGACGCCCATGGCTTGAAAGACTAATCATGTGAGAAGCTACTTTCGTTGGAGCCCAATAATTTTTTCAGGGACCACAAACAGAGTCAATGACGAAATTATACTGACACCTGTTCACGTAAATATTAAACGATAAGGCTACAATTTTATGTCATTCATAAACGTTTAAGTTGGAGACGTTGCTTATGACAATACGTAATATAGAGGTGAAGAAGAAGTAACAGTTGGCTGCATTTTTGTCTGGCAGTTGGTTTGAAAAATTTACACCGTTTAGGCATGCAACGTCGACTATTCTCTGAATGATGTTATCAGATTGTTGCATAACGCTTTGCAATATATAGCTGTATAGGGATATGCAACCCCAATCTGTCGGTGCTGTTGAAGTGCAGAGCCTTATGTACGAAATTTGATTATGAATTATGAGGTTCTAAGATTAAGTTTAAAGTTGGGATTAAGCTTGTGGTTAGGTGCATTGCAAGATTACCGTGCTGGTATGCGTCTGTAATGTATGATCTGTTCCCGAGAATGCACGCAAACAATCTTCGCTGAAGAAAGAAATGTCAGACGAGCGACTGTAGACATTCAGCTGAAAGCACAGAATGGAATGACCCTTTTATAAACAAAGAAACTTCCTGGGCAACACTATAGGACGATTTTACCAAACTACGGTTTTCCACTTGACATCTCTTGCCATAATTGCTGTCCGCTAGAATTGTTTCGTTAAATTTTTTTTCCAAGTTCGTAAGGACTGCAATAGAACCTCTTGTTTATCAGTTTCGTGCAATGACTGCACTGAAATTTACAATGTTTCATGACAAGTTGTTTTTTAACTTTTTCCAGTTTTGTGGAGTGAACAGCGTTGCAGAGCTGCCCACCTGCGTATTGTTAGAGTATAAAACATGGCCAGCTGACTCAATGCCTCATCTGGGTCTATTTATTGGCCATGTAAAAAATGAACCGAACAACAGGTTATGGTCTTTGGTTCCAGCTTTTTAGTCGCCATGCTTTCCTTTCTCTCTTTTAAAACACGCTCATCTCTAACACACTGAAGTGTAGTGATTTATGCAAGTTCATTCTTCGATTGAATACAACAGAAACAAAATAAAAAAATGTTGCCGCTTTTCTCCAAGATTAAAAAAAACGGCTTAGAACAACATGCAAATACGCAGACGCCCACAAGAAGAGATTTGACAGAACCTCGTTCCCATCTGCTGTAGCAATTCAGAAAGATTTTGCATAAAAAATGATATTCGTAACACCGGTACTTTCATATACAGCACAAGATTTGTTATTTCAAATCATGACTGCATTTTTGCAAGCTGTAGATAAACTTAACAACACTAAGTTATTAGTACTCATAATTAAAGATGAATGTTTGTAAGTGCAAAACAATCACGAAGACAAAGTCACAAACCCGTCCTGGTTTTGTACAAAATGAATCAGAGAGTTGCTGCGCAGCAGGCCCGTAACCAGGGGGGCGCAGAAGGGGCTTCAGCCCCACTACAAAATTTTTCGTCCTCCCTAGTGTTGAGCATAGTTGAAAACTATTAGACATAGTTTTAAAAAATTGAGCCCCTCTCAGAAAACTTTTCGCCACCCCTGGTGTCCAAAACTGGTTACGGGCCTGCTGCGCAGGTACAAGGAAGATTGGTATCATTGCCACGAGTGGCTATTTTGGAATATATTTTTAAACACAAAGTTTGGTGACAAGCCACTTTGTGCCATGGGGCCTTCCTCCAGATGCAACATCATATAAAAATGTAGTGTGCTGTTTTTAATCACGGTCATTTCTCTGGGATTTTATTAGACAGTTAGTTGAAAGGCATGTGGTGAGAAAATATGCTGTTTGTGGCTGCTTCATAGGTTTAAAAGTGAAACGCTCAACCAGAGCCGTCTCGAATGCATTTTACGTGTTTTTCTAATCTTTGTGTTTTTTCTAACTTTAATGTTGTCTTAGGCACAGTGAAAAAAAGCAACGATCTTCCAAACAATACTTTTACAGGCTAATACGAGGGGGCAACAAAAAACAAATTCATTTATAAAAAATATAAGTAAAAAAAATTAACTTTGCTCGAACGTATCCATAAATGTTTAAATGAGTCAAACACAAACTTTAACACCAAGTTATGTAGNGTTTTTTCTCAACGCAACAAAAAGACAAGTTTTTTAATTTACTGTAGTAGTAGCCTACACCACATTTATCTTGTTGCAAATTGCCAAATTCACATCATGACATAGAGCAGTGGTCCCAAACATTTTTTAAGCGCGACCCAAATCTGAGTTTAGTGAACATCTTACGACCCAAACCTAAAACATCGAAAAAAATGTATTTTACGCGTTTAGGAAGCAAAAATATTTCAAACTACTCTATTACTACATAGCTAAACTTTCATATATCAATCGTTAATATCAACCCTGATACTACAGTGACTTATTTACTGCACTATTCAGCTCCAAAATACTTCCGTACTCAACGAATCTTAACTTAGCAGCAAGTTGGCTAGTAACGGCTAGTACCTGCGCTGCCATTAAAACTCTCGGAAAACCACGGATGATGCAATAATCCAGTTTTAATAAGACGAAGCCAAATGAAATGCGTATGATGCAATAGTTCAGTCTATGACAGAATTAAAAGAACTTGCAAATGAAGAGAATAGGGTCGTTTTGACAGATTTGAATCACCTTGGCGCGACCCATTTTTCGACCCTTCGCGACCCATGTTTTGTTCGCGACCCATACTTTGGGAACCGCTGACATATACTGTAGTATTACACATGAAGATTTCGGAAGCCAAATTTTGGCGCAATGGTTTTCCTTCAGGATTTTCTTAATAATTGTGTTTTGCTTAATGATTGTACTGTATTGTATAGCGATTCAGGCCCATAGCACCAAAAACGCCCTATGCGTTCTTGCAAACATTCTCTTTCTCTTACCAGGAAGGCTACAGCGAAAGTTCAGTGCAGCATGATAACAAGTAGCCTTTCTGCATTAAGGATATTCAGTTACTGTATGTGCTGGGAAAATGGCTTAACTGTTGGGACATTCCAAAACATTATGAAATTAACAGAAAGGTGAACTAAGCTCTAATACTTTTCAAAAAAGTCTTCAGTAGGCCTACTAGTCTTCGCGTGCTGTCTACTCAGTCGACAAGCACTTTGCTTATGCGAAAAATAAACACACCTACGGAGTTTCAAGATGAGCGCTACAAATAAGCACCAGCAACTGATATAACCACTCACCAATATAAACATTTTCAATTTATCATGAAGTGTATAACACCTAAGCGCTCAAAACTTGTGTTGGCATGTGCATTGATTGATATCAATCAAATGGGAATGCTTGAATTTACTTAGCCTAACGACAGAAAGCACACTTTCAAAGCTACCGGGGCTCAGTTTCACGTCAAGGTATTTATGGTTTGTTTATGACATCACTTAGTCCAAATTTCTGCTTTATTGCTTCCCCGAAATGCATGCATTTGTTTGACAAGCTACCGAACAGCTGGTGCCCTGCAAATGAGATGTCGTAGCCTTGCAGTATGCCGGTAACCCGTCGCAATTCATTGACCAAAATTGGCGATTAAGTAAAACAAGCAGTTTACACCTAGTTCAGTTAACACGATGCTGGTAATGGATCCTGATGGCAGCTTATCAATAACCATTCTACTTATTATGAAAAGGTCGAGTAGAGTTAGAACACTACTCACTGCCGGAACTGCAAGTTCAAAGCAACGGCAAAAATGAGGGTGAACTCTCCGTTTTGTGTGTTTGTTGTCTCAGTCACTCAAGTGGCAACTTTTGTTGGTTTTGGTATGAGTCTGTCATCTCTCAATCCCATTACCCCGACCATCATGAACTTCATTAATGAATCTCACCAGGTAAGTTTTCAGCTTGTAAACCAATTGTTTTCTTATTTTGAAGGTTGAAATTCAGGTTTATCAACAACCGCAAATGTGGGTAAACGCAACCCGCGCAGGACTTTAGTATGGAAAACCACGCCCACACAGCTTACCAGATTGAGTGAATCCGTATGGTTCGCTAAGGTTACACGCAACGTCGTTTGCAATTCTTATTAAGGATAAAGCTTGTTTTTGTATCATTTCCTTCATTTGCTGATTCCTGCTGAACAAAATCTGAAAGCGGCAACAAAATTGTGATGCTCTGTCTTTACGTTCCGGCATTCTCTCCGTTGAGTCTTCGACGTCACGTATTCGCGAGCGATTGTCTTAATTCCCAGTAAGTACCATCTTAATGCATGTGACAATTTGCTTTCTTCCAGAATCGGTTCAATGTAACCCCATCACATGACAAGGTGGCAACTATAATGACGTTGGCGCAGTCGGCTTTGATTTTGGGAGCGATGATTGGAGCTGTGCTGACAAAGATGCTTTTGTGTAGCTTCAGGTGACGTAATGTGTTAAGTTTGCAGTTAAAGCAAGCAGCCTACGCTTCATCAGTAAAGTAAATGGTTGCCAATAGATGCGCTTGGTCCTTTTAATGACTTTAACTGAAAGGTATACTTCGTGTTCGTATGGCAACAGTGGAAAAAGATCAACCGCCTTTATTGTCATGTTCTCCGAAAGTTTAATCTTTGTCGTGCCAGTTATATCTGCCGCACACAAATGAGTCAGAATATAGAAAGAGCTGGTACATGTTGGCTTCCTGTCGTGAGTGATTGTACTGTCTATCCAACAAAATTACTGCTCACAGTATCGGACGTATTTCATGAAAAATTCTTAGTTGGACTTTTTGATTGCATTTTTAAGGTCTTAATCCATACAGAATAATTTTATGTACTTATTTACTTAGGTGTTTTACTTAAAACAGTAATTTTTCTTTAAATTATTTGCGTAGCTTATTCATAGGCGGTTGTGTCAGAAGGGCCAGTTTTACCAAACAATCGACTGAGTTTTCTATACTTATACATATTTTTCTTTTTGTTGCACCTACTTTTAAGGTCAATGGTAAATAAAACGCCTGTGACTGCAAACCTTAGATATCTGACAAGGTTTTCCACTTTTAATTTAACTTTATGTGGAATCGTGTTTCCAAAAAACATTGCAGAAATATTAAAAAAATTAACTGAATATTAGAAATAAAATTTTATATTCATTACAGCAATGGAAGAGAGATTTATATCGACCAAGCCACACCAAAACCCGATTAGTGAAATGTTAAAGCAGTGAAAGTTTTGTAAGTGCTACAAATTAGTCAGAACTGTCGAACATCATAAACAAACCCACAAATTATAAACGTTGTTCACACAATTTTTTTTAACATTTTGTAGTTCAATCTGCCTTGCTTTATTTGTTGTAACTGCTTCGTTCAGCTTTACTTTCGTCGACACTGCAGCAGCAGTATATGCTTTTATCGCTCAAACACGCTGCCGCTCAAAGTTCTGCTAAAGGTTTGATCAAAACTATCTATTGCCCAGCCAACTTATTGTAAACGACGAGAACATCTGCTTAATCGTGGTCATAAATCAGAAATGCACAAACAAAAACTTTTTAAAATTGTTGATGGCTGCGTATCAATCTGGACATTTGAATATAACGCAAGAAACATTTTGTTAAGACCTCCCCAGACATGAAATTAATAATGTTATGAAGTACTGATTAAATCTATCGATCAAAGTACCCACGAACGGCTTCCAGCCTGCCGCTATTTGAAAAACGTAACGACGCTGAACGCTTTGATGTATAGAAAAAAACAAATTTTCTGTACTTAACAAAGCAATTTATGGCTTTAGCGCATCCCTACAATAAGGTGACGCAAAATAGGCGATATCCTGAATGAAACAAAAAATTAAGCAAAAATGTTTTTATTGTATTTTCGTAAAGCTCGTGACAACATCGTTTTCTATAGAGTTTTTTCTATTTGGCGAATAATTAATTAAAAAGCAAAAGAAAACACGACGCTTGTGGGGGTTAATTAATTTGCTTATCTCCGCAGCATCAATCAAGGTGAATTTCCGATTACGTTTATCATTTGCTCTGCGATTTTAGCAATCACGTGTTCAAACTGAATTCTTTTAGACATGAAAAGTACACTTGACTTCCCTGGTTTAGTTCTTAAGTCAAGTTAATGTCAGAGGCTTTTTTGTAAAGGCATTTTTTGTTTGATTGCAAGATTTTGTTAATGGATGTTTTTTATTAAAATCCAGCTTATCATTCGGTCTTCATAGGTCTATTTTTTAACCATTTATTACAGTTGCCAGCTGCTTTGAGTATATTATTCATTAATGGATCATCGTTTACGGTTAATTTCTGAGTAGCATGATAGCTTCGAAGCGTTTTTGCCAGATGACCGTTCATAGGCCACTAAAGATTTTTGGTGAACGTTTTCTGACTATAATGCAATAGTACAAACGTTTTTCAAAAAGTTCATCCCTTTAAAATACTAGTAACTTTTAAAAAGCTGCGTTGTTTACATGCTGCTTGAAAGAGCTCCGGACGGACATCTCGTCAATTGCAGAGAACTGTTGTTTTTGACAACTTTGATTGGTAGTGCCTCGTCTTTTAAATAGGGTTGTTAAATGCAATACTATCAACTGATTGAAATATGTTTGTTGTTTGCAGCCGTCGACGAAATCTGCTCATCATTCACAACCTGGTGGTACTTGCTTCAGTTGTAGTTGGTCCTGTGGCCCGTGTCCTTCGTTCGTACGAGGCTCTGATTTGCGGTCGTTTCGTCAGTGGCTTTGCTTATGGTGTCGCTTACAGCGTGGTGCCTCTGTTTGTGGCGGAGACAGTCAGTCGTTCAACAGTGTCCATGTATCAAAGTCCTGCGGGCTGGTTGATGCGTATCGGTCAGATCCTTGGCAACGGACTGGGTCACGAGAAAGTTCTTGGAAATTCGCAGAACTGGCCGTGTCTCTTGGTTCTTCCAGGTCTGTGTTCGCTCTTCTTCTTAGTTTGTTACGTGTGGGTTCCAAATACCCCTGGATTTTTAATTCGTCGTAAGAGAAAATCGGACCCAGCATGGGTCGAGACCGACGCAAAAGTGTACGAACTGTTG
>JGI24022J15233_10000930_pt1 | contig 21951 bp, 14 predicted proteins | sample Ectturendosymbi2_FD_15233 | JGI IMG/M metagenome (IMG submission 15233)
CCCCCCCCGAAAATAGCAGTTGGTTGCGGCCCTGCCCTAGGGTACACCAAAATATGCGTTGGGTGCACCACTAAGGAAGGATTCACAAAGATGCATCACAAACTTGTCACACCAAACAGATAATTTTTACAAAAACTTTCTGTTAGCAAAAATGAACCGTTAACCAACCAATAATTTTCAGGATTTAACCGAGACTTTGCAGATTTAAAGTGTGGTGTGGTGCATAAGCATCACACCACATCAAGCTAATTGTTGTATCTAGAGATGATTATTTATGATTCATAAGCAACAGACAATGAGCCATTATCAATTGAATTATGCAGCTGAGTTACTGAATTAGAGTACTTGCTTATTTAGACCTGGGTACTTACAGACATGGGCGCAATTAGGTGGGGGACACGGGGATGTGTCAGCAAATAGGGTGCATGAGTTTAAGTGTGTAAGTAAATGGGGTGCATGAGTTTAGGGTGCACCGTAACGAAAAAGGTTGAAGAGCACTGGACTAGATGACCTCATTGTCTTTTACCAATCCTTTGTGACAAAGGAAGGAACCATTGCTTGTGTAGAACTTTGCTTTTAAATTACGCTGTAGCTTCTGCATTAGTCTATATCCTATGCAATGCTGTATGATCTATTGACGGTGTGAACCATTAATTTGTCGCAAAAAAACAGTACACTTACTTACTCGTACAACCCAGATTACAGCATTGCATACTATGCTTTCTCTATGTTAGTTCAGTTGCAACCTACGTTAGGTGAACAAAAACAGACTACTGGCAAGGCAAACACAATTCGACTAATCCGCGCTGTTTTTATAAGGTGTTCGAAAGCTGGAACGCAGAACTGCTCTTTTGCATTGTCCAGGTGTCAACTCAAGAGACTGCGACGTGCAAAAAATCAAGAGACCAAACGTGCTGTTGCAACCAGTGGGCTCTGCAAACGCAGGAGCAGTGGTGCAAGTAAGACTCATTGTAAAATTTGCGACACATTATAATTTCCAACATGATTTAACCTAAATCAACAAGAGGTATTCACATGTAATGAGGTAAGTTTCCAATAGTGCTTTATCACTATACAAAACGAGTTGTTTAGCAGCAACATTGTAATGCACCCAGGTACTTTCCCGGGCGCCTCATGGGTACACACCCCGAACGCCGGACAAACATTGAAACACGGTGTTCTTCAAAACACCGTGGCCATCTTTATACAAAAAATAGTTTGTCAAATTTGTCACAAAGAAAACCTCGACACCAAGTCAGATAAGTCAGAAAAACAACCCTTTGGTTGGACACTGGCGCCAGCAGACAAGTTCCACCACGCCTATGAAGCCGTGCGTATGGTCTTCCAAGTAAGTGTGGCAGTGCCGGCCAGCTGTTACAGCAATAGCTCCATAAGGATATCCTACTGCTGATAACTTACGCATAAAAGGCGTTCTCGTCGCTTGGGCAGACAGGGCAGGTGATGTGGTTCATGCGAAGGTGACGGTACAGCTCGTCTCTGTCCAAATAACGATGGTTGCAATACCTGCAAATCCGACAGTAAATCAGTCATTAATTGCTATATATCTGCAGCAGCGCAAAACCCACTGAAATTCCGACTCACATAATTTTTCACTGAAAGTTAACTTGAGGTCATGTTGTTACTGACCATCTTTCTAAAAGCAAAACAACGAGCAAAAACTGAACGCAAGTTACAAGGTTGTGTGAAACATTCCACTGGGTGTTTCGCAATGAGACGACGCAAAGCGGAAGGCTTGGAAGTGAACAACAACCGATGGGTGACGTGGGACAAGTAATCCACACTGGTCAAAACTACACAGCAGCAAGACTTCAAATTTTCAAATCAGAACGAAACGACGCGCTTTATCTGTTACACCAGCTACAATTCAGATATATTATCCATCACATCAACTACCAGAGAAATGTGTGAAATGATAAGATGGCCGCACTGTGATGAAATTTCTAGCATATCACAGCCTGGAACACTTACACTTTAAAGCAGTGATTTTCAACGTGAAGCGTGGCAATGCTTTAGATGCGCGTGCAGTTTTTCAAATTCATCAATTGCTTCCATAGCTTAAAACTTTCAAATCAGACAGGAATGCTCTTTACAAACATATTTACAATGAAAAATTTACGATTTGGCCACATAGTCGTGTAGTGAAACATGGTGACAGTAGGGTTTTTCTGAAAATCAAAGTGGAGTGTGGAGCAACTAAGGTTGAGAACCAACGTCTTAAAAGAACAATGGGAGATCTGGTTCAAAATCAACCACACCTGCGATGGGAATCACAAACTACACAAAGAGAAATATATCGACAATGATTAGGATGAAACCGCTTTTGGCCAATTTCTTTATATTCCAAATAAGGTCAAAAGTTGATTAGGGGCGAACCAAATGCTGATTGTACCTGATGATTGCGTATCCGACCAAAACATATGGCGCGCCTCACATTAAAATCTTGACTCGAACAAATAACTGCAGCAAAAAATAATTTGCCTCGTTTACAGTGTGTTACAAAACGTCCGGGTCTGATTTCTACCACCTTCTACAGACGCACAGTATTTTTTCTATCAACTTCGTATTTCGAAAAGATTTTAGTATTTAAAGAGCAAGGTCTGACTGGTAAGTGGGCGGCGAAGAATTCGATGAGGGCGATGGAAAAAAGCTACACGTAAGGTATAATACGACCTTACGTAACAGTAAGATGTTGTGGGTTTCCGCAGTGGATATACCTAAGATTCGTCTCATGCAGGTAACTTTCCGGGACTGGATGAGCACCCCAGTGTAGATAGTACTCTGTGCTTCAAATTGAAAGGCGGGGTTCAAAAGAACCACCGAAACAAACACTATTTCAGGAAAGAACAAAGAAATAGCTTAGCCAAACTTAACAATCTTGCGCAAGACAGGCACATAGTATTTTGCAGCGCTGAAAAAGACAGTAATATTGTGATCTTCAACTACGAAGATTATAACATCATGCTTAGAGACTTGCAAAATTTGAAACAGTGGGCACGGTGGATTGCATCATTTCAGATCATTCTGAATAGGTCAGACAGACTTGCAATACCTCGATGATAAAACTTCATAAACTGAACCTTGCGAATGACAGTGCGCTTTTAGACAGTACAGGTATAAAATTATACGAAGAGTTGTACTGTAAAGTACAGTACCACCTGAGCCATTGCAAAATTTTTTGTTACAATAGACCGCTTTATGCTTACCCTCTTTTCAAAACACGCAAAATACTTGTCAAAGAATTGTTACTTGCTGATGTTACTGACATTCCGGTGCGTTTATTTCAATCTGCGGGTAATATCCCCACATCTCGGATCACTGTGACATTTCTGAAGTTTTGCTTTAGCCTGTTAGTGTTCAATTTTGTAGTTAAGGAGCGAAAGAAGTTTGCGTGAAGATCTAATTTGCTGGCAAAAGTTAACAAAGAACGCTTTGAAAAGAATGAAACCAAGGCAACGTTTTTCGATTTTTACCCTGCCGACAGTCTGCAGTTCTATTCAACTATCGCGTTTTGTTTCGTAGTAGTAGCAACTGTCACGGCATATCTACCCGCTTTGAAATTCAACTTGCTGGGACTGAAGATGCCGTGATAGCAGTGAAATCGATTTTCCTTAACATCACTGTGTGCTGGTTCAGGTGCTACTGACTCGATGGAGACAGGATTTAATAAACGTGGTCTCCACACCACAGGACCAAAACTTCCGAATGGCGAAACGAGGTGAGCTCGGCGAATCTGTGGGCGATCAGTCGAGCACGCAGACGCGGAATTCCCTGGCGCAAATGGCAGGTTGACACATACCAGGTCGTACGGACAGAAACAATCACGAATTAGGAAAAGCCAATTCCGCAAAGCGCATGGTTGCATAGACTATATAAGAATGCCCTTTCGGAAAAGAGGCATGGATAGTTACATTTAAGGATATGGGCAGTTCAAGAATCGCTACGGGTAACAGAAAGTAAAGGGCAAGAAGATACTGAGCTTAAAAGATAAGTAGGGCTTCTGGCTTTTAAAAACCACGACAACTAAAATTTTCAGTACAAATTTTAAACGCACCAGCAAATTCGTTTATTTGCATGTTAGGTAGACCTCAACGTCATCTACATTGCTCCGTGCATCTCTTATTATTCGATAAACGGATAGGGAAGAAAGCAAAAGGAGAAGTAAAAACGAAACTTGAAGTAGGGATGATCAATTCAAAAAAAATTACTGCTTCAGATTTCTAGAATATTTAAATCGAATCCAAAATACCGAATGCTATTCTGAAATTTTCCACTTCCAGTAATTGAGCAAAACCGGCATAAAGACAACGTATTATTCACATCAACAAAACCAAACCGCAATACAAAGTTCTAGTGTATCCCAGTGCATAGTAAGGTTATCTCAATGTTATGTCTGCCCGATAAACGAGATTGCAACTTGGCAGTAGTTAACTCGCACAGGAAAAAGATCTCTCAGAAGATGGTGACGTGGCAGGTGTGCAGGGATATTTTAAACTCAATTGCTTTAACAAAAACAGCCATTCAGCATTGTTGCGTCACCAGCCAAATATGTCAGCATCATTTGGTTGAACCTTTAACTTCAGACAGCTTGGCATTTCTGTTTGTTCGATTGCTCTTCACATGAAGTGAGAGCGAGCGGCAAAAAAAAGAAAAAAAACAAGCGCAACGGAGAAGCACGTTCCCTTTTTTTCTCGCTATAGCCACTCGTTCGCATTGCCAGCTCAGATCAAAACAAACGTGGCAGTTACAGTATTCGCACGTGCCACACACGTGCACGCACAAATTCATTCCCAATGCTCTTGCGAAAGATACGAACCGAATATTTTTGTCCGGTTTGAATTGGCATTTTGGATTCGGATAGTTTAAGTTTCAGATCCCCCATAGTCTCTTGTCTGAATTGCCTATCCCTATCATAAATTCAAACAAGCATTAGAGCTAGTGAGCAAAATCGCCTCAATCACCTCTCGAGTTCGCCGCAATAAAATGAAACCCATGGCGTTGTTGTTAAAACATGTAACTATTGAAAGCATATTGACGCATAGCTGTGACAGCTTAAGTCAGCGGTTCCCAGCCGAGGGTTCCCGGGGGGTTAATTATTCCAGCTAACGTTACTAATTAAACAATTCAAATTGCTAAATGCGTGCATTGCAATTTCTGTTTCACGCTGCGGTTACCACGCTGAAGATGGGCGTTGGTGCGGTTGTAAGTGCATTGTGGCGTTTGAATGTTCATGGCACGATTATGGCGAGATTGTTTGATGTTACAGAACTCGGAAGTTTCTGGTGTTCAACCACGCAAAGTTGCCAGAAATTGAGTAAAAAAGGCCTGTCTATTTTGTGCCTTTGCAACAACACATTTGTGCGAATCTGGATTTTTCTCTCTGCTTCATTTGTAAAACAAGTATTGGAACCGTTTGAACCACTCGAACGATTTGGGCGTGGCTCTGAGTAATTGTGTGCCAAGGTACGAGCGGATAATTTCAAAGAAGCAACAACAATAAAGTCACTAGGTTTGTTTCTAATGAGCAGTGAGGTATGAAAGTTGAACAGTACGAGAGTGTTTCTGTTGCTTCGTCAGTAGACCTACGTATTACGAGCAGTGATTTAAAAAATGGAGATACTGCAAAATCGGACTCTTTTTGCGATTTCTGCGCTTTTTCTGAAACGAGGGGGTGCACTGTATTTTTATGAAAAGGGTATCATCTTCAAAAAAGGTTGGAACCTATGGCCTAAATCAACACCGGCGGCGATTTCCAGGCTTCTTGTAACTGACTCTAGAAAGCAACAAATCTAACTAACATACCTACTCATTTGACTTTGTCAGCGTTCGAAACTCGTGTCTGTGCTTGTCAAAACACACCCGCCTTTTAGATACTAGTAGAATATTAAGAAGTAATACATTAATATAAGGAATAAGGATGAAAGATTGCATCGATTAGTTTTTACAAAATTTTTCACTGCAGTTTGGAGCAAAGCTCTTCCTACTTTCGTAAAATCTTTGATTCACAGCACGCTCACTTACTGACAAAGTGGGTGACCCTTATGGGCGCTGCCCTCTCCACTGTCTCCGGCTTCTTCATGAGAACGCAGTGCTTTTGGTGAGTAAGTTTTCCTTTCGTCGGTGAATATCTAACAGTAATACATTATTACGCGCGTTCATCCACAAGCACACAAAAAGCAGTTACTTGCATAAACCTGATGATCTGAAAACCCCTAAACATGGCGTGAAAATTTTCCCAGGGCAAGTTAGCAGCTACAGACCAACATACCATCACATGCAGTGTTTTTTCAGGTGCTTTGAGGGAACGAAACGGTCTCTCAAAATACAGTAGAACTTGGTTTTATGACCAACCCCTAAATACAATAAGCAGGGTTCCTACGCAATTTTGAATATAAATTTCCAGATTTTTTCCAAGACATTTTTAGAACTTTTTCCAGATCTAATATTTTCGAATGACCTACCCAGGTCACATACAGGCACCATAGCATTTAAGACGAGAAGTGAATTCATATGAATCTTCAATAAAATATTGTGAAAATGTATGACGTATGTCCAAAGATCAAGTCTGGAAAATTACTTGTACTTTTCCAGACTGCATATAGGAACCCTGACCAAGACCTCGCTTTATGACCACCTTGGTATTCAGATGGTCACCAAATTCAAACATTAAAAAAGCCCTGGTCGCATGTGGAGTGGTCGGCCCTTGACACGAACTAAGTGTGTTATGCAATCGGTAAATAGCATAAAAGCAATTGAAAGAAGGCCAGAATATGAAGTATACTCATATACGACGAATCGTTTCGTTACATACAGTACATAAATAATGATAATAGTACGTTTGACCATTGAATTTCAGGTACAAACGCGGAAAGTCTTCATTGTTTTCGTGTTTCGTATTTACGCTTTATCTTGCAAATGAAAGGCACTCACTTTGCAATGACGTAGACAGATTTCACAAAAATACTCTCGATGTTCTGTTTTCACATGTTTTTTCAAATTATCGAAATCGTCGAATTTATATCCACAGTGTCGACATATATGTTCCAGCAGCTTTCTGAAAATGGAATAAACGGGATTTTTAACGAAACTTCGAACAATGTAGAAATTCAATTTGGCGCAAACGACAGAAACGGAATCAAAGAAGACACGTCGCTTTCTAGTACAGCTTGTCTAGAAGACAGCTTACTTGTGGAGGTCATAAAGTCGCCTATTCTCGAACAAGATCCCATGCTTTTGCTCCTTCAGAAACGAAGAACTGTCGCGTTTACCCGGTGGCTTCAGTGTCTGAGTGAACCATACCTTCCAACATATAAACAGTTGCGTTGAAGCATGATATTGTTATTACATGTCATTTTGCATCGCCGAACCAGAGTGGCAGGATTGAAAGCTTACGCGATTAACCGTTTGAAATCGAGAACGACCGCAGGTGAAACAGTTTTACTTCATCTACCGCAGGGGTCACCAACGTGGTGCCCGCGGGCACCCGGAAGGACCAAGTAGGTCGCCCGCGAACCTGTTCTAAAAATAACATTAGCATGATCAATGTCTTCACATTAACGAATATCAGTACTAAAATGATTGAAGGTGAATTAAGCAAAATTTTTATTTCAGATTTGTGTATCAAAGTACTAGCCCTTCGCATTAATCGGTACACAAGAAGTAGCTCGCAGTTTCAAAAAGGTTGGTGACCCCTGATCTACCGATTATCAGCGCCGCTTTTGACAACGGTATATGCGTGCATGAATTCTCACACAAAAACACCTTTCGCGTGTTGGCATTCCATCGGTCATGGTGACTTTCTATAATTACACTGCCAGATCTGAACGAAGTATCCTCAAGTGGGGAAACTCCCTCTGCGCAGCGGCTTTCAACCTATGTGCTGTGGCATCTGCGGTTTCACTCAACGCTTCACTGATATGCTACGAATGTGGTTAACAAAAGCGAGCTAAAGTAATTTGAAGCTTTGACGCGCAACACGAGGATAATAGTTTGGACACCAATGTGCAAGCACGGTCAAAAAACAGCTGATCTGCAACTGCACTTCACAGCACCCGCAAAATAGGAGAAAAAAATATCCCGCCATCTAACAAGCCTGGAGTGCTGCGGTGATAAAGCTCGCGCGGACAATGCCAATCAAATGCAACTGGCAACATCAAAGTGGAATTGCGCGCTTTTGTCGGGGTAGCGACAACACATTTCACTCCGATTGAGTGAAACACCACGGATCACTAGTTTGCCCTCCAGAGATGTGCAGACGGCAGAAAAAGCAACGGGAAACACGAACAAATCAAGGCTAGTTTAAGACAAATTACAAGCAAACTTGAACGCGCGCTATTGCTAAACTTGCAAACAGAAGTGTGGTCCAGCGTGGGTTGTCCAGAAAATCGTAACGACGATAAAAACCAACATCTGCATGTGGGTAATCAAGAAAAATATAGTGGGCTTTTGCCAGAAGCAACTTTTTTGCCAACAATGTTACGTTCTACTCCAGGAAGAAGAGTTTATGTTGACGAGCAAATTTTATCAGCGGCATTTTGCCCACATAATACATCGACCGATTTATATCGGCATGCCGATGTATACGGCCGAGCTCTATTTATATTGTAATGCAGTAGAATATCAAGATTTGTTCCGTCATGCAACCCACCGCAGGAACAAAATTCACTACAGCTGCCTATGGGGCCGTAGAAGAAAGTAATCTGCAGTTAGATTTTTCAAAACAACGCGCGAAGATCGTGTCTCGCAGGACGATCGACGTTGATTGTTTGCGTCTACGATTTTAGCCAGGGCTGCGGAGCCGTCGCAATAATGACACGGCTCCGGAGTTATTCTTTTCATGAACACGGCTCCGGCTCCAGAGCTCTTGGTTTCGATGAGTGTAGCTCCGGAGCCCTCCCTTTTCATAGCATGGCTCCGGCTTCTATTCGTTTTTACTCATTTTTCAATTGTGTTGGTGTGCCTCAAGTTGACTGGAGAAAGGAATATATCTAGTGCACAAAACCAAAAGAATATAACAAACTTATGAGTAAATTAATCTGGAAGTTTTTTTACAATCAGCTGTCTTACCACGAGAAAATCAGCGAAAACAACAATCACAGGTTCAGACGCTTCAAAGAACAGTTACTAGCAGAAACGTAACGGTAATACAAACAATATCTGGAAAGGCAGTCGCTGGCTTTGCTGTTAATACCTGGTGAACTTTTGCTATTTCTTATGACCGGAATCAAGAAAACGGCTGTTTGGAAAGCTACATTTGTGTCCCAGCATTTAGAAACAGTCCAGTCCCAATCGGCCAAGTGTTTTGCACTCGTTGGATGCTTTGCCTGTTACAGTCTTGACGATTCCAGCTAACAGCTCTCCGGGAAAACCATAGAAAAAGAGGGCAAAACACTAAAAATTTCTTATCTTTTGCACTTATAATAGGCAGTGATGAATCACAAAGTACCGTATTTTCGGACCATAAGGCGTACTTAAAATCCTCTAAATTTCTCAAAAATCAAAAGTGCGCCCTATAATGCGGTGCGCCTAATGTACGAATCTACTTGTGCTTTCTCATCTAGAGGACCAATTGTATGTGGTAAACGGTGCTGTGGTAAATGTTATGTGGTAAAAATTGTATGTGGTAAACGGAGCGATTGTATGTGGAAAACGGTGCACCGTGTAAATGGTGCTATTTATTTAATTGCTAGTTACGATATTTTTGTAAACAGGCCATCGTGTTACGTAATAAACCAACAACAATTGCAATAAGCACTGTACGTGGTTCCAAGAGTAGCTAGCTCATACCGCAGATCGTATTACTCCCAGAGGCTCCTGACCAAATTGGCGCACACCGAATCAAACACGCACGCAACTTTTATTTTACTGCATTCCTGTCTAGCGGATTAGGCATGCGTGACAGATTAAATTCGCTCGTATGTTAAGACAGATTAGACTCCCAGTGACGACTTCGCCACTCGGGAGTTACTGTGAAAGACTTGAGTACAGTTTGACTTATCTAAGTTTTGCTTCATTTAATGCGCCTAATCCTTACGTATAGAAAAAGAACAGGTAGCATGCAATTTTTGATACTGCGCCTTAACACATTTTAACCTGCAAAGGTTAGGACAAAAGAAGACTGGTTACCTTGCTGAAAACAAAATTTGTTTCCACAAATGAAAACTCAAGAAAGTCCACATTTGTTTACATTGCACTTTTATACCCTCGTGAAAATGTACTGCCATGTGTCATCCAAAGCCATGCTAGTTCGCTACCAACGAGTTATCACTTTCATGTTATGCTGCTGCTAGTAAACGTAATGGTTCCTAGTGAACTTTGCCAGTAATCTAGTAAATCTTGCTTGTAAGCCAATGTTTTCTAATGAAAATTCCTACTTTACAATGGCGTGCCGTGCATTTCACACTTAGGTCCGCAATGGTATCATATCTGAATCATACTCGGGCAGCAAGATTACACGGCTACGAAAGCTATGGATTTTACCTATTATAGCTTAGTTCTTTTTAGATAGCTACACTACTACAGACCCGGTTTGATCATTCTGACTAGCAAGTATGTTGTGGTAGTTAACGTTTTTCTTGCTTCTACAAGTAAAACCGCGCATGTGTAGCTACGATGACACAGCCTTACGATGATTAAACCAAGGAAACATCATAGACTCGCAGATTCATTGTTGCAGCCTAGTTAACAAGGCCTCTCGGCGTCTGGACGATGTCACCGAAAGTCGTCATTGTTTCCAGGAAACCGAACTCCCACTGGAATCAAAAATCTGGATGTCCACTGCCGCATGGCGCGGTGTCGTTAGCATCATTTAGTTATAAGAATCGGACAAAAGTAGACTTTTGACATAGCAAAGCTTTACCTTTAGTGAAATTACGTTGAAGGACATGCGCAAAAGTTGCAGTTAGTTCGTTGCACTCTCTATCTAGGAGGCCTTGAAAACATCTGACAAGTAGTAACTTCAGCATTTGCCAACGATGGTTCGGAACTAACTTTCGCCAAGCTTGCACAGCCGATCAAAAGGATGAAGTTGAATTCCTAGATGTTAATCATTGCATAACTGCTGACGATGATTTTGGTTTTGTCACTGAAGACTTCGTTAAACCCACAGCAGAGGGAAGGCAGTTCATAAACGGTAAATCACATTCAAGTCAATCTTATTTGGAGAAGCAATAAGATTGAGACGTGTTAACCAAAGGAAAGAAGACTGCCTCAGCAGCTTAAACCGACCCAAAGAAAAAGCGATCCGCGCTCTAACTTCCCTTTGGACATGACTAATGACATGATAGCAGTGGCATCAGATTGGGAAGAAAGACTACGGGCTCCAAAAGCCGACAAGAAAGATGATCCACAGGTTTGGACTGTATCTTTCCCCCACCTGATAACTCTCACACAGAGAGAGATAAACTTAAACCTGAAGGCAATGATAATCTACAAAAGACCAACTACAACTGGACAATTACTGCAAGCACCTTGCTTTAAGCAAGACGAGAGAGTATGTCAAAGGGTTGTCGGGTCCTTGTGGCCACTGTGCACTTTGTGGTAACTATGGGAAACACAACAAATCAATGGTGCCATTTGTTTCACAAATAATGAGCAAAAGTAAAACTTTTTACTCAACCAAAACTTGACATGCGCGAACTATGGTAATTACGAAGCGACTTGTGTTATTTGCCCCGAAAAATATGTCGGTCAATTCAAAGAACAAATTTTACAACAGATGGCGAGCGCACCGCAATAATTGGAACAGACCCAATTGTGGAATTGATGAAAATAACAAAGATAAAGTGGCCTTGTCGCGGCACTTTTCAGAATTCCATGGAAATGTAAATAAACCACCGATACATGAGGCTTACATCGTTACTTCTGTTGAAGAACCTAATTCCCTTTCTTTGGAATTCTGTGAAAAAAGTGGCATCACAAACTTAACGCACAAATTAACACTCAAAAAATGATCCTCCCACGCGTAAGATAACTTTTTGTTTCCCTTCTGCTGAGCGTTGATGTATTTCAGTTCTGCGGAGCGTTGTTGTGTTTCATTTTTCGCGGCCAGTGTGCAGACGTTTTTCGCTCGCGTGAGTCACCGCATTTCTATCGTGCCCGCAGAGACTTGGTTGCCATAGAGACCAAAGCGCATGTTGACTGAATCATAACGCAGGTTGTTTCAGCTATTTCGGAAGCCTCGCCCTACGAGAAGTTACTTTTATCAGAAAGCGACTTTTTTGTGGTGTTAATATCGTTAGCTGGCATTGAGATTTATTAAGTTCTTGTTATTTGTGCAGTAAGTTTTGAAGCTTCAACGTATGCATGTAGTTGAGCAAGACGTATTGTTTTATTTGTCGCGGTTGGGTCTGTGCGTTTTTTTTCATTGCAGTCTTGAGGTTGTTTACTTTTTCTGACCTTGTTTTAACCTTTCACCGTTTCACACCTGTTAGAGTGCTTGCCGATGATACGACTGACGATGCGTAGTGTTATGTGAAATCGATTTCCTATTAAAAATTTGCGATTGATTCCTTGCTTCTTTCACCTGAGGAGTGAAGTTACTAAGAGGCCTTGGTTCTACTTTCGGCCGGCTCCTACCAAGACCTTGGAAGTTGGTACTGTGGCCTTCTTACCAGCTGCACAGTTGCGAGACTATCCAGAACGCAACGAACAACGAGTCAAATGACACCAGATCTCGTAAACGCTCAGTCGTGGCGCTACAAGACCGCTGTAGTTATAAACCGCCATCAAAATATTGTCTCAAAAAAAAATTATAAGCAATTCAAAGCAAATGAGATTGCTGTTTCAACCTCAAAACGTGGCAAGCAATTGCACTACGGCATGAGTTTCATTTTATTGCGGCGAAGTCAAGAGGTGATAGAGGCGATTTTCCCACTAGCTCTATATGCTTGTTAGAATTTATGTTAGAGATGGGCAATTCAGAATAGTGAATCTGGGGGGTTCGAAACTTAAACTATCCGAATCCAAAATGTCAATTCAAACCGAATCCGAAAATTCGGTTTTTATCTTTCGCAAGAGCACGTAAATGAATTTGTGCGTGTCTACTTCACGTGTGTGACACGTGCAAATACTGTAACTGCTACGTTCAGTGTTGCCATTGGAGTCAGTCTCGTCAACACCAGATTGTTGCCTGTTTCAACATCAGATTTTTACGTTACAGCTTAATACAGTGGTTTTTAACCTTTTCTGCACCGCAACCCATTATAGCAAGTTAGGAACCCACTATAACCCAACGCCCCCATCTGAAACTCGAATGATCTGGTGCGTTTTTTTTTCATTGCAGTCTTGAGGTTGTTTACTTTTTCTGAACGTAGCAGTTACAGTATTTGCACGTGTCACAAAACTCGAATAAAGCAAATGTAATACAGCTGTGTAGATAAAATAACTACTAGCGTTCCCTCTAAATTGCTTCACGATCCCTCTGGGGGGTCGTGACCTCCAGGTTCAAAACCACTGGTTTAATACAAGCTAAATGTTTCTGTTAACAACAGCTAACAAAGCGCGATAGCCCCCACGTTGAATCCGAAACATAGCGAAGTATCGTCCTAAAATGGATAAGTCGTTTTTGCGTAACGCATATGTTATTCTCAACGCAGTGAAGAGAGTTTCTTCAGCTTGGAACGATAACCAAGCATGCATAAGGTTAAGAAATTGATGAAAGATAATTAAAAATTGTGAATCGTTTGTTTTGGTAATAGCCGTCAATAAATGATGCGGACTAGTTGCGATAGGTGAGAAAAAAGGGAACGCGGTGCTCCGTTGCGCTCGCTCTTTTTCATTTTTTTGCTCGCTCGCACTGCGTGCTGTGAGAAATCGAAAAACAAACTGTTAAAAAATTGTTTAGGCTTTCTTTCCTCATCGGAAAACCTGGCAATCACGTTGTAGCGGTATATTTACTTCTCCGCAAGCGCAACTGCACAGAGTGGTGCATTGAGGATAGAAATTCAAGGTCATCCACAAACTTACCTCCGACAGTTCGGCGCGGCAAGCTGGACAGTGCTTGTCAGTGCAGAGCACCCGAAGCTTAGTTGAGCACCTGTGCAAAATAATACTTTCACGTGACTTAATTAGAAAGTATAACATTCTATTATTGGCCTCAAGCTGTCAGCGAAATTGACAAAAAGTTCAGTAATACACAGAAATGCAATGTGGCCCAGATGAACTAAATGCCGCAAAAGGAAGTTCTACTGCCTACGCACGCTGTAGTTACGTCTGTTGTCTTAATGTTGACTCGAACACTGAGCACGTATGCGTACGTTTATCAAATCAGAAGGTCGAGAACTGACAACTTCAGACACAGACTGGCATGCATAACTAGCCAGCAACGATCGCTTTTCCTGAGGTATTTGATGTGCTTTGTGGACAAACTGTTTGTGTACCAGACTGGACTTCCATTCAATTTAAGAAAAGGTTTGGACCAAAACAAAAGCATATTCTTGCAATCACTACAAAGGAAACTGAATACACGTAACAGTCGGGTATCATTTTAACATAGTTTAGATCAAACTCACTGCAACTTCATCTTAGGCAATCACCTTAATGAACAAAATCAGTTAACTACAACATGGTGTTTTTATATATGCTACCCATTAACTATCATGCAAGTCAATAGTACTTAAAATTCACAGGTTACCTGTAACATATAGGATGAAAACACAATCCATACGCAAATATTTCAACATCGTCAGAACATACCATGCAAGATCGACTTTTTGAAAATTCACGAACTGAAAAACAAAATTATCTTCCAAGCTGTGTATACACTGCAGTAAACACAAGTCTGTGCTGTGAAACATTTTTGATTTAACCTTTTTAGAGAAGAAGGAATGCTTGATTTTAAGAGCTACAAAATGTGCATGTAGTTCCAGATTTAAAAAGGCTTGGCATGACTTGACTACATAAAGACGGCAGTAAAATAAGACTGTTTAAAAAAATGATTCTACAACGTTCCTACAAATTGCACATTTTGCCTCTACAACGTTCCTACAAATTGCACAACCAGTGGGTGCACTTCCCTACGGGGGTCAATAAATTTCCAGGAGGGAACAAGCCCTTACGCACTGTACAACATGGAAAGCTTCATCAACAAATTTACCAATACATTATATTTGTTTTACATAATTATTGAAGTTGGAGGCTTGAAACAAAGTACAATTACTTAATGGAGGCATGGTAGAAAAAAGGTTAATAACCACTGCACTAAACTGTTTACCTAAACAAGATTACCTAAAAGAGCTGCAAAATTAAATTTAGCCTTTGTGGGAAGATTTCTGCAAAATTGGATTTATTGTTTTTTTTCAGCCTGGGTCACACCAAAGTGACTGCAGGTATCAATAAAGTCTGCATCCCCTATTAACCTTTCAACTCAACATTTATTGTAATGTTTCTCTGAGTCCTTTGGGGGAATATCAAAAGTACTCCTGGGAAATTCCAAACACTCTGACACTGTCCCAACTAACCCAGAGTTCCAAGAACCTATTGCAATATCATGATTATAAAAGTAACACTATAATTTTTATCAGCCTATGTCATGGGTCTCCAAATGCAGCCCATGGGCCGAATCCAGTTCACAAAGACATTTCATCTGGCAGCAAAAACATTTTGTCAATAATGAAAAAATCATATATATATATATATACAGTTTATATTTATAAAAAAATCTTGATTTGGTAGAATGTAACATATCCTGAAACAATCACATTATGCAAGATGTCTGGCACCCTCAGACTCTTGTGTGAAAGCTTATGCAACCCTCCCTTACGAAAGTTGACACCCTTGTCACGCGTGATCTTTCACAACTGTTTATAGTGTTTAATGAACATTGGAAAGTTAAATGAAATCAATCAACACAGTTTAATTTCAATTAAAAAATTATGATGTTGATATGTACCACAAAAACAAGACCATTAGGCTAAGACACTTCTCTTAGTTACTAAGGCCATGCACATCCAACTAAAACCTTGTCAAAATAATGTACACAGGTCAGACAACTACCAATCAGTTATGAACGGTGATACAGTAGTTTGTAACTCCTTAAAAAAATTGGTAAAGACAACCCATGGATCTAACAAATTGGTGATAACAATTGTGACTGTGCAGTTAGAGAAAGAAAATATTTGACGTTTCACACCATTACACTCTTTCCACAACTAGATAAGCTAACTCCACATGTGTGGTACCATTCACATTGCACAACAGTTTTCCAATACTTTGCATTATGTAAAAGACTAATCAAAAGAATAAGTAACAGGCTTACAACAATTAAACAAAATGCAACAGTAAATAAAGAAAACTACACAGACCAAGAATTTCTTACTTATGTTTTCAATGGCAGAGCTTGACGGTGCTTTTAGTTTGGCAGACAAGTCACTAGCAGATGTGATGGGAATACTGTTATTTTCCTCTACAGTTGAAACAACCGATATTACATCAGGTACAACTAAATGCACTACTTCGTCGACCAATGCAAACTTGTCAGGAAACTTCAAAACAAATTGTCTGATTCCAACTCTCTGAAATTAAAATATTTGAAGACATAATGCATATAACTCCAAGTACATAATAATTTGAATTGGGTTAGACCAGGCCTGTACAACTCAGAAAGCTGAAAGAGCCAAATTGATCCACATAAATTCGCCGCAGGCCACTAAAGTCTGTTTCAATTCTGAAAGGACAATTAATTATCTGAAGTCATGCTTTTGCAACATTTTCTGAAACTGAGAAGGCCGATTGTGGCCCACAGGCCGTATGTTGTGTAGGCCTGGATTGGACACTAAACAGTAACGATCATGTGAAATTGTAATTAGTCTGCATAAACATGATGCAGTCAAATCAATCAGCAACATTTTTATAGGAAATCAATTACACTTAATTCTATATGTTTTCAGTTCCGAAATCTTACTCAAATGTAAGTCGTTGAGATCTCCTGAACATGCTTTAGCAGCTGGAAAGACCTGCTCTTTGTTGCTTTGCTTACTTCTTGTTGTAATCACTCATTGATTGAACTCAATATTGTTGAGCTTTGTGTGGTTTTAACACAGTGTTGCTATGTTACAGGTATTGTGGCTATAACACGGTGTTGCTATGTTACAGTTTTTGGGGAGGATGGCAGGTGCCTTCATGTGGCCCTCCCTGTTATGACATTGCTTGAATTGTCAACCAAACCTATCACTAGGCAGGTGCAAGATAAGCGTTACTGACCGGCTAGCCCACAAAAACAAGACATTCACCATCGTCTTCAGGAGACCCACTGCACAACTGCAGACAGGCTAGTGATTCCCAACTTCACAATAGCTGGGTCAGTCCTGAGCAGGAGGCATGACCTTGCCATGCTTGTTCACGAGCAGTTGGAATAGTCACTGGTCAACCAGTCTCCAGAGCAATCAGAGACTGAGTGGTTGTGTGTAGACATTGCAGGATGTAAGATCATTAAGTTCAATTAAAAAATTATGATGTTGATATGTACCACAATAAACAAATTAATTAATTATCTAATTTGCTAATTAATTAAATATTTTTATTATTTAGATTATAACTTTTGAACCTGAAACCCCAGCAGGTCATCCAAAGTATCAAAAGACTTGGATTGTAGCCTAGTTTCCAATAAAAACTCAGCAAAATACTACTATCTAATGGTTTAAGCCCAGGGCCAGGTGAAGTGGGCCAATTTAAAATATAAGATTTAGCGGCCGTACTGGCATATATTTAAGCAAAACAAGCGCAAGGCAACCGCACTTTGCAAAATTATCAGCCAACAAGCAAGATTAAGGCAGTCATTGATTGCTACAATGCTTTGCAAACTTTTCTTTTAATAAATTTGTTAAAATGTTTGACATTTTATTATACTTTTAAGCACAAGAAAATGACATATATACTAGGTAAAACCTATACTTAAATTAAATGTATCTCATAAATATAACTCGAACTCATTGGCGGCAGTACTTCATATAAACAAATGTAATACAGCCGGCAACAGCAAAAGGTTGTACACCCCTGGTTTAGTTGTACGCATTGCTGCCTTTTCCTTTGTAAAGTTGGCAGCCAAGGTTGCAATTTTTTAATAAGAATAACTTAATCAGTAGTTTCTGTTTATGGGTTTTATTAAATCTATTTGATACTTCATGTACGTTGCATAACTGATGATGCCTACCTAATAAGTGAAACATACTCATAAGATCTTAGTGTCTGATTCTGCCTGGAAATGATTCCTTTCAACAGACAGTATTCAACAGGAGACTGAGTGAGATTTCAAGAACTGACAATGTGTCGAGCACTTGAAATCAATTTCCTATTTAAAAAATTTGCTGAATTGACTGTGGCACTTTTACGGAGACAAATTACTTGAAAGTCCAAATCATCACAAAGTCATGATGATGGAGCCCATTTGGCTGAATCCTTGAAAACTTGCAGCAAACCTAGAGCTTTTAATTGTCATGTTAAATGCATTGCAATACCACAATCATGCAGACATAGGGCAATTACAGCACAAATGTAATCGATTACAATTACTTGCCACCAGCTCGATTACAATTACCAATAAACAAAATCACAATGTAAACGATTACGATTATATTGAAAATAATCACGATTACAATCGCGAATGCATTTGTCTTGAAACATTTTCAGAACGAAAACAAACCCCATTTGTATGGTTCAATGTAAGTATATTTTCAGACAACATGCGATATGAATGAATGCAACATACAAAATAACTAATCTTTTTGGATCAAGCACCGGAAAAATCACACTAATTGTTTAATGAGATGTTCATGCAGTCGACTGGCCTGCATAGGGGACCTACCCATCAACACTCAGAAAAAACTTGAGAAATGATGGTGAATCCAGGTGTGGATGGCTATACTAGAAACCCAAATAAACGGAAAATACCCCAAAAACGCAAAAAGACGACAACCTACTGAAAACCAATTAAAAAATAGTAACACTTTGGAATTTGGCCGCTTTCAAAGATTTTCGCGAAAAAAACACCGAAACCCACGTGGCTTTGCGTGGGAATTTCTCTGGTATGGTAAGCACTATTGACCCAGTCAAAAGCTTAAAAGACGCGGCAAGTCTTGTAGTTTACACTCGAAAAAACATTTTTTAGTTGGTGGGAACGGATTTTTTGTGAGTAACGTCACAAGTGGAAGATTTTTAGGCCACCTTCACCCACTTTACCTGGCAAACCATTAGATGGTAGTATTTCGCTAAGTTTTTATTGGAAACTAGGCTACAGTCCGAGTCTTTTGATACTTTAGATGATCTGCAGGTATTTCAGGTTCAAAACTTATGATCTAAAGTAATAAAAATATTTGACGAATTAGCTAATAATTAATTTGTTTATTTTAGACCACAACTTTTTAACCAGAAACGTTAGAAAGTTGATCAAAGGCTCAAAAGACTCGGACTCAAGCCTAGTTTCCATTAAAAACATCAGCGAAATACTTTGGCCTAGTGGTTGGGCCCTAAGCCAGGTAACATGAGCCAAAATGATCCCAAAACTACTTCACTTATGACATCACTCACAAAAAATCCGCAACCCCCAACCAAAAAATTTTTTTCGAATGCAGACTAGAAGACTGGCTGATTCGTTTGAGCCCTTGAACAGCTTTCTAGTGCAATCGGTGGAGGAGCTATGGCGTTGGTAAGGCAACCGAAAACTGCTGGTTTTAGGCAGAAATCTAGGTACGAATATATCATACGCGGGCTCTTAAAGTGTTATTAAAACCGAAACATATAATCTAAGTAGAGGCCTGGTTTTTACATGTAGCTGGCCAGGGGTGTCATATCGCCCCTCTTCTTCCCAGTCAGTTACTCTCCTGCAACAAACACTTTAAAATAATAATTAAACAAAAATGATTAATGTTTAAAATCTTTGTTACACTTGATAATCATCAACACTTCAAATATTTTATCAGTCAAACAACATCAATCATGCTTGAACATTCATCCAGCAACGCTGAAAATTCGTTTGTTAATCATTTCAAAATTGCTGACTATTTCTTCTAACTGTGGGATATGATCGTCCGAAAGACAAGTCAGCACAGCATTCTGCAGCTTGCATATAATTTGAAATGAAATGGACAGTGACCCAACAAAACCTTGCTAGTTTTGTTGAGTATTTTTTGCCAGTTTATGGTGGATAACGGTTGATATGCTAGTTATCAGTATTGTGGAAAAGTACTTTTGACTTGGATTAAAGTACCTTATTCCTCTGAAAAATGTTAATTTACTGTATATAAATAACTGTTCTAATTGTATACATAGCCTACTCCAGTAACTCTGAACATATATAAATTAAACCAATAGTTCTTGCAATGTCCCACTATCCTGTTGCCAAAGCGTCAACCCATTTTTAAGCAAACCTCTTCTTTTTGTTGCTATGTCTCACTAGACTCACTACGTTACTTCTGGTGGCCAACAGGAAGAGTAGTTGGAACAAAGTGAGAATTCAATAAAAATGCATGCGTTTGCCACTGGATTATCTGGATTTAACACACACAGATGGGCAAATAGAAACTCTTGAAATATAACCATAACAAGCGATGATAAAGGAGGAAATTCAGCCACCACAACCGCGGTTCAGCACACAGAGATGCAGGGTGAAGATTTCCAAGTTTAATCGTGAAAGTAATGGTCAATTACAATTAAATTGGCAATGTTATCGATTACGATTACGTTTCATTTTTGATCACTTCAATTGATTACGATTACTCAAAAAACTGTAATTGATTGTAATCAATTACAATTGATGATTACGATTATATACCCCATGTCTACAATCATGCACCAATACACAATAAAAGAATTGTTAAATATTAAGCAACTTACGTTGAGTAGCTTCTTTTTATTTTTGCTAAGATTGTTTTTGAGGTTTCCTAGGGAAGAGAGAGAAACTGCCTTGTTTGTGTTCTTCTGAAGTGTTTCAGTTATAATAGCAGCAACATCTTCTTCCAAGCCCATGCTTTTCAAAGATTTTGAGAAATCACAACTACAACAATTGTTCAAGAAACCTTTAGTAATCACAGGCTAACAATAAAGAATATAAGGTAGAACCACAGATCTGTATTGGCAAAGTTCATCAATATTTCCTAAATCAAAAACTGTTAAACAAATGTAATGTCATGCTATCATGGGCTATCACATGTTCTGTGCTATCAAACATGTGCTACCACATGTTCCGCTCGAGTTGTGATGCACCCACTATCCTAGAAATTAAAAAACAAATGTCCTGAATTGCTTGCATACACTTTCAAGAGAGCAACACATGCACAGAAAGTTACTTCACAGTTTATACAAAACATTTTGCCAAGTGGCAAATACTAGTGATGTGCCCAAGAAGGAATCATCATACCACTTTTATTAAAGGACAACATTTCTTTCATACACAATATTTGATAAACATCACCCGATACGTAAACTCAACAACTATGTGAGTTGTGTTGCAAAATAGTTCCTATTGTATAACAATTTCAATTTTTCTGTGTAGATTTTTTTTTAGTCGTCCATTTTCATGTAGTGCACATGAAGCAAGGAACTTGTTTTTTTCTGAAGTAAAAACGATTGACTGATAAGACTCTCCTTTACCACATACCAGTTTTGCGGTTTTCTGTTGATTTCTGTGTCTATACTTGTGCCGTATATACATACAAGGTTCAGTTGTTCCATGCATGTAGAAATGACTTCGTTTGTATAATGAGCTACTTGGCAAGCCACAATCTTCTTGTCACAAACTTATTGCTATGTGCAAATTCGATCAAGAAAAGCAAATTTTGGAACATATTACACTGTCTTTAACAGGGCTGTGGAGTCGGAGTCGGAAGGATTTTCAACCTGAGTCGGAGTCGCAGAAAATTTTAATGACTCCGACTCCGGGCAGACCTTTTGCTCACCAATTGTGACTGTTTGTGCCACAAACATGCGTAAGCGTCACACTTG